>MDTE01021411.1_pt1 | contig 11389 bp, 12 predicted proteins | sample 811231 | NCBI WGS metagenome assembly MDTE01 (sample SAMN05326651, study PRJNA326480) | marine metagenome | isolation source: seawater | place: Indian Ocean: Red Sea | collected 2010
GTAGTTTTTCACTCTTTCCAATATGAACGAATTATTACCATTTCTTAAGGATTAAATTTAACCAAATTTGCCTGAATACTAAATGTCAGATTTAGAAAATCCTCATTATCATAGGAAGGTAGGATATGCAATGATTTTAGTTTCAGCCTCGCTTGCTGTAATTGGGATTCTTTATTTGGCTATTGGAGAGGATGTGCTTTTTGCAGACAACATTCAAAGAGAAAAAACATCAGAATTTGAAGAATGTAAGATAAATGATTTTGTAGGTGAAGAATGCCAAAAATTCTTTAAGGCAGGTAACACCTTAGAAGCAATTCCTAGGCTAAATCCGGACGGAACAATGGTTGAAGATATAATGGATATTGAACAAGAACTTGAGCCGGTTGCAGAAGCAGTTAATCAACTAGTTTCAATAGCTGTAGGGTCTGGAATTCCTGGATGTGAAAAAACTGATGAGTGTTACATTCCATACTCATTAGATGTTACAACAGGAACTACTGTGACATGGGAAAATGTTGACAGTGCTGCACATACTGTTACAAGTGGAACGCCAACTGAGGGTCCTAATGGTGATTTTGATTCTAGTATAATTGGACCAGCTTCAACATTTAATCATGAATTTAATTCAACTGGAGAAAATCCTTATTTTTGTATAGTTCATCCATGGATGACTGGTATAGTTACAGTTGAGTAATTAACTACCATTCATGTAGTCTTCCCATTTGTTAAGATTAGCAGTTAATCTGTTCATCTGAAACATTGCTCCACCAAGAATACCAGCATGATAAAATGCATACAAAAATACTTGTGAGTTTGTAGGATCAGATTGAGTAAGACTAAGACTAATCATGGTAAAGAATCCAAAAGTACCTGCAAATGTAATTAATTTACTAACTATTCCACCTCCAAGACCAACTATACGTCTTGTTGCTGCAGCCATAATTGTAATACTAGACACAATAAGAAATGTAACTCCACCATTTGATGAAATTAGCTCAAGTGACCAAGGAATAATATTTTCAATATCTAAGTGTGTTTGAGGTGCCAGTGCGCCACCATGCAATGCAAAACTAACAGAACTAAATAAACCACCTATTACTAAGAAAAAAAGAAACACCTTCATTATCTTTCGTTTCAAAGCACTTCTAGTTTCAGATGGATGAATTGCTTTTTCAGTTATTTTCAAACCATAGAGAAATCCAATTACAAATGCAGGAATATACAAAATATTGATTATAATTGGGTTCTCAATAAATAAATCAGAAAAAAATGTGTTAAGAATTATTGCTATAAGTAATGCAGAGCAAGCACCAGCGGCAAAAATAATAAAATTTGAATATTTGAAGAATTTAGTATCCTCCACATCTGAATTATTCCATGAATACACAAAAACTCCTTTAATAATTTGGATTAAAGAACAAAGTCAAAATTGATTAGTGTAAGTTGTAAATTCTGATAAGCTATTCGTCAAACTATGAATAAGCACTGATTGATAAGTAAGAAAAAGGACGTTAGGAATATGAATTCCATTCCAATCATTATTACAGGTGTAATCATCATGATTTTTGGTGTCATATTTCAATTCCAAGGACAAGGAATGATAGGACCAGAGGAATCATTCATGTATGAGAATTTGACATGGATTGACAATGGTATATACATTGGAATGCTAGGTGTTGTTATAATTCTAATTGGATATGTAATAGAAAAGAAAAAATCAGTTTAGTTTTTTTGAAAATATTTTTGATGATATTCTTCCGCACGAAAAAATGGTACTGCAGATCTGATTTCAGTTACAATGTCATTTCCAAATCTTTCTTTTGCAATTGGATTAAGATTATCTTTTACTTCTTTTGCTAATTTCTCCTGTTCAGGATCATGATAAAATATAGCAGAGCGATATTGTATGCCTATGTCTGGACCTTGTCTATTAGGTGTAGTTGGATTATGATTTTCAAAAAAAACTTTGAGTAATTCTTTATATGAAATTTCTTTGGGGTCATATTCAATCTCTATTGCCTCTGCATGACCAGTTCTATCTGTGCAAACTTGTTCGTACGTTGGATCGTCCACATTTCCTCCAGTATAACCAACTTGAGTAGATTTTACTCCTGGTGTCTTACTAAATACTTCTTCAACATGCCAAAAACATCCAGCTGCAAATGTTGCTTTTTCCATATAATGAGTAATATTCAATTTTAATAAATAATTTTCTAGTTCAAAATCCACTTTCTAATGGATGTTCAGGTTTTAAAATTTCGCGAAGAACAATTGTTGCATAGGACCCACGTGAAAGATCAAAGTTTACAATATTATCATTTGTTTTATAATCATTACATTCTATTACGGCATTCCTAAAACCACCTTCAATTGAAATTTCTTGAAAATCTTTAATGAAAAAATCATTTAGGGAAACTTCCTCTTCCTCAAGAATCTTCTTAATGTAAAAGTCAAACCTAGTTTTTTTGAAATAAGAATGACCAACTAATGGTATTGCTAATCTTTGTAATGGTTCATTTTGGAATTTTCCTAACATATAGTTCCTATCAAAACATACGTCCCCTTCTTTTGGAGAAAAAAGATCTTCATCATATTCAAATGCGAGGCTAAGAGTTTTGTTGTATATGTATGACTGATATGCTTGAATGTAAAAACGCCTCATTTGTAATGGAATTGATCGTATTACAATCTGTAAATCATTGGTTTGAGATAGTTTTTTGAGTAAAGTGATTTCTATGTCCATTGATTTTGGAATTTTATCTATCACAGATAATTCAGATGTACGTTCTGCTATGATTTTTCTGTTAGAATTGTTTTCTTTTGTGTCATACTGAGAAGAATAGTTTAGTAAAAAGTCTAGGGCCAGTTGATAGTTCTTTTGTATTATTGCTTTACCTATCATATGTGTTATTGGTCGTTTTGAGCCAAATCTCTGATAACCAAAAAAATTTAAAATCTTGCAGTACTCATTAAATTCTGATATTTGGTTTGATGGGTTGTTGACTTTTATTTCAAAATGATTACCAATCATGTCTTTTTTTGAAAATGGTTTTTTTACAAACCCCAAACGCATTAACGAATAGTTTTTTCCTTGAATTGTTTCAAGTGATCTTGAAGTTGTCTTAGAAAATACATATTGTTCAGTTACAGCATTTGCATCTTTTAATCCAAGTGATTTTAATACTAATCCAAATCGTTTTTCAATGTCTCTTAATGCGTGATATGTATCGATGCCATTCTTTTTGAGAACATACACAGAAAGTCCACTATCCTTTGAAATTGTCTTCAGTGCCTTTTGTGAAATAAGTTCTTTAACTTTGAAATCATCATTGGATTTTTTTATTGTTCCACCAGTCCCGATTGATTTTGTTGTATAAAGAGAAATTCCTATATCGGAATCAATTTTAGGAATCACGATTCTATTGTGACATCAATGAATTTGGAAACTGTAACTTCATCATTACCAATTCCAAGAAGTACTTTATAATCACCAGAAAGTGAATTTTCACTTGCACTAATACTTACTAGAATACTTTCTGTGTTATTTTGAAGTGGATCACGATATGAAGAAATTTCAATATCTGAGAAATTAATGGTTTTTGATGCGGTATGTGCAGATAAAAATTCACTATTAATGTAACTACTTACATCGCTGTAATTAACAGTCAAAATAACATCGACTGTTTCACCTTTTTTTACTGATGCCTTTTGGGTGTCAGATTCTACAGTGAATGGTAACGGTTTTTCTGTATCTAAGACTCCAATATTATTTTCAACCCATTCTGTAAACCAAATTTTTTTGTCATGAATTGAGAAATCGAATGCTTGGGCAATTCCACAATCTTTTAAATCACCACAATCACCCCAATTTGGATTCTTTGATGGTATCATGTATTCAATAAATGATTCAGTAGAGACATTAAGAATTCCAATTTTATTTGATGTTTGTTCATTAATTACAAGATTTCCATAATTATCAAAATCTGTCCAATATGGTCTAGATATTGGATCTTTGATCACACCAGTTTCATTACCATAGGTAATTAAGGGTGGTACATGTGTAATGTATTTTGTAAATTCTTCGGTTGTTGGATCAAACTTAAAGAAAAAACTACTTGATGTATCAGCAATCCATAAATTTCCATTAGAGTCAATTGATAATCCATTTGCAGTATTAAGATCTTTTGGGAATTCGAATGCTTCAATATCATTTTCAGATAAGGATTCATCTTCATTCAAATCTTGCGTGTACATAGAAATTTTGACTTTAGCAAGAACACCTACATCATCTGGTCTCCAAGATGTATACCAAACATTATCTTGAGAATCTAGAGCAAAGTCACCAGTAAAACTTTCAGGAATTGGATTAACGATACTGGTATATTCTACTGCATCTGAATTCTGACTAATATCAAACAGTGTTAGTTTTCCTCCAGTGAAATCATTTACAAATACGTTCGAACCGTAAATCTCTAATCTTTGAGGTAAGGAACCAGATTCGGATACAGGAAATGTTAATGCAGTGTAATTTTTGTCGTTAATACTAAACTGCCATATAGAATCAGAACTACCATCAGTATACCATAATGAATTATCTGAAGAGTAATCTATTCCCCAATTCATAGAACGCATAGCATCAGGCCAATATGGATTTTCATATTCAGTGAAAGTCTCAGTGACTGGATCAAAGTTTGCAATTCTCCCTACATTACTTTCAACAAACCATACCTGACCATCAGGAGTAACTTGAATAGCAAGGGGCTGTGTGCAGACAGTTGGAATTTTGTACTCTGTTACAAAAGTATTTGATTTTGCATTACCTGTACCACAAAATGTATCACGCTGTTCATCAGGATAGTTATCCATTGGACTACCGGTTTTAGTTATAGCTGCTTCGGAAATCATTTCTGATTCAGTCATTGTTGGTGGTGGTGGTGGGAGTGCAAATAACACTGTAGATGTTAAAAGAATACCGCCCAAAAATCCAATTGCAAGTATGCCCTTTGTCTTTTGTTTCACGTTTCTTCAAAATATAAGCTTGTTATATCTTATTCCGAATTATAGAAGTTTTAGGTCACCTGTAATTTTATCAATCAAATCTTCTGGTGCAGGACCTAAGGATATACAAGTGGTAGTTCCAGGTGCAATTTGGGTATGTCCTGCATCTGTAACTTCTGACCATGGAATTGCTATTTCAATTGCACCATCTCTAATTTGTTCTAATTCTTTCAAGCTAGAAACTTTAACGACAACCTTCTCTTGCCCATTCCACCACTTTGAAAACCAATTAGGATTTGATTTTCTAACGTGCTCTGCACCAAGTACACATGCATGACCAACCTGTGCAGCAATTTTTCCTTTACCCATATCAAGATCAGTTCTAACTACAATCACTTGCTTAATTTCAGTCATAATTGGTATAGAAAAACCGTCATGATAAACTTTACAAAACAAATATTGTAATAAATTGAATTAAATAATTCAGTCTATTATGACTGACATGTATGATGCCATAGTTGCTGGTGGTAGTATATCTGGTTTACTAACAGCTAGAGAAATTGCAAAAGGTGGAAACACTGTATTAGTTTTGGAAGAAGGGTTTGAGGTGGGTAGCCCAGAACATTGTGGTGGGCTTGTTAGTAAGTCAGCACTTGTTGATTTAGGTATTGAACCATCAGTAAAATCATTTGATTCAAAAATAAATTCTGCAAAAATATTTTCCCCAAGTGGTAATAATTTTTCTTTAGATGCAACATCACAGCAAATAATTGTTGTAAACAGGCGTGAACTTGATAAACAAGCTGCAATGCAAGCAAAACAAAATGGTGCTGAAATAATTGTAAAAACTAGTTTCAAAAATAAAATTGGTGATAGAATAGAAACATCAATGGGTGATTTTGATTGTAGAGTGTTTGTTGATTGTAGGGGTGCCCCTGTACTAATTAATAAAAATAAAGATGGTGTGTTTCCAACTGCACAGTATGAAGTATATGCCGATTGGATTAAGAGTGGACAAGTAGAGGTTTATTTTGATCAAGAAAAATTCCCAGGATTTTTTGCATGGATAATTCCTTCTGGTGAAGGAGTTGGAAAAGTTGGTGTTGCAGGTAATTCAATAAGTTCAGTTAATGTAATTGATGAATTTTTGAAAAGAAAAGGAACCTGCTCAATAATAAGAAAAATTTATGCACCTATCTGGATTAAAGGACCAATTAAGCAATTTGTTGATGACAATACAATTACTGTTGGAGATGCTGCTGGACAAGCTAAACCTACAACAGCAGGTGGAATTTTTTCATGTGGAATGGGAGGGATTTATGCTGGCCGAGCAATTTCAGAATACTTGAAAAATAATAAAAAATCAGAGTTGTTAAATTATGAAAAAATGTGGAGAGACAAATTTGGTAAAGAATTTGAAAAACAAATTCTTGCTAGAAAGATCTTATCTAGAATTGATAACAAAACTGTAGACAAACTTTTTAATTTAATTACACCAGAAATAATCCAAGATATTTCAAAACAAGATGATTTTGATTTCCATGCAGGTTCAATTGTTAAATTACTTGGGATTAAAGGATCACTTGGTGCTGCGCAGACACTAATTGGTAGTGAAATTAAAAAACTAATTACAAATTAAGGCTAATAACACAAGGAAGGTATAAATTCTGAATCTTAAGTCAAACTGATATGTCATCAAATATTCAATTACCAATTTGTAATTGTTGTAATAGACACATAATGCCTAATGATAAATGTGTTAAATTCAATTGTCCGGAGTGTGATTCTATTTTATTATGGAGATGCCAAAGCTGCAGAGAATCAGCAGCATCATATACTTGTGAATCTTGCAATTTTTCAGGACCTTAAAAATGGCTAAATTATTATTGATTGTTAAAATCCTTCCAACTGGCACAGAGATCAATTTAGATGAACTAGTTAATTCAGTTAGAAACAACCTCAAAGATGATATTGAATTAAAGGAATACTCAAAGGAACCTCTTGCATTTGGACTTGAATTTGTAAAAGCTCAATTCATTCTTGATGATGCCGAAGGACAAATGGATTCCTTAGAAAATTCAGTTAAAGCAACTGAAGGTGTGAGTGAATTCGAAGTTCTAAATATGAGTAGAATGTCTGTGGACATGAAATAGGTGGTATCACTTGGTTCAACATATAGACCCACTTCAAATGAGAGTAGGTGAAGCAAAAAATAGAGATGTTGGTAAAAAGCGGGCACGTATAGGGCCTGATGCAATGGATTATCTTCATGCATCACCTGGAGATGCAATTAAAATAACTGCAAAGAGTACAACATGTGCAATAATATGGCCATCTGATGAAGATGAAAAGTATCCTGACACAATAAGAATAGATGGACAAACCAGGAAAAATTTGGGTGTAGCATTGAATGATCTTGTCGAGATTGAAAAAGTAAAAACAGTACAAGCAAAATCTGTAGTATTGTCACCAGTAAATGAACTTGTCACTGTAGATAAAGAATTCACAGATTTTGTAAAAAATAGGCTAAAAGGAATGCCTCTTAGTCAAGATGATGAAATATCAGTAATGATTTTGGGAAACTCAATGAATTTCAAAATCAAAAAAGTTTCGCCAAAAGGAGTTGTGAAGATTGAGAGACCAACACAATTAACAATTCTCTCCGAGTCATCAGGTGATAAAAAATCTGGAATTACATATGAGCAAGTAGGTGGTTTGAGAACTGAAATTAAAATAATGCGTGAAATAGTTGAACTTCCATTAAGACATCCTGAATTATTTTCTAGATTAGGAATAGAGCCACATAGTGGAATATTGTTATATGGTCCACCAGGCTGTGGTAAAACACTACTTGCTAAAGTTTTGGCTAGTGAATCAGACGCAAATATGTTCTCAATAAACGGACCAGAAATAATGAACAAGTATTATGGTGAAACAGAGGCAAGATTAAGAGATATCTTTAAAGAAGCAAAGGAAAATTCTCCAAGTATAATTTTCATTGATGAAATTGATGCAATTGCACCAAAAAGAGAAGAGGCATATGGTGATGTAGAAAAAAGAGTTGTTGCACAATTATTGGCATTAATGGATGGATTAACTGACAGAGGTAATGTTATTGTTCTTGGTGCAACTAACCGACCAGATAGTGTTGATCCGGCATTGCGTAGACCAGGTAGATTTGATAGGGAAATTGAGATCTCTGTACCTAATGCAGACGGGCGGTTAGAAGTTTTGCAGATTCATACTAGAGGAATGCCTATCGCAAATGATGTTGAACTGAAAATTCTAGCATCAGAATTACATGGATATACTGGAGCAGATATGAAATCATTATGTAGAGAAGCTGCTATGAAATCTATTAGAAGATATTTACCTGAAATTGATCTGGAAACCGAGAAAATTCCATCTAAAATACTCCAGTCAATGGAAATAAAACTAATTGATTTCTATGATGCAATGCACGAAGTAGTACCAACTGCAATGAGAGAATTCTATGTTGAGCGTTCTAAGATTTTTTGGGAAAATGTTGGTGGATTAGATGATGCAAAAAAAATCTTGGAGGAAAATCTTATTTCTGCTATGAATGAACCAGAAAAATTTCTAAAAATGGGAATCAAACCACCTAAGGGTGCTTTATTATATGGTCCACCAGGTTGTGGTAAAACAATCCTAGCACGAGCACTATCAACAGAAAGTGGAGGCAATATGATATTGGTAAGAGGTCCAGAAATATTATCAAAGTGGGTTGGGGAATCTGAAAAGGCAGTGAGGGAGATTTTTAGAAAAGCAAAAGCTTCGTCACCATGTGTAATAATTTTTGATGAATTAGATTCGCTTGCAAAATTAAAATCAGGTGAGGAAAACGGTGTTGGGGAGACTGTCCTAAGTCAACTATTAACCGAAATGGAAGAGGGGTCTAGCTCTAGGGTAGTGGTAATTGGAATTACAAATAGACCAGATGTGATAGATAATGCGATGTTACGATCAGGTAGATTAGATATACGTATCTTTGTTCCACCACCAGATGAAAAGGGTAGGCTGAGTATAATAGAAGTTCTAACAGAAAATATGCCTCTAGCATCAGATGTTAACTTGAAAGAAATTGCACTTGCTACACAAAACTATTCTGGTGCTGATCTTGCAGCTTTGTGTAGAGAAGCAGCAATAGAAGCAATGCAAAATGGTTCAAATAAAATTAACAGTAATAATTTTGCAATGGGTATGAAAAGAGTAAAACCATCTATTAGTAAAGAGGTAGAAACTTGGTATGAAAAAATAAAAGATGGTGTATCAAACATAATACCACAAGAAATGGACAACGCATTCTATGGTTAAAATGGCTATTCCACTAAAAAATAAAATACTTGAAAAAATCAAAGAGAAAGAAAGACTTACTGATAAAGAATTAAACAAGATACTGGTAAAGGATGAAATTTTAATAACTGATGAACAGTTTAACAAAATACTCTTAGAATTAGAAATTATGGGAACAATAACTGTTTCTTGGGTGACTAAAGATGCAAGACAAATAGAACCTGTTTCTGTAAAAGATGATGATGATGAATATGAAAAACAAATTCAAGAGTCAGATGAAAAAGACTACGAAGCAAGTTTTCCTGGAACAGAATAGTGTCTAAAATCTAAAATTAAACGCAGCATCTAATGCAATAGCTAAAAATATTATTGTTAGATACGGTGCAGTTACTTTGTATGCTTTCCATGCAAATTCAGATGTAGGATTTTTTGTTAATTTAAAATGATATACCAACATTAGACCACCAGATACTGCAGCTATAACTGTGTATACTAAACCCATTCCAAATGCATAGAGCATTAAAGAATATGGTAAAAGAATCAAAGTGTTTACTAAAATGTATGTTGATGTTTTTTGCATTCCAATTAATACTGGTAGCATAGGAACCTTTGCTTCAGTGTATTCATCTTTCATTTTCATAGCAAGACACCAAAAGTGAGATGGAGTCCAAACAAAAACCAAAAATCCTATCAAAAATCCTAAAATATCCATTGAACCTGTTACAGCAGACCAACCTGCCATGGATGCTGCACTTCCTGCAAAGCCTCCAATAACTATATTTGAGGAATTTAATCGTTTTAGCCATACTGTGTAAATTATCACATAAAAGAAAATTCCAAGCGCGATGAAAAATGCTGACATATAATTCAAAGTTATAGCACCATATACAACTGAAATAATACTAACACCAAGCCCATAGATTAAAACATGATTTGGTTTTATTCGCCCAGAAGGAATTGGTCTAGTGCTTGTTCGTTTCATTAGAGGATCGATATCTCTATCATAATAGTGATTCAATGCACTTGAACCAGCTGATGCTAATGCCCCAGCAATAATTATGTGTAGAAAGGCTAGATTATCAACTTCTGGTCCTATCAACTTACTGGCAGCAAACATGGAAGTAACAGCGGTTATTACTAAAAGAATTACAATCCTTGGTTTAGATATTTCTAGAATTTCGTTTAGACCCAATGTTTTTCTCGACTAAGCATTGAATTTATACCAATCTAATAGCGATCATTGTAATTTCACAAAGATAAAATATTACAGAAAAACCATCAAAGCTAAAATGAGCAATTGGGATTTAATCATGCCTGGTGCAGGCTTGACTGCTATTGGGCTTGCAGGACTAGTAACATCATATGCTGGAATTGCCCACACATTCATAGATGGAATGCATGCCCTGAGTGGTCTTCTTACTATGATAGGCCTAATTATATTGGCTGGAGGAATTCTAGAGGGAGGAATTTCCACTACTAATAGAACAAAAGCAGTTGTTCTAGTAATTGTATCTATTTGTCTTGCCTTTGGTACATTTGCAACTACTATGACAGAAAATTCTACGCTACCAGTATACTTTGGATTATTAATTATGATTGTAATTCCATCAATTGTAATTGCATATTTTGCAATGAAAATTCCTCAATACGTTAAGCCGATTGGAATAATTTTCATTTTAGCAATAGGTGCTGGTATTGGACTATATGTTGGATTTGGTTTTACTGGTCCTGATGCATATTTAGTAACAGAAGAAATTGAAGAAGTTGTCGAAGTAATTGAGATAATTCCTGAAGGACCAATATTTGCAATATCAATCCTAGCAGGATCAGCTGAGCAAGGAAATCCTGACTATGAACCAGATGAATCAATTGTATCTCAAGGCTATGTAATTGAATGGTTAAATGATGATGAAATGCCTCATACTGTAACAAGCTCTGTCGATTTTGGAGAAACATTTGATTCTGGTATGTTAATGACTGGTGATTCTTTTAGATTAGATAGTAATACACTTGATTTAGGCACATATGAGTACATGTGTATTGTACATCCATGGATGGTAGCAACATTTGTTATAGA
>MDTE01114872.1_pt1 | contig 11387 bp, 20 predicted proteins | sample 811231 | NCBI WGS metagenome assembly MDTE01 (sample SAMN05326651, study PRJNA326480) | marine metagenome | isolation source: seawater | place: Indian Ocean: Red Sea | collected 2010
AAACTCCTGTAACAAGTGGTATTACACAACCTAAACTAGATGGTATTAGAATGGTTGTTAATACAAGAGGCTTGTACAGTAGAAGCAACAAAGAGATTGTTGCAGTGCCTCATATAGCTGAAGCATTAGCAGACTTTATTAAAGACCATCCAACCATTACATTAGATGGTGAACTTTACAATCATGAACTAAAAGATAACTTTCAAAAGATTACAAGTTTGGTAAGAAAAACTGTTAACTTAGGTGCAGACGAACTTGCAGAAAGTAAAGAGTTAGTACAGTATCACATATATGATATGTTTGATAGTGCTAATCCAGATATGACATTTATGCAGAGATACAACTGGATTCAGAAGAATGTACATCTTGTAAACAAAAAAGCAGTTGGTATTCATTTGGTGCCCGTTGCAATATGTGAAACAAGTGAAGAAATAGATGTTATGTATGGTGAGTACACACAAGCTGGTTATGAAGGTCAAATGATTAGGCAAGATGCAGTTTATGAAAACAAAAGAAGCAAAGGCTTGTTGAAAAGAAAAGAGTTCATTACTGAAGAATATGAAGTTGTACAAGTACACGAAGGGCAAGGTAATTGGGCAGGATATGCTAAAAGACTTACTCTTAAAATGCCCGACGGTACAACATTTAGTAGTGGTATTAGAGGTTCGCAAGCTAAGTTAAAAGAACTGTTGGAAAACCCAAATATAGATTGGGCAACTTGCAGATACTTTGAATTGAGTAACGATGGTGTTCCTAGATTTCCTGTAACAATAGACTATGGTACAGGTGTTAGGAACGACTAAAGGTTGACATATTTGTAAATAGTAGTATACTAAGCATGTTAGGAGTTGACAAAATGTCTTTTGCAGAAGCACAAAAAAAGAATGAATTTTGGCATGCTTATTATGAAAACCAAGATGAAAGATTCTTGTATAAAGAAGAAGCATTAACACCGCAAGAATTTTTTGAAGTGTGGATAGATAGAGACAAAGTCCACGAATTTAATGACGACCCTAATAGGAGTAAAATGAAATGAAAAAGATACTAGGGATATTTGGCTTAATTACAATGATGGCATGTTCGCCAGTACATGCAGGCAGTTCTGTTGTATGGGGCAAGGTTACTAATGTAAAGCCTGTTTATACAAATGTAGTTAACCAGACACCGCAACAGGTGTGTAAACAAGTACAGGTTCCTGTATATGGAAACAATGGTCAAACCAACAATGGTAATGCAATACTAGGTGCTATTATTGGTGGTGTGATTGGTAACCAATTTGGCAAAGGTGATGGTAACAAAGCCGCAACAGCCGTAGGTGCCGCCATTGGTGCAGTCAAAGGAAGCCAGTCTGGAAACAAACAAATAATTGGATACCAAATGGTTAACCAGTGTCATACTGAATATTCAAGTTCAACAAAAACGGTTGTGAATGAGTACGATATAACATATAATGTAAATGGTACATTAATTACAATGCGAGTAAACAAAGCAGTTGGCAACAACTTGTATGTTGGTAAACAACAAAAATTTCGCATTAATTACCAAATGATTAACTAAACGAGGTAAGTATGAGTATGCACTTAGTTGGTCCTTATATGACCACCACTCAGTACAATCGAAAAAAGAAAAAGCCTAATGCCAAGCAAGCAAGAGCAAATGCAGAGCATGAAAAGTGGTTGCGTAAAATGGGTGTTCATCCTGAGCAACTAGCGGCTAAGAAAAAACAGAATGCTAGTGTTCCTATTCGCAGTGTCCCTGATTATAGCTCTAATCGCACAGGTTTGCCTACTAGCGATATTATACCTGGAGGAAGCACCGCCCCCAAAGAAAGACAAGTATACTCAGGCGAAAGAAGATTATTGGGCGTCGCGGTAATGCACAAGAGCAATATGGTTCCTGTGTTTGACAGCAAAGACGCAAAAGATATTGCAAAGATGAGGCGTGGTTAATGCCTATTCATGCAATGATAGATTTGGAAACACTTGCAACAGATCCACATGCAACTATATTAACTATAGGTGGGGTAAAGTTCAATCCTGAAACCAGTGAAGAACCTCACAGTGAATTTTATTTCAAATTAGATGTTGATGAACAATCAGCACTCGGAAGAACACAAGATCCAGGAACTATAGATTGGTGGTCCAAACAGGACCCTCGCATAATGGAAGAAGCCTTTGGAGAAGAAGATAGAGTCGGGCTGAAACACTTTCTAAGCCATATGACCAAATGGATGGTAGGTGTCGATGTATTATGGGGGCATGGATATGGTTTTGACGTTACTATTGTAGAAACATTGTATCGTCAGATGGACACACCAATCCCTTGGAACTTCTGGCAAGTAAAAGATGGCAGGACACTTATTGGACTATTACCAAGTGATCCACGTAAGACCATGCAAACAGATTTACATAATGCTTTAGCAGACAGTTATTATCAAGCAAAAGCGATTCAGGTTGCATATTCTCAATTATATGCTAATATAAATAACACACAAGGACTTGGCGTCAACCCTTCTAATTCTGCCGCCATAACAAACATGGAGAATTAGAATGGGAAAATATTATTCAACAAAAACTTATGGACACAACATTGGATTAAGTGCTTGCTTTAGACAACCTAATGCACACAGTCATTGTAAATTTTTACATGGTTACAGTTTGCAATTTAAATTTGTTTTCAGTTGTGATAGCTTGGATGAACGCAACTGGGTAGTTGACTTTGGTGGACTTAAACCACTTAAAGCATGGTTGGAAAATACCTTTGATCACAAAGTTGTATTGGATAAAGAAGATCCGCACATGGATGCATTTGTGGAGTTACAAAGCAAAGGACTGGCTGAACTTACATTACTCAATGGAGTAGGTGTAGAAAAATTTGCCGAACATGCTTTTAATTTTGCAAACAATTTAGTAAAAGAAATGACTAACAATCGTTGCTATGTTGTAAGTTGTGAATGTGCAGAACACGGCGCCAACTCAGCAATTTATGAAGGTTAAAATGAGCGAACTAGAATGGTGTGCTAATTGGCAAATGGAAGACAGACACTACTGTAGTCTGTTTGTAAGAGATGCCAACAAAAAGGTCAAAGGATTCAATGACCTTTTGGAAAACATGTTTGGACCTCGTTATGGAGGTTTTAGATATGACAAGTATAGAAATGGTTATGAAGTTTGGTTTAGAAACAAAGACGATATGTTAACTTTGAAACTATTATCAGCAAAAAAAGATTAACTTGGAGAATAATTATGAAATGGCTTAAACAAATATTTGGCGTAAAACCAGAGGACAATGAAGTTGACCTACAGTCAATGGAAAAATTTGCAAATGCTACAAAAACAAATGAGCTTGTAATTAGTCCCACAACAAAAAGCAAAAGCGATTCAAAAAAACATACCAAAAGCAGTTTAAACAAACTGACCAAAGTTCAATTAGAAGAACTTGCAAAAGGTGACTTTGGACTAGAAGTAGACCGTAGAAAAAAGAAAGATATCTTAATCTCCGAAATACTAAAGGCTCAATGACATATATTGTAAATGAAAAATGTGTAAATTGTAGATTTACAGATTGTGTAGAAGTGTGTCCTGTTGACTGCTTCTACATTGGTGAAAATACTATTGTTATTCACCCAGATGAATGTATTGATTGTGGAGTTTGTGAGCCTGAATGCCCAGCAGATGCAATCGTACCTGATACTGATATGAATGATAACCTGCAATATTGGTTAGACTTCAACACAAAATACAGCCAAGAATGGCCCAACATAACCAAAAGTATTCCTAAAATGGCAGACTCAGATGCATGGAACGGTGCCACTGGAGGTTATGATAAAGACAAAAGAAAGTTTGTAAGCACTAAACCAGGACCGGAGGAATAATGAAAGATGAAGTTAGAAAAGTAGCACAAGAACAAGCAGAGCAGGCGTATGTATTGTTTTTGAAGTTTTGTAAATATTTCAGTTATTTGGTAATTGTTGGATTACTGTTTGTAGCAGGTTGTAACTTTGGTGTAGACGGCACCGGCGGTGGTTATGATCCAAGTCAAGAATTAAAAGATGCATACAGAAGCAATATGGGTTTGGACTAATGTCAAAGATAATAGTAGCACTTGATTATGAAAATCCATTAGATGCACTAGAAATGTGTGCAAAGCTCAGAGGTGTTGTAGATGGATTTAAAATTAATCATGCACTATGGAGTCAAAGTGTTTATATAAAAGACTACACAGATGCAGGTGAATTATTTGTAGATTGCAAACTCTGGGACACACCAAACACAGTAAAAACAGTATTGCAAAAAATAGTAGACAAAGGTGCAACAATGACCACTGTTAGCACCTTGAATAATCTTGCAACATTCGACGCAATAGAAGATTTCAAAGACAGTGTAATGATCTGCGGAGTAACTTATCTAACCAGTTGGTCAGGCTCTGACCTAATAGACATACTAAACTACATGCCTAGTGCTGGTAAACACTTGTGGAAAGACAACATGGAGCGAGCTCAAGGTGTTATGAAAGGCATAGTATGTAGTCCATTGGATTTGGAAAAAGTAGCCGAAGCAGAACTTGAATTGTATGGCACACACAGATTTAAAAAAGTATGTCCAGGTATAGGAATGAATCCAGGACAAAATAGAACTGTTACTCCAATGGAAGCAAAAGCCATGGGAGCAGACTATTTGATTATAGGAAGAACAATAACAAATGCAGTTGACCCAGTGTTTACTGCCCAAGACATCAAGGAGAGCCTTACTGCAAGACGTCACTAAAATAAATACTCAGTAGAGGAGAGTATTATGAGTGACAAACCTAGTCCCTATAGTTATAGGGTGAAGAGTATTAAGAAAATAATTGACGGTGACACATTTGATTGTATAATGGATTTAGGATTTGATGTGTTGTTGGAAGCAAGAGTTAGAATGATGGGAATAGACACACCAGAAAGTAGAACAAGAGATTTAGAAGAAAAGAAATTTGGACTACTTGCTAAAGAGTACCTAACAGAAAAACTCGACACAGAAGATATAATTGTTACAACAGAAGTAGACAATGAAAAAGGCAAGTTTGGTAGAATACTAGGATGGGTATGGTGCAATGGCGTAAACATCAATAACCAAATGATTGATGAACACATGGCAGTAGCCTATCATGGTCAAAGCAAAGACGATATTGAACAACAACATCTTGCCAACAGAACAATATTACAAGAACAAGGAAAAGTATAATGCAGATACCACTAACAGTCACAGAGTCGGCTAAAACTTACCTGCAAGAAATGTTAATACAACACAAAAAGCAGTATGTAAGATTAGCAGTAAATGGCGGAGGCTGTAGTGGGTTCAAGTACGATTGGGACTTTACAGATGAACCAGAAGGCAAAGTTATAGATGGTATTCTAGAGCTTGATCCTATGAGTGAAATGTTTGTGTTTGGTTGTACCGTTGACTATATAAGAGAACTTGGTGGCAACTATTTGGTTGTCAAAAACCCAAATGCTACAGCCTCGTGCGGCTGTGGCGAATCATTTGCAGTTTAAGAGAGAGGTCTTATGATGAAAATCATTAGTGGTGGTAGCAACCCTGAGTTTGCCCAAAAGGTTGCCGAACACTGTTTTACAGAATTGGTTCCAACAGACGTTACACGATTCAGTGACGGAGAAATACTAGTAGAAATAAAAGAAAACATCCGCGGTAAGGATGTTTTTTTAGTGAATAGCACTTGCATGCCAGTAAACGAAAGTTTAATGGAAATGCTTATAATGATTGACACTGCCAAACGTAGCAGTGCAAAAAGAATATCAGCAGTCATGCCATACTATGGATATGCAAGACAGGATAGAAAAAGTGCAAGTCGCACTCCTATTACTGCAAAACTTGTAGCAGACTTGCTGACCAAAGCAGGAGCGGATCGTGTGCTTACAATGGATTTACACGCAGGACAGATACAGGGCTTTTTTGATATTCCTGTTGATGACCTAACAAGTCGTGTAGTATTTTGCAAAGACATAAAAAGAAATGTTGCAGTAGATGAAGGCACAGTGTTTGTTAGTCCAGATGCTGGTGGTGTTGTGAGAGCAAGAAAGTTTGCAGAAATGTTTTATGCTGATGTGGCTATTGTTGACAAACGAAGACCAAAGGCAGGTGTTGCTGAAGTTATGAACTTGATTGGTGAAGTAAAAGGCAAACATGCAATACTTGTTGATGACATTGTTGACAGTGGAGGTACATTGTGTAATGCCGCCAAAGCAATTATAGATGCAGGTGCATTAAGTGTTAGAGCTTATATTACACATGGTGTATTAAGCAATGGTGCAAACAAGAAGATTGACGCAAGTGTACTAGACGAACTAGTAATTAGTGATAGTATTCCTTTGGAAGCTAGCAGTAAAAAAATTAGACAAGTAACAGTAGCAGAGCTTTTTGGAGAAGCAATGCGAAGAATCACAAACGAAGAAAGTGTAAGCAGTTTATTTAAATGAGATATGTAATAGATATAGATGGAACCATTTGTAAAGAAGTTCTCTTGCCAAATGGTAAAAAAGATTATAGCAAACATGAACCTATGATGGATAGAATTGCTATGGTCAATAAACTTTATGATGCTGGACATGAAATAAAATACATGACAGCCAGAGGTGCAGTAAGCAAAGTTGACTACTACGAACTGACCAAAAACCAACTGGAGAGTTGGGGAGCAAAATACACAGAACTTAGTGTAGGTGAAAAAGAACACTATGATGTCTGGATAGACGACAAAGCATTTTGGAGTGAAAACTTTTTCAGGCAAGTTTATCAGGACAATACCAGAGAAGATGTCTAGAAGTATATTTGTAGGAGATAGTCATTCCATTGGCTATAAAAACAGTTATCCTCCACGCTTATGGCGTGAAAATAATTATGCAGAAATTTACAGTGATATAAATCAAAAGCCTGTAGCCATATATGCAATGCAAGGATGCAGTAATCAAAAATATGTTACATTTATAAAAACACTTTTGGATTACTATGATGATGTAGATGAAGTTTTTATACAGTTTACATATTGGACTAGATTTTTACTAGCAACTAATACAAGTGAAAAACCTTTTGTAACCAATTTTAAAACAAATCATTTTGCACAAGGTCCCGACCCACAGGGTTTGGTAGACAGATGGACTGATAGACAAGACATAGAAACTGATGAATTGCATACTGAATATAATATGCATGTAAAAAGTCAGCACTATGAAATGTTTAAAGGTCGGCACCATGGAGGCCCAGAAGAAAATGAAAACTTTCATTACACAAACTTGTGGCACAAGCAACTTACACATTTAGAATATAGACAAGTATGCGGTGACCTTTTTATAATTGATAGATTATGTGAACAAAGAAATATTCCTTGGTACTTGTTTAGTATGAATGAAAGAGTACATATACCAGATAACTTTAATTACTTTGGCCCATTGACAAATTGCAAAAGCGATAATAAAGTATATGTGGAAAAATGGTTTAATGAAGATATAGACAAATATAAAATTGATGAAGAACATTACGATTATAATTTCCATTATAAAATTGCAAACGAATACATACCATATTTGAAAGGTCAAAATGAAACAGGATAAATTAAATCAAAGGTTACATTGGACTACAACAATAACTGAAAAAGTTATGTTAGGAGGCATAGGTGGACTAACTGTAGTTGCCGCACTACTAGAAGTATGGGGCATGTGGGAAAACAAAAGTATAGAACTTGCTGATCTTTTCTTGTTATTCATTTACACAGAGATTGTAGGCATGGTGGGTGCTTATTATATCAGTAATAGAATACCAGTAACACTTCCTATTATTATTGCAATGACGGCATTGTGTAGATTGATTATACTACACAGCAAAGATGCTGATCCTTGGGTGCTAGTAGCTGAAGCCGCCGCCATTGTAGTTTTGGCAGGAGCCGCTTATATTATGAGTGCTAAAGAAAAACTTAGCCTGGAGAAAAAAGAAATGCGAAACAATGAAGGTAGGAATTAACGGATTTGGAAGAATAGGAAGGTGTGTTACAAGACATATCATTGACGACAGACCAGATATAGAAATAGTAAAGGTAAATGCAACAGGTGACATAGACACAAATATGCACCTGTTGAAGTATGACAGTGTGCATGGTCGTTGGAAAGGCGATTTAGATTGTGAATGGAGTCACAGTAGAGATGTTAAACAACTGGATTGGCGAGAATGTGATGTTGTATTAGAATGTACAGGTGCATTCAATGATGGCAAAAAAGCACAAGCACATATTGATAATGGAGCAAGAAAAGTAGTAATAAGTGCTCCTGCAAAAAATGTAGATAGAACAGTTGTGTATGGTGTAAATCACCGAGACATCTTGCCTACAGATAACATTGTAAGCAACGCCAGTTGTACAACAAACTGTCTAGCACCACTTGTAAAAGTTCTGCATGAACATTGCAGTATTGTTAGTGGACAAATGACAACAATACACAGTTATACAGGTGACCAAGGTACAGTTGATAGACGGCACAAAGACTTGTATAGAGCTAGAGCAGGTGCAATGAGTATGATACCAACCAGCACAGGAGCCGCAAAAGCACTGGCAGATGTTTATCCAGCAGTAAAAGGAAAAATAATGGGAGGTGCTATTAGAGTACCAACGCCAAATGTTAGTGCAGTGGATCTTACTGTTAATGTTGGACTTGAAGTTGATGAAAGTTTTATAAACAGTATAGTATGTAATGCCGCACAAAAAGAAATGAAAGGCATCATAAAATACTCACAAGAAAGATTAGTGAGTGTTGACTTTAATCATACTGTACAAAGTTGTATCTTTGCCAGTGAACAAACTAGAGTGGTTGACAAAACCATGGTTCGTGTGTTAGCATGGTATGATAATGAATGGAGTTTCTCATGCCGATTGGTAGACACCGCACATCAATTAACAAACTTAGGAGCAATCAAATGACTTTTATAGCCGCAATGGATAACAGTGGAGGTAGTGCAGGTGGTGTACTAGATACTTACGGACAAGAATGGACCGAAGAAGATAAAATGGAAAAGATTCATGCGTTTCGTATGCGTATGATAAACAGCGAAGCATTTAATTCTGATAATATCGATGCCGCCATACTGTATAAAGATAGTGTAGAAAGAGGTGCAGTACCTGTGCTTAAAGAAAAAGGTATTCGTGCAATACTTAAAATTGATAGTGGCACGGAAGATAGTGGATTGCTTAAAGATTTTAATGTAGAAGATATGATTTACTATGGTTTTGAAAATGGATGTTATGGCACAAAAATGCGTAGTATTATCCATAACATAGACACTATTGCACCAGTACTAGAACAACAATTTAAATTAGCAGAAACCATTTATGAAAATAACCTTATGCCGATTGTTGAACCAGAGATTGATATCAACAATCCTAATAAACAAATGTTAGAAGATGCACTTGCCAAAAGTTTGAAAGATCATCTAGGTAAAATGAAGGGTAGATGTATACTTAAACTAACTATTCCAGATACTCCTAATACTTACTTAGGTTTAACTGAAAGTCATTCGTTGATAAGACTTGTCGGACTCAGTGGAGGTTACTCCACTGAACAAGCCTGTTTGAAACTAAGTTTTAATAGGCACATGCAAGCCAGCTTCAGTAGAGCATTAAGTGAAGGATTACACTATGATGATCCAGACGAATATTTTGAAACTGCGATAAGTAAGAATATAAGCAATATAAAACAGGCTAGCAGTTCAGGATAAAATGAGTACAAGTCAAGAACGTGATTTTATAAGAGGTGTAATTAGGTTACAACGTCCAACTATTGTAGTTGAAGTGGGTGTTGCTACAGGCGGAATGGCTTGTGCAATTTTAAATGCAATCGTACACAACACACACGATACTGGTGTGCCTGCTTGGTACACTGGATTTGATTTGTGGGACACACATGGCATAAATGGTCAATTTGCACAAATGGGAAGTGCAGAAGAAGTTTCAGTAAAACTACATGATATAGGCAACAACTTTGCACTTGTAAAAATAAACACACAAACTGAACAACAAAGATTTAGAGATGAACTAGCACATAGATTTACCAATGGAATTGATTTTGCATTTATAGATGGCTGTCACAGTTATGATGGTATAAAAAATGACTTCTTTAACATATGGCCCAAAATGAATCCTCATGGTATTGTTGCATTTCATGATACGGCTGTAATTGATGGATGTAGAGAATTTATAGCTGATTTGAGAATACACAACAATGGTAGCTATGATGTCAGTGATTTTCCATATGGAACCAACAGTAGAAATTGTGGTGTCACACTAATTACTCGACCTGGATTTGGAAATGTAAAAATAGATGAAATTTGTGGAAGTACAAGTACTCCTGAAGAAATTTATAACAAAGAAAAAATTGATACTCCTGCATTAGATAACTGGTGGCAGGAAAATTTAAACTTGAACTAATGGAGAATTTAATGAATCAAGTAGACTTAAACAAATACAAAGAATTTGTTGAAGGTGTAACAAGTCAACAAAGTAACGAAACAGAATCGCTATGTAATCAACTGCAAAGTTTAGAACAACAAGGTGTAAACATGGCACTGCTACTAACAGGTAGTATTGGCATAGCTAGTGAAGGAGGCGAATTCAGTGAGATCGTTAAAAAATGTATTTTCCAAGGCAAGCCTTTGGACGCTGATACACAGTTTCACATCAAACGAGAGTTGGGTGATATCATGTGGTATTGGATCAATTCATGTAGAGCGTTGGGACTCGACCCTAACGATGTAATTGAAGAAAATGTAAACAAACTCAAAAGCAGATATCCTGGTGGAGAGTTTGATGTACATTACAGTGAAAATAGAAAAGAAGGAGATTTATAATGAATCAACTAGAAAGAGCTGTACTAGGTTCTAGACAAGACGCAGAGTTTGACCAAGGACTTAGGCAATTAATGTTGACAATGTACAACCATACTGCCAGCGGATTGGCAGTCAGTGGTGCAGTTGCATGGTTGACTTATAGTAGTGGACTTATGTATGCAATGGGCGGACTTATGTTTGTTGCCATGTTTGCTCCACTAGGAATGATTTTTTGGTATAGTTTTGCAGGACAAAATTGGGATATCAAGAAACTTACACTATTTTATTATGCTTTTGTAACACTTATGGGTGTGAGTTTGAGCACCATTTTTGCAGTGTATACCGCATATAGTATTACACAAGTATTCTTTATAACCAGTGCCACATTTGCAGGTGCTAGTTTATATGGATACACAACCAATAGGGATTTGACCTCATGGGGAAGTTTCTTGTTTATTGGTTTGATCGGTATTATTATTGCAATGATTGTAAACATTTTTATGGCTAGCAGTGCTTTGATGTTTGCAA
>MDTE01186730.1_pt1 | contig 11387 bp, 6 predicted proteins | sample 811231 | NCBI WGS metagenome assembly MDTE01 (sample SAMN05326651, study PRJNA326480) | marine metagenome | isolation source: seawater | place: Indian Ocean: Red Sea | collected 2010
CCTCGACCGGTGCAACCTTTCCCTGGTGCACGGCCTTGCGAGGAAACAACAACACGTCCTCGGCATGCGACCGGTTGCCACGAAACAGCGAATCGTGCCTGCCCAGGAACTGGTAATAGCGAACAATCTCGCGACGGGCCTCCGGGTCGGTGAACCGGGTGTAGAACCCCATCGGTGCCCCTCCGTTGGCCGCCAGTTCCGAGATCGCCACGCGAATCCGGGTGTTCTCGTACTTCCCCAGCGTGAACGGTTTGTCGTCGAAAGCTCCACGAATGTAGCGAGCCTGCAAGGTGGCCTCGCCGAGGAACCGTTTTCCCAGGTCTGTGAAGAACGCCGCCGCCCCGGTGCTGTACCACAGGTAGGTCTCGTCTCGGCCCCACACGTCACCGGGCAACAGGCAGCGTTCATCGCCCGAGATCTGGCCAAAATCTCCCAGGTGATTCCACTGCGCCGAAATCAGGTCCGGCTTCAACGATCGTCCGTACTTGTGGAACACCTCGTCGAACACCTGCTTGTTGGAGACCTGTGACCACCGCAACATCTCGCGACGCAACGGACTGCTCTTGGCCGGATCGTGCCAACTGACAATCTCTTTGAACCGGTGAGTGGCCAGGTCGGTGATGCCCAGTTCCTTGAGTTGCTTCCCGGACAATCGATCGGCCAGGTACATGCGGAAACCCGACTGGCAATGCGTGCACAGGCAATTGTGGCGATAAAAATAGTTGGCGATGAACCCATCGAGCCCCTGCTGGATTCCATGGCGAACCCAGGCCTTCAGCACCTTCTGCCAGCCCGGGTTTCTCAAGCACGCCCAGTACTCGCGCATCCCACCGATTCCATATCCCTTCTGAGAAATCGGCTTGCCGTCCGGACCGCGTTCCAGCAGGTCGAGTGGATCCTTGACCGGTCGTGGCCCCAGCACGTTCTCGTCCCACAGTTCCTCGTAGAACTTGAAGAACCCGGTCGGCGGTTTGCCGCCCTTGCTGTCGCGGGGATCGCCCACCAGAAATTCGACGTTGAAATGGCCGACGACCTTCGCATCCATCTGGTGAATCAGCCGGTTCCGCTCGGCAAACCACTTGCCACAGGCGTCCAGTCCCTGGACAGGAAAGTGAGCCGGGTATCCACCGAAGGCCTTCGTATGAGCCAGGCTCCAGAAGTGCCCCCCATAGAACCCCAGTTGCACGACGTCCGGTCGGGCCTCTCGCAAAAACGGCAGGTAGTCGGCGTGGTTGTACTGGTGCCAGTGAGCCACCATGCGAGTGAATTCGAAACGACCGGCTGGCTCGGCCGATCGTGCTTCAGGCGCCATCGCGGTGGACAGGGAAACAAGAACGGCTGCCAACGTCGCAACCATTCGCGTGGAATCTCTCACAACCAGTCGCCAGTTCACGGTGATGCCCATCGGATACAGGATGCGGTAAACTACGCTCACAGCCTATCCGGCCCGGTGACCGGATCCCAGTACGGCGGGACGACACGATGACAGCCAACCCAACCATCGAACATGCAACGGCGATCCGCGATTGGGGGTATTGCATCGTGCCGGACCTGATTCCCGGCCCCCGTTGCCGGGAAATCGCTGACAGCGTGCGGCACACCGTCGACCGACTCTCCGGGACCTACCCCTGCCCCGAGAACATCGGCTTTGTTCCCGGATTGATCAACCACGACCAGTCGTTCGCCGAGCACCTGGCAGCACCTCTCCTGCTGAACCTTTGCGAGGAGTTGCTTGGCCACAACATTCGGATCACCTTCACCTCGGCCATCATCAATCATCCGGGCAACCAGCGAGGCGACTGGCACGCCGACTGGCCATTCAACCAGAAGAATGCCGGCCATGTCCCGGCCCCCTACCCCGACCGGATCATGCACCTGACCACGTTGTGGATGATCACGGATTTCACCACCGACAATGGCGCCACGTTGATCGTTCCTCGCTCGCACCTGGACTCCACCAATCCGACAGCCGCGGACTGGAACGGGCCAACCGACCAGCCCTTCAATGCCGAGCGACCTGTCGAGGGGGCAGCCGGATCGGTGCTGGTGATGGACAGCCGCCTGTGGCACGCCACCGCGCCCAACCAAACCGAAGCCGACCGGGTGGCCCTGGCCGTCCGTTACGGCCCCTGGTGGCTCAACACCGAGATCCTGAGACCCGGCTCGACCACCAGGCAGCAGATGGTCGACGAACCCGATCTGACCGACAATCAGGTTCCCTCGCTCCCACGCGATGTTTACGATCGACTGCCGGGAAACGTGCAACCTTTATATAGACACTGGATCGAACCATGACGCTTGTTCGCACCGTTTTGTCCGCCACCCTGCTGACGCTCGGGCTGCTTGGCCCCACGGCTCTCGTGGCCGCACCGAACACATCACGTCCCAACGTGATCCTGATCATGACCGACGACCAGGGTTACGGCGACCTGGCCTGTCACGGCAACAAGATCATCAAGACACCGGCCATCGACCAGTTGCACGGCCAAAGTGTGAGGTTGACCAATTATCACGTCGACCCGACCTGTTCACCCACCCGCTCGGCGTTGCTGACCGGTCGGTACTCGACCCGGACCGGCGTCTGGCACACGATCATGGGCCGGTCGATGATGCACACCGACGAGGTGACCCTGGCCGAGGTGTTTACCGCGGGCAACTACCGGACCGGCTGCTTCGGCAAGTGGCACCTGGGCGACAACTACCCACTGCGGCCCCAGGACCAGGGGTTCCAGGAGGTGCTGGTACACGGCGGCGGAGGGGTCGGCCAGACTCCCGACTTTTTCGGTAACGACTACTTCGACGACACCTACTGGCACAACGGCCAGGTGGTCAAGCAGAAGGGATACTGCACCGACGTCTTCTTCGACGCAGCGATGAGATTCATCGACGGCAAGTCGAAAAACGGTGGTGGTGACAAGCCGTTCTTCTGCTACATCCCGACCAACGCCGCACACGGCCCGTTCCTGGTCGCCGACAAGTACAAGAAGCCCTACCTGGACGCCGGCGTTCCGGCCCGGCGAGCGGCCTTCTATGGCATGATCACCAACATCGACGAGAACGTCGCGAGGCTCCGCAAGCACCTGGCCGCATCCGGGCTGGCCGACAACACGTTGCTGATCTTCACGACCGACAATGGCACCGCCGCCGGAGCCGGCCGCGGAGCCGGCCGCGGAGGCGGATTCAATGCGGGCCTGCGTGGCACCAAGGGGTCGGAATTCGACGGCGGCCACCGTGTCCCGTGTTTCTGGCACTGGCCCAATGGAGGGATGGTCGGAGGCCGCGACGTTCCGCACGTCACCGCTCACGTCGACATGCTTCCCACGCTCTCTGCCATCTGCGGACTCAAGCCGCCCACCGACCGCACGATCGACGGCACCAGCCTGGTGCCACTGCTCAAGGGGAACACGCGGGGATGGCCCGCACGCACGCTGTTCGTCCATTCGCAGCGACTCGAATTCCCCACGAAGCTTCGCAAGTGTGCCGTGATGACCGACCGCTGGCGACTGGTCAACGGCAAGCAACTCTTCGACCTCGACGCCGATTACGGTCAGAAGACCAACGTTGCAGCCGAGTATCCCGGAGTCGTCAAACAACTCTCGCAATCCTACGACAAGTGGTGGGCCAGTATCGGCACCCGTTTCAAGGACTACGTCCGCATCGGGCTGGGCCACAAGTCGGACACCCCCGCCCTGTTGACCTGCCACGACTGGCACACCAACAACGGGCCGGTACCCTGGAACCAGAATCACATCCGTTCGGGCCTGAAGGCCAACGGTTTCTGGGCGGTCACCGTCACCCGGTCCGGCAAGTACCGCATCACGCTGCGGACACGTCCCCCGGGCATCGACCACCCATTGGCGGCCGCCACGGCCAAACTGGTCATCGGCAAGACGACTCGGGAACAGGCCGTCGCGGCCGACGCCACCTCGGTCAGTTTCACCGTCGAACTCAAGGCCGGCGACTCACGCCTGCAGACCACGTTGACCCCAAAAACGGGCAAGCCGCGGGGCGCGTACTTCGTCCAGGTCGAGGCCCTCTAGCCGACGGCCGGGTCACTCGACCGGCAACTCGAAGCACGCCATCTCGTCGGCGTTGCGAACCAGCAACCGGTTCCCCACCAGCACCGGGTGATTCCACGTCTTGGACTGCAAGGCGTTGAACTTGCCCAGTTCCCGGAATCGCTCGGGCGTGGCCTCGACCAACGCCACCTGTCCCTTCTCGGCCTGCACCACGATCAGGTCGCCAACCAGCAGCAGTTGCCCGTAACCGTAACGACCCCGCTTCCACCGGCGACGTCCGGTTTCGAGATCCAGGCAGACCAGGATCCCCTCGTCCAGGCCATAGACATGGCCGTCATGAATCACCGGGTCGTTGAACTTGCACTTCATCAGCTTGTTCTTCCACAGCGTCGTCGTCGACTTGCCGTCGACGCCGACCTCGAGCAACGCAGCGCCCTGGCCATAGCCACTCGAGATGAACAACCGCCCCGGTGACACCGACACGGGCAACGCCGCATTCACCCTGGGCCCATTGGTCCACGGCACGTGCCACAACTCGCCGCCATCCTCGACACGATAAGCCGTCAGTCCATCACCACCGAAACACAACACTGTCGGCCGGCCATTGATTTCGGCCAGTCGCGGTGCCGCGTAACTGGCCGGCCGCTTGCCACTGGCCCAACTCAGTTCGCCCGTCCCCGCATCAAAGGCGGCCACACCTCCCTCTGCCCCACCGGGGATCACGATCACTCGTCCATCCACGATCAGAGGCGATCCCGACATGGCCCAGTCAAGGTTCAGGCCCGACGTCGCCTCGAGCACATTGGGCGGATTCTCCCAGGCCGACTCGCCCGTCGCCGCATCCAGGCAATTCAACCGACCGTTGGCACCCAGCGAGTAGATTCGTGACCCGGAGAAGGTCGGAGTGGCTCGTGGCCCCGGCCCCCCCATCGCCTCGTTGAACCGATCATTGTCCCTGTGAGCCCAGAGAGGTTCACCGGTCTGAAGATCCCAGCAGCTGACCACCTCGATCTTGTCCCGTTGCTCCTGCGTGTAGACCCGGTTGCCCACGACCGCAAAAGAACTCCACGCCTGGCCCAGCGGGTGACGCCACAGTTCCCTGGGTGGATTCGTCTTCCAGTCCCGCGACAGCGTCACCCCATGCACGACCCCGTCACGACGTGGCCCCCGGAATTCCGGCCAGTCCCCGTCGGAGAGTTCAACAACCTCGGTCGCTGCAGTGGTTTCCGGTTCGGGAACCGAAGCGAAGTAGTCACGGGCTCGTTCTTCCCGTGTCGGTTGCCAGCGAAAGCTGACCACCGGCACCATGTCGCCCTCGTACTCCTCCATCCGCAACGCACCAAGACCAGCCACGACCACCAGCAACCCGACCAACCGGACCGGCCAACCCAATCGGCAGGCAAACAACCACCACAACAACAGTGCGAACACCGTCGTGGGCAGCAAAATCCACAGCGAAAACACCTGGTAGGTACGATCCAGCCCCAGGCCAAACCACGACAACAGCATCCCGCCGCCGCCGAGCAACACGATCACCGCCGCCGGCCACCATCGGAACCGTCGCGGTGCAGGTGAGTTGCCTGGCGATTCGACTGGTTGTTCGTTGGGAGTCGCCTGGTCGGTCACTTGGCAGCCTTTTTCTTCTTCCCGGCTTTCCGTTTCGGCTTCAACCGCTCGCCGGTCTCGCGATCAAACCCATCATCGCGTCGATGCTTGGGCACCGTGTCTTCGGTCTCTCTTTCCCACACCCCGAGTGCCTCGCGCATCTGCTCGAGCACCGGTGCGAACCTCGGCACATCGGCCAGGTTCTGCAACTCGAAAGGATCGTTCTCGAGATCGTAGAGTTCTTCCTCGGGACGCGGCTTCAGGAAACACCCCTTCTGGTTGTCGTTCAACTTCCCGGCATCTCGCAGTCGCAACATCGCCTGGTAGGTGATGCTGCGGACCGCGTCGGCCGGAGGTGTCCCCGGGATGTCGGTGTAGTAGTTCCGGATGTAGTTGAATCGCAACGAGTGAACGCTGCGGCCATGGTCGTCAAAATCGTGCCAGTTGTGCTCGGCGTAGGCGTACCGACGGATTGTCTTGGACGGACTGGTCAGCAACGCGGAAAAACTGCGGCCCTGGAATGTCTTGGGAATCTTGACCCCGCAGATGTCGAGAATTGTCGGTGCCAGGTCGACGGAACTGACGACCGAGTGGCACACCGAACCGGGTTTCACGACACCGGGCAACCGCACCAGCAACGGGGTCTTGATGCCACTGTCGTAGAGCGTGGTCTTGCAACGCGGGAACGGCCGACCGTTGTCCGACAGAAACAGCACCATCGTGTCGTCGGCCACGCCCTGGGATTGGAGTTCGGCCAGCACACGGCCAATCACTCCATCCATTCTTGCGATCTCGTCGTAGTACAACGCCAGGTCCTTGCGTGTTTCTGTCACGTCCGGCAGGAACGGAGGTACAACAGCGTCACCGGCCGTGTGCGGCTTGGGAATCGCACCGGCACGGTAGGGGCGATGAGGATCCACAAAGGCAAACCACATGAAGAAGGGTTTGTCGCGGGGTCGATCCTTGAGCGTCTGCATCCAGGTGTTGATCCTGGGGCGGACCACGTCGAACTTCTCGATCGCCGCCTTCCCCAGGTGCCACTTTCCGGCCGCGGCGGTGTGATAGCCGGCCGCCTTGAGTCGTTCGGCCATCGTCACCTGGTGACCCGGCAACGGCAGGTGAAGCTGGTGGCCACCCGTGGAATGAGGATACCGGCCTGTCAGGATGCTGCAGCGACTGGGACTGCAGGAACTGGTGGTCAGAAAGGCGTTGGTGAATTTCATGCCCGATTTGGCCAACGCATCGATATTGGGCGTGCGAATTTTCGGATGGCCGTAGGCCCCGCAGTCGTCGACCGCCATGTCGTCGGCAATAAACACGATGACGTTGGGCTGATCAGCCGCGAGAGACGAGGCCAACTGGCCAACGACAACCAGCGACAGCAGCATGGCGTACCGGAACACGGCCGATTCCTTGGCAAGGACAGGATGAAAACAGGTGAGGGTCGTGCCGATTGTATGCTGCGATCCGATTGACAATCCACATCATCGGCAGGTCCGGATTCTCTTGGGCGCACTCTGGCCGGGCTGGTAACCTCAGGCTGATGGTGGGCCGCCTGTGAAGACGATTCCAATCGACGGACACGGCGGAGAAGCGGCGTGAAAGCTCGATGGCTCAAGATGCTCGAGGAGATGCGTGCCACGCTGACCCGCCCCTGGTGGCGACGGCGGTGGGAGGAGTTGCGCGACAGCTGGTCCTACTCATTCGGACTCTCCACCCTGCTCCACGTCGCCGTCATCGTCGGCATCGGCAGCCTGTGGTTCTTCTCCGAACAGGAATCCGGTGTCTCGACCCTGGACACGCGGTGGACCGACACGGCCGACACGCCGACGCTGGAAGAACCGGTCGAGATGGCCTGGGCCCAGCCCGATCCTGACGAGACAGCAGGCGGCAGCCGCACCCAGTCCTCGGCCGCCTTCGCTCCTCCCCCCTCACAACGGGAATTCACTCCCAGCAATGCACTCAACGGCAGCCTGCCCACCAGTTGGTTCGAGGACGGGGTCTCCAACGACGAACTGGGAACCGAACTGCAGGACCTGGCCGGCTGGAAATCCATGCTCTCGAAAATCGGCACCGGGCAGGGGCTGGCAAACGGGTCGGGCAACGGCAACGGTGGCGCTTTCTTTGGCATGAAGGCCAGCGGGCAGAGTGTTGTCTACGTGGTCGATTGTTCCTCGAGCATGAACGTCCGACACACGATGGAAGCCACCAGGTTTCATCGACTGAAACTCGAACTGCTCAACTCCGTCGCGTCGATGAAACCCAACCAGTCGTTCTACATCATCTTCTTCAACAACCAGCCCATCCCGATGCCTGCCCGTTCAATGCAACCGGCCCGGCCGGCGTTGCAACGGGTGTACCTCGAGTGGATGGCGCGAATGCGGGCCAACGGAACGACAGACCCGTTGACCTCGATGCAGATGGCGCTGCGACTGAGACCCGACGTGATCTACTTCCTGACCGACGGCAATTTCAATTTCAAGACCGCCTCGGCCCTGGCAAGAATTCGCCAACCCCGCAGCGTGATCCACACGATCACCTTCGGCGAACGGGAAGCCGAGTCCCTGATGAAGTCGATCGCCGTGGCCAATCGGGGCACCTACCGGTTCATTCCGTAGCGTCCCAGGATTTTGTCACGATTGTGGTGTGATATTCCCTCATCCGGCACGCTGGGATAGGATGCCGCTTCACATTCTCCCTGCAAGGACCCAGGACGGATGACAGCGGGCCAGATGGAATCCAGCGGACAGGGAACCGGTGGCCTGCGGTCGCGGTCGTTCATCGCGCTCCTGGTGACCCAGGGGTTCGGTTCGCTCAACGACAACGTCTTTCGCTGGTTCTGCGTGCTGCAGGGGATGAAGGTCGAGTCGATGAAGGCCTCGACCATGTCACTGGGGCTGATCTGCTTCACCATCCCCTACCTGCTGCTCGCCTCGCACTCGGCCTACGTCGCCGACCGGTTCAGCAAACGCAAGACGATCGTCGCCTGCAAGATCGCCGAGGTCATCATCATGGCACTGGCCGTCGGGGCCATGGCCCTGGGTGGTGTCGACGAGATGCTGGGCATCTACCTGGTCTTTGCGGCGGTTTTCCTGATGGGTGCCCAGAGTGCCATGTTCGGACCGGCCAAGTTCGGGTCGATCCCCGAGATCGTCCGGTCCGAGAAGATCTCCGAGGCCAATGGATTGATGCAGATGGTCACCACCGCCGCATCGGCCCTGGGCATGTTCGCCGGGTTTGTCGTCTCCAGCATGGCCGACCTCTCGCCCGGTGACCCGACAATGGCCGGGTTGATGTGGCCGGCCGGATCGCTGATCTCCATCGCCGCGCTCGGCATGGTCGCCAGCCTGTTCATCGAACCGCTGACACCCGCCGACACCGAGTTGCGACCACCCAACCCATTGACCGAGACCGTCGCCAACCTGCGACTGCTTGTCGAGAGCCGGCCACTGTTCCGGGCGGCCCTGGGCGAAGCGTTCTTCTGGTTCCTGGCCAGCCTGGCCACGTCAGCCATCACACTGATGGGCGCCGAGGTGCTGGGGCTCGACCAGATCAAGACCGGCCTGCTGGCCATCGCGTTGGTGGTCGGGGTCGGTACCGGCAGCGTGCTGGCCGGCATGATGTCCGGCGGCAAGGTGGAACTGGGCCTCGTCCCCCTGGGTGCCTCGGTCGTCCTCCTGGGTGCCCTGGCACTCTACTGGGTCACCGGCGACGTCGATCCCACGAACCCGGCCACGCAAACCGCGGCGGTATGGCCGGCCGCTTTTTCCCTGTCCCTGCTGGGACTGGGGGCGGGTTTCTTCATCGTCCCGCTGGTCGCCTTCCTGCAGGACCGCAGCGAACGCAAGACACGCGGCCGGATCCTGGCCGCTGCCAACTTCATCTCCTTCAGCATGATGATCGTCTCGGCCGTCGTCTTCTATGTCGTCACCGAGGGCGGACTCAACTGGACGGCCCCGACCATCTTCCTGGCCACCGGTATTGGAACCATCCCGGTTCTTCTCTACGTACTGTGGCTGTTGCCCCAGGCCAGCATTCGCATGTTCATCTGGATTCTCAGCCGGGTGATCTACCGTGTGAAGGTGTTCGGCCGAGAGAACATTCCCGACCAGGGTGGCGCGTTGATCGTGGCCAACCATGTCACCTACATGGATGGCTTCCTGCTGCTGACCAGTTCCTCGCGGCCCATCCGCTTCGTGGCCCACGCCGACCACATCAACCGGTTTGGCATTGCCCGCCTGTCGCAATTGATGGGCGTGATTCCGATCCGCAGCACCGACGGCCCCAAGGCCATCGTCGCCAGCCTCCGCGAGGCGCGTGCGGCGGTCGAAAACGGCGAACTGGTCTGTATTTTTCCCGAGGGACAATTGACCCACAGCGGGCACGTCGAACAGTTCCACCGCGGGATGATGAAAATCGTCGACGGAATCAACGCACCCATTGTCCCGATCTACCTGGATGAACTCTGGGGCAGCATTTTCAGCCACCAGGGCGGACGTATCATCTGGAAAATGCCGCGACGGTGGCCCTACCCCGTCACGATCCATGTCGGTGAACCGCGTCCGTGCCCCGACACGGTCGATGAAGTACGAGAAGCGGTGCTGGAACTCGGCGGCCAATCGCCAGAAACCAGCACAAACGACGCCGAAATTGTCGATACACAGGAAGAACCCCACGACAACACGCAGGCCGAATCTCCCACGGCGACAGATCATGCCGATGGCGAAACAGGGCCTGGGAATGCCGAGGAGCAGACATGACCAACAGCGAACAAGGAATGGTGCCCCCCAGACGGCTCGTACGGCGATGCAAGTCCGCCGGCAACCGTCAGAAAATTGTCGATTCGTCGGGCAAGTCGCTCAGCGGCACCCGCCTGCTGGCCGGCACGGTGGCGTTGAAGCGAGTGCTCAACCGCGGCGTGCTGGCGGCCGACGAAAAAATGGTCGGCGTGCTGGTCCCGCCATCGGTCGGTGGCACGGTCGTCAACACGGCGTTGTCGATCGATCACCGCGTTGCCGTGAACCTGAACTACACGCTGTCGCCCGAGGTGATGAACTTCTGCATCAACGAGTGTGGCATCAAGACGGTGCTCACCAGCCGGGCCTTCATGGAGAAACGGCCGTTCGAGCCCGATGACGCCAAGCTGGTGTTTCTCGAGGACCTGATGGAGAAGGTCACCGGGTGGGACAAGGCGGTCGGTGCGATCCAGGCCAAGCTCCTGCCAGCGGGCATGGTGGACAAGATTCATGGGCTGGAACGCATCCAGCCCGACGACCTGCTGACGATCATCTTCACCTCCGGATCAACCGGAAACCCCAAGGGAGTGATGCTCTCCAACCGCAACGTCTCGTCGAACATCGCCGCGGTTGACGAGTGGTTCAACATCACCGCCGAGGACGTCATCCTGGGCGTGCTGCCCTTCTTCCATTCGTTCGGCTACACCGGAACGTTGTGGCTGACGATGTCGCTGGAGGCCAGTTGCGTCTATCACTTCAACCCGCTCGATTCACGAACCGTCGGCGCGTTGTCCGAGGAGCACGGCGTGTCGATTGTCCTGGCGACGCCCACGTTCCTGCGGAGTTACATGCGGCGGTGCACGCCCGAGCAGATGCACCGTCTGGACCTGGTGATTGTCGGAGCCGAGAAGTTGCCCAAGGACCTGGCCGAGCAGTTCCAGGAAAAGTTCGGAGTCGAGCCGACCGAGGGTTACGGGACGACCGAATTGTCGCCGGTGGCATCGATGAACGTGCCCGACCACCGGTC
>MDTE01204592.1_pt1 | contig 11387 bp, 9 predicted proteins | sample 811231 | NCBI WGS metagenome assembly MDTE01 (sample SAMN05326651, study PRJNA326480) | marine metagenome | isolation source: seawater | place: Indian Ocean: Red Sea | collected 2010
GCTCTGTTGTGATCTCCATTGTGATCTGCCCGCGACTTGATTCGCCTCGAAGAAGTCGATCAACACGGTCGATGATCTCACGGGCTGTTTGGGCCTGAATAGGAGACGAGAGTAATAGCAGTAAGGCCGTGTTTAACAGCTGGGTTACTAGGGTCCTTACTGTCATCGACGTATACCGTGCATGAGGTGATCCCTCGATCCTTTAGGTATGGCTCAATCTAATAGCCATGCCGGGAATAATGATGCCCCTTCAAAGAATGGAGTGTGGTAGGGGATGTTAATTTCGAGCAGCCTCAATTGTCTCTTCAATTGCAGTCCTCAGGGCATCACCGCGGAATCCTCTTCGTGTCAGATGGCCGTAAAGTCTTCTGCGGACCTTCTCGCGGCTTTGGGAATGAGCAGTATCTGCGAGTGTTTTTACCGTATCTTGGTTTTGTCGTCTCAGCCATCCTTCAGCTACTTGCCGTGCGAGTAATAAATCATCAGTCCCCTCATTTTCGAAGACATCATTGATGACTCGATTTATGATATCTGCATCGAGACCTTTCGACCGTAACTCTGAAGAGAGGCGAGCTTTTCCTCGGGGGCGGTGGCGCAAGCGATCACGGATAAAAGCTGCGGCTGCCGCTTCGTCATTAAGGAAGCCTTTGGCTTCGAGTTGGTCTAAACACAAGTCAATGCGGGCGGGCCGAAAGTCTTTTTGTCTCAGCCGACGTTTGAGTTCACTGCGGGTTCGCATTCGGTAGGACAGCAGGTTGAGTGCAGCTTCGCGTACACGCACGTCTGCATCATCATTAAGGAGAAGATGACGGTGGGCTTCTGGGAGAGGGTCTCCGACTCTGAGTCGATTGCGTTCGAGAGCTTCCAGAGTGACCTCAAATGGCTCATCACAGTCGGTGTGGATGAGCACCTTGAGTCCTCGAGGTCGAAGCGACTGAATGCGGGTGATTAGAGGGTTAGACTCGCTGGACATACCAAAGTCCTTTGAGGAGATCGTGATATAGGGTGATGTTTCCGCCACTGTCGAGTATCACTGTACGGTACTCGCGAGAGATCGGTTGCCGCCACCACCCTTCATCAATGCGCCAGCACTCACGAATAATTTCGACGTGGCGTGCGGGTTTACCCGGAAGGCTTACGAACGCGGGTTCTCCGAACTTGTCTGTGCGTACGGTCACAACGTGTGGTTGACCAAGAGATCGCAGATGTGGTGTGTCGTTCACGGATCAAAGTTGAGCAATGCGTGACGTCGTTCAGGTATTCTTGACCATGGATCGACTTCAACCACGCGGTAGAGTGGGGAAGATCCCAAACGAAGCTTGAGTTCCTTGATAGCATCTCGCAGTGAGTCTGGAACTTCTTCCTGAGTCAGACTTTGGCCTGCCAGGGTGCGCCCACCGTCTTTTTTTCGATCGAAGAGTACAGTTTGTGTACTTGGTACCCCAAACTGTGTGAATTCGACAAAGAGCGTCACAACGGCTTTAGGTGGTGGTGAGATCGCCATCTTCATACGAAGTGGAGATGCGATCCTCTCTCTCTGAGTAGTGGGCTTCTTGAGCACTGCTTCCACAAACCATGACCCCCCACCTTCGAAATGGGCACCTGCTCGGACGCTCACAACACTTCGGTCTCGGCGGGCCGGACGGGAGAGGGCGAGCTCGATTAATCGATCCAATGCTGTGTGGAGTGTCTCTGTGATCTCTACTGGATTAGTGAATTCTAGAGATACACGAATTGGTTTGTGATGATGCCATGGTCGTACGGGATCAATGCGCTTGCCAGTGGCCCACATGAGTGCTTTTCGTCCCTCTTCACCGAATTGGGAAATCAGCGAGGGTTCAGGAAGGCGTTTAAGATCGCCCAGGCTTTCAAGTCCGAGTCGCTCCAGGCGCTGGATGATCAGCGGATTGATGGGGAGTGTATTCACAGGGCAGTGGGCAAGAAAAGATCCAAGCTCCGCTTCCTTTATGATCACAGGCTCACCTGATCGTGCAGATGCTGAAGCAACCCATGCACCGAACTTACCGGGAGCCATACCTGCACGGGTCGCCGCTACAAGAGGAGGAGGGAAGATTCGAAAGAGTGAACGTAGTGCGAGACTTACCTGATTAGATGGAGAACCAAGAAGGCGGTCGAGACCGTCCATTCCCAAGAAGACTCGCCCATGACCAGCGGGCTCAATGATAGGAGTCAATTCAGAGAGCAGGTCGAGCATGGATTCAACTGCAGCATTGTAGTGTGCTGGGTCGGGTTCGAGCAGTGTTAGGGAGGGGCAGAGAGAAACTGCTTGGGATATGGATTGGCCGGACCGGACACCAGTTACGTGTGCACGCTCAGATACCTGCCAAATCTTGCTACGGATGCTTTCACCCGGAGAAAGAAGTGCGACCGATGTAGTATCAAGTTCAGGAGAGCGAAGGAGTTCAAGTCGGAGTTCGAAGGTAGGAAGCCAAAGGCAAAGTGCCTGGTGACTACCCGCTGAAATATGTGGGGATGTAGAGTACAAAGTTGGGTCTGAATCATGGCCGTAGGCCCATCCGATATTGGATGAGATTGGGTCCCATCCCGGAAGTTGTTTGTTCGCAACTGAATCCCATTCGTGAATGAGAGCTTCCTGAGATATGCCATGACTACTTGGACAGAGTTTTGACATAGCAATTTGAAACAAACGGAATAGAACAGAGACAAAGGTCCCCGGCTCCTGACGTTGTACCACATCACATCACCCACCCACCTACGCCGGTACCGGGGACTTGATCGTTAACCGAATAAAAACCGAAATAGGTATCGAAGTTAGGCTAGATATTTAGTGGATGCAAGTAGGTTTTTTCCTTGCGATGCGAGCGTGTGGGAGTGACCGTAGACAAATACCTAGATATGATCAGATCTGGTTTCGTTCTATCAACTGATAACTCATGAAGGCACCATCTCTTACGCTTGGGATTGAGGAGGAGTACCAAGTTGTCGCCCCAGAAACCGGCGAATTGCGCTCCTATATCACACAAATCCTGAAAGATGGCCGTATCACGGTCGAAGATGTTAAGCCAGAATTGCATCAATCTGTGCTCGAAGTGGGAAGCAGCATTTGTCATACACCAACCGAGATCCGTGAAGAGATTGTAAGGCTTAGGACTGCGGTCATCGACCTTGCTGCTAAAGAAGACCTCAAAATCCTTGCTGCAGGCACGCATCCGTTTTCGTCTTGGATGGAGCAAGAAATCACGCCACTCGAGCGCTATATGGATGTAGCTGAGAATTTGCAGGAACTGGCTAAGCGGAACCTCATTTTTGGCATGCATGTCCATGTCGGAATCGAAGACCAGGAATTCCTGATTGATGCCATGAAAGTCGCGCGCTATTTCTTGCCGCATGTCCTAGCTTTGTCGACAAGCTCACCTTTTTGGATGGGCCGTAAGACAGGTCTCAAATCTTATCGCAGTGTCGCATTCAAGAATTTCCCGCGCACAGGGATTCCTCCAGCATTCGAGACCTACGCGCGCTATGACCAAATCATGCATACGCTGGTCAACACGAATTGTATCCCGGATGCGTCAAAGATTTGGTGGGATATCCGACCTCATCATCTTTATCCGACACTTGAGTTCCGTGTTTGTGATATCTGTACCAAAGTTGACGAAGCTGTGTGTCTCGCTGCGATCTTCCAAGCGATTGTTGCAAAGTTGTGGAAATTGCGTCGGGATAACATGACATTCCGTGTCTATCCGATGTCACTGATCGAGGAAAACAAGTGGCTTGCAGTTCGCTATGGTGTACAGGGCAACCTGCTCGATCTAGGACAGGAGCGTGGTCGTCCGGCACAGGACGTTATTGGTGAGTTGATTTATTGGTTTCTCGATGACGTGGTAGATGACCTCGGTAGTCGAGAGCAGGTAGAGTATGCTCTTACTATCCTCAAAGAGGGGTCGAGCGCAGATCGACAACTCGCCGTATTTGAGAAAACTGGGGACCTGAAGGCTGTTGTAGACCACCTGATAGCTGAGACTGCGGAGGGTTTGGGAAAAGCCGAATAGCCCTTCACCCGAACGTCTTGCTCGTCTCGTGATAGTTCCGGTAACTTCTGCGCGCTTGGCGCGCTTCTACCTACCCGTAGTATGCCGGTTTCCTAGCTTCAAAAAACCCTTTAAAAGGCGATTGTTCCTTGTCTGACTACCTTCACGCGATAGTTCCCGACGGAGATAAGATCACTGTTGAGGATGGACAAATTCAGGTTCCTCAGCGACCGATCGTCCCCTTCATTGAAGGTGACGGAATTGGTCCTGACATTTGGGCTGCTACTCGGTCCGTTGTTGAAGCAGCTGTCAGGAAAGCTTATGAGGGTGAGCGCCAGATTGCTTGGATGGAGGTATACGCGGGGGAAAAAGCAAATGCCAAGGCGAGCGAGTGGCTACCTCAGGAGACATTTGACGCGCTTACCGAATTCAAAGTCAGTATTAAGGGACCACTTACGACACCGGTAGGGGGAGGAATTCGGTCCCTCAACGTTACGATCCGTCAAGTATTGGATCTTTATTCTTGCATCAGGCCTGTGCGTTGGGTTAGGGGTGTGCCTTCACCTATGAAGGAGCCCGAAAAACTTGATGTAGTCATTTTCCGTGAGAACACAGAGGATGTCTATGCGGGGTTCGAATGGGCCTCCGGCACCAGCGAGGCGGACAAGATCCGAAGCTTTCTTGCCGATGAGATGGGTGCGGACATCCGCCAGCTAAGTGGGATTGGGATTAAGCCGATAAGCCCTTTTGGTACTAAGCGACACGTTGCAGCGTCTATTCGTTACGCGATTGAACGAAATCGTTCTTCGGTAACGCTCGTCCATAAGGGGAATATCATGAAGTTCACGGAAGGGGCTTTCCGTGATTGGGGTTATGAAGTTGCTGAGGAGCAGTACCCTGACCAAACCGTTGCCGAGGCTGAGACTTGGAGTGGCGCGAGCGCGGAAGGCAAGATCTTGATTAAAGACCGGATTGCTGATGCCATGTTTCAACAAGTGTTACTGCGTCCAGACGAGTACGATGTGGTGACAACTCCGAATTTAAATGGCGACTATATTTCCGATGCCTGTGCAGCACAGGTAGGGGGGTTAGGAATGGCGCCCGGTGCAAACGTGGGTGATGAGATCGCGGTTTTCGAAGCAACACATGGAACTGCTCCCAAGTATGCGGGTCAGGATAAGGTGAATCCAGGTTCGTTGATTCTCTCCGCAGTGATGATGCTTGAGCACATGGGATGGAACGAAGCGGCCGGTCTCGTGAACAAAGGCCTTGAGGGCGCGGTAGAAGCGAAGACCGTGACATATGATCTCGAACGGCAGATGGAAGGTGCGACTAAGGTGTCGACCTCGCAGTTTGGAGAGGCGATTATCCAGCACATGTAGGAGACTGGCGCGTGACGCCACCACGTAGTTCACAGGTCTGGAGACACGACGGCATGGTGGTTCGTTACATCGATGTAGAAACGTTGAAGCATGAAACGCCGATGCTAGCGGTTGGAGTCTTCGAGGGTACAGAGACTCCGTCCGGTTGGCTAGAAATCATTGATAGGGCCCTCGGCGGTGCAATCCTGAGAGTACTCTCTTCCGGAGACTTCAGAGGAAAGTCAGGGGAAGAATTGGTTCTTTATGGACCAGAGAATACCGGGCTCAAACGGCTACTTCTAATTGGCTTGGGTCAGCCAGATAAATTCGATTCGGAATCTGTGAGAAGGGCTGCGGGTCGTGCTGTTCGGGTCGCAGAGCGGATGAGACTGGAATCGCTATCGATCTCACTTGATGCATTTTCGAATTTTGATGCCGCGTCCACAGCTCAGGCGGCGGCCGAAGGCGCTGTACTCGCGGCATGGAAGTTCCGTGAACTAAAAACTGATAAATCTACTGGAACCAGTGACGTAACCACCGTGGATATTCTAGGGTCGGACGATGCTGCTGAGGTTTCAAGAGCTGTCGAGACGGGCGCCAAGATTGCAGACGCTGCTAACTTTGCCCGCGCCCTCCAGTCGCGCCCCGGAAATGTAGCGACACCGTTCCACCTTGCAGAGGAAGCCGAAAGGATGGCCGTTCAGGTCGGCCTTAATATTACGGTGTTCGATGAAGGACGAATGATCGACGAGGGTATGCATGCGATCCTCGCTGTTTCTCGTGGATCTCAAGAAGAGGCGCGCCTCATCGTAATGAAGCACAATGGGGGTGAGGATCGTGAGCCTCCGTTGGTACTTGTCGGAAAGGGACTCACGTTTGACGCTGGTGGAATCTCTCTTAAGCCCCCTACGGGTATGGAAGACATGAAATTTGACATGTCAGGGGGCGCCGCCGTTATCGGAGCCATGAAGGCGATCGCTGAACTGGGGATTCCGGCAAATGTTGTAGGCATTGTCCCTGCTTCAGAGAACTTGCCTTCTGGCAATGCTCTGAAGCCTGGTGACGTCATTGATACGTTAGCTGGAAAGACAGTAGAGGTGATTAATACCGATGCGGAAGGCCGTTTAATCTTGGCAGATGCACTTTGTTATGGTGCCCAACTACATCCTGCCGCAATGGTGGACTGCGCAACACTTACCGGTGCAGTTGTGATTGCCTTAGGGCATCAGGCTGCTGCAGTTCTCGGCAACCAACAGAGTCTTATCGATGAGTTGATTAGTGCAGGGAAGTCGTCAGGTGAGCGTTGTTGGCCACTCCCGTTGTGGGATGATTACCGCGAACAACTTGATAGCGAGACTGCAGACCTGAGTAATGTTGGAGGTCGACCTGCAGGATCAATAACTGCTGCTAAGTTCCTTTCTGAGTTCGTTGGTGATACACCCTGGGCACATCTGGATATAGCAGGTACAGCGTACGGGGATGGGAAACTTCCGTATCAGCGTAAAGGGGCCTATGGATTTCCAACTCGGATGTTAATTCACTGGGTCCGGAGTCGCGCCGGGTGACAAAATCCGTCCGTAAAGATTCGGCGCCCCGGTCCCGATCCCGGGTCGGGGCGCTTGCACATTTAGGAGTCCTCGCTCTGGCGTACATCACCAGTTTCGGAGCCAGAGAAGCTCAGGCTCAGGATCCTCCGGATACGCTGCAAGTCATAGAAGACAGTCTATTAGTCGACAGTTTGGAAGCTGTCCTGGCTTCTGATAGTGCGTCTGCAGATACGATTTATTATAACCTTCCGCGTTTCGAGGGCAGAGCTCCTGATGGATGGGAGACGGGTGTCTGGTCATGGGATCGCTCGGCGATCATGGCTAGCTCGGCGAACACACTTGCGGAACTTGTCGCTGAAGTACCAGGGGTGATTGTTCTATTGAGTGGTGATTACGGGACGCCAGCAGCGATAAGTGCTTTCGGATCTGGTGGTGGAGGGGTGCGCATCTTACGTGATGGTTTTGAACTTTTCCCGGTTGATGGAGGTGTAGCTGATTTAGCTAGAGTTGGGCTCGGAGGTATCGAGCGTGTGCGACTAGAACGTTCCCTCGGAGAACTGTTGATCGAGATGTGGTCTCACGAATTTGATGATGGTCGTCCGTATTCACTCATTGAAGCCGGAACTGGAGAGTTGGAAACCAATTTGTTCAGGGGTTCATATGCGGATCCGACTGCATTGGGGGGCAGTATTGGCCTGGCTCTAGAGAGGGTCGACACGCAAGGTCCTGGGAGAACAGAGAGCGGTAATCGAGTAGGCAGTTGGATTCGTTATCAAATGCATCGAGGTGATGACGCAGGTCTCGCAGTTGATTTCAGACGGATGGGTACTAAGACAGCAGTTACTGACTTTGCATCCTCAGTGACGCGAACTGATTGGGCTGCTCGCTTCCGTGTTCGTCTGGCAGATAACCTCACCGCGGAAGCATATACTGGAAATTCAAGTCACGGTGTTGAGGATACTCGTGATCGTTACGTGCTGGAGGGTGGTAGTAGAGCTCAACATGGTCTGCGATTTGGCTACGGACGGCCTGGACTTTGGGGTAGGGCAGAATACCGACTTTTTGGTGGAGATTTACCCAACGATCGTGTTGATTTCCAAGCGGGGCTAGACCTCGAGAAGCTGGGGGGATTGACTATGGATATGGCTCGATCCTCATGGCCTGAGACCACGGCTGTGAATCAGCAGGTACGTGTTTGGACGCGATCATTTCTCGGCTTTTCCTTCTTTGGATCCTGGGAATCGGGTGCACATGGTTCTCGTACTCTGCCGATTATGGATGGTATCTCAGAATCCAACTCGGCTGTAGCTGAAGAAGCTCTAGTAACCCCGACAGACAGATCTTATCCCTTCGGCATCACGGATAGGAAGGCAACTCGTTTTGGTGCCAGATTCGGTTGGAGAGACGCAACCATTTCTGCAGCAAGGCTTCGAGTTGAGTCTGACTCCTTGATCCCGCTAGGGATTGAGCCAGACCGCGGATCGCCTTTGCTAAGCGGTGCGATCAATGAGGGGTGGGAGGTCTGGGGCAGCTTACCAGCTGTTTTAGCGGGGTTACGGTTGGAGGGGTCGGTACAGCGGTGGCAGCAGGGGGCTCCATATCTGCCGAAAAGAAATTACAAAGCTGCTTTTGTATTCCAACGCAGCTTCTTGGAATCGGGTAATTTGGAGCTTTGGGGGACGCTCGGCTTGCGTCGACATGATCCAATGACGGTCCACCTATTAAAGAGCGGTAGCCAAGTGGACGATCATTCTCTCGAGACTGTTCCTGTCTATGAAAACTGGTATGGACGGATTCAGGTTAGGGTGGTGACCGTAAGAATATTCGTGGCCTGGGAAAACATCACAGTTAACCGCAACCTGCAAATATTTCCTGGCCGAGTACTGCCTGCGCTGAGAAGCGTCTATGGCATTCGCTGGTCGCTCTGGAACTGAAGGTGATTCATTCCATAATGACTAGCAGACGGCTTCTAAATCCTACCCTACGTGGGTTCTGGATGTCGCATTATCTTTCTCCGCTCTCTGGAGGTTGACCATGATCCGGAGCATGACGGGGTACGGAGAATCAGAACGCGACTCACCCGTGGGTCGCCTGCGGTTGGAAGTGAAAACCGTGAACCACCGGTTTTTTAACGCTAGTATCAAGACTCCTGCCCGGCTTGAAAAATTTGAGCGAGACATCGTAGCAGTTATAAAACAGAGCGTCCTGCGTGGTCATGTCAGGGCTGTGTTGACTGTGGAACTAATCTCGAGCGGAAACAAATCGGATGCTCGTGTCGATATAGGGCGTGCGAAAGAAGTGCGTGAAGCACTGGAAGTGCTCAGAAGTGAACTCGAACTTCCGGGCGATGTGGATTTGGCGATGATGACTCGCTTTGGCGAATTGTTTCGGTCACCAGAGACTGACCACATGGACGTCATCGAAGCTGATTGGATTCGGGAGTTATCAGCCCAGGCAGCTGTGGAAGTCTGTCGGATGAGAGAGGCTGAGGGTGAACGTCTGCGTTCCGATATTGAGAGTTCACTTGCTTCAATAAATGAAGCTTTAACCCATGTAGAAGAGAGAGCTCCTATCCGGCTTGTAATGGAGCGTGATCGACTTAGAAAGGCGATTATGGAATTAACTGATGATACACGCATTGACGAAGATCGACTCGCTCGGGAAATCGCTTATCTGACTGAAAAATGGGACATTAACGAAGAAATTGTGCGGTTTCGATCTCATGTTGAACTTTTCCTTGAAGCTCTTGCGGATGACGGATCTAATCCGGTAGGAAAAAGACTCAGCTTCTTGGTTCAGGAGATGCATCGGGAAGCGAACACTATTGGATCCAAAGCTAATGACCTGAAAATCTCGCATATGGCAGTCGCTCTCAAAGAGGACGTCGAGCGTATTCGAGAACAAATAGAAAACGTTGAATGAAACGGGCAGCTCCAATTGTTCTTTCAGCTCCTAGTGGTACTGGAAAGACGACTCTTGCCCATCGTTTGATCGAAGAATCAGACGACTGTGTATTTTCTGTTTCTATTACTACTAGGACTCCACGGAACAGTGAGCAGCACGGACTCGACTATCTTTTTCTGGACGAACACAGTTTTGATAAGATGATTGAATCGGGTGAGCTAGCCGAATGGGCTTGCGTTCATGGTGATAGGTATGGTACCCCGAAAAAAGCCTTGAATGATTCGGCTGATTTAGGGCATCATGTTGTACTTGATATCGATGTACAGGGTGCACTCCAAATCAGGGATGCGATTCCAGATGCGAAGCTTATCTTCGTCTTGCCACCTTCCGTCGACGTACTGCTGGAGCGTTTGAAGATTCGGGGTACAGAGGAATCAGATATTTTGGGACTCCGTCTTCGTTCTGCCCTTGAGGAACTGGAAGTAGCTCGAGATTTCGACTATATCATCATCAACGAACATCTTAGTGACTGTGTGCAAGAGATTCAGGACATCATTGCAGGGAAAGAGACTGTTGGTTTGAATTCAGAAGCGATAGAGAGTATAGAAGTTTGCCGATCAGGTATCGCTAACGTCCTCAAAAGAGATTACTAGAAGGTTATTCAAAGGAGTGGATTAATGAGGGTCTTTACACCAGATGAGGTTGCTACAGGTACTGAGAGCAAGTATCTGGGAGTCCTCGTGGCGGCCAAATATTCTCGCGAACTCAACACTCTCCCGAGCGAGGCAATGCCATTGGGGGAGGAGAAAAAGCTTACGACTAGAGCACTTGAGGCTCTGACGTCTGGGCAAATCGAGTTCCGTCTTGTGAAACGCAGAAAGCGAGAGGGAAGCGAATAGGGTTGACCGCTTGTAAGATTTCCCTAACCCATATTTTTCTGCGTAGGACTGATGGAAATGAAGGAAGCCGCGATAGCCAGCCAGCGTCCATGGAAAGACAGTCACATTGTTCTGGGTGTAACTGGGAGTATCGCGGCATACAAATCGATTCAGGTTGCTCGTGACCTGACACAGTTGGGCGCTAAGGTAGATGTTGTTCTGACGAAGTCAGCTCAATACTTCGCACCACCACTTAGTTTTGAAGGGGTAACAGGTCGCCCAGCTCTTACGGATCTGTTTTCGGCTGAGGGCGCGGCACTACATGTTCGACTTGGCCAAGAAGCAGATGCCCTTTGTGTTGCTCCCGCTACGGCTGATTTCCTATCCAGGGCAGCACAGGGTAGGGCCGATGATCTAATCTGCACCACACTACTGGCCACCCAAGCCCCCGTGGTAATCTGCCCGGCTATGAATTCACAGATGTTTGCTCATCCTCAAGTCCAGACAAATCTCGATCATCTGGGATCAGAGCTCGGGTACAAGATTGCTGGCCCAGCGGAGGGCCCGCTAGCCGCGGGTGAGTCGGACGGGCCCGGTCGAATGATTGAGCCTTGGCAGGTTGTGGAGCACTTGGGTAAGGCACTTGCTGGTGCTAGCCCACTTACTGGAAAGCAGGTGCTTGTCACA
>MDTE01005539.1_pt1 | contig 11386 bp, 10 predicted proteins | sample 811231 | NCBI WGS metagenome assembly MDTE01 (sample SAMN05326651, study PRJNA326480) | marine metagenome | isolation source: seawater | place: Indian Ocean: Red Sea | collected 2010
CCCCGAACTCCTGCATCGGCAGTATCGCAGACCGGATCGGCGTGGAGATGATCCGGCGTCGCCACACTGACCACGTCTAGATCCTCCTGCTCGAGCATCTGGCGATAGTCTGTATACTCACTTATACTTCCCGGTTCGATCTCTGCCCGCTCATAGAAACGCGCGAAAATATCGGCATCGATATCGCAGACACCCACTAATTCGTATTCAGAAGCCTGAGCATAGGCATATCCGTGATATCCACCCAGACCTCCCCCGATCACTGCAGCACGTAATTTTTCTTTAGACATCTCTGCTCCTTGCTAGGTACAGCATTGTCCCTCCCAACCCATACACCAAGCACAAATAGCCATTCACCGCATTCGCTCGCGCACGAAGGCGGATGAACTCTCCACCTGTCCCTCTTCTAGGCTGTGCAGAATCAACGCACCATCGAAGCCGATCTGGCGCAATAACGCCAGATAGTGATCGTAATCGAGCAGTCCCGTCCCGGCGGCCTGGTGCCCCGCATCGCCATCCTGCTCCAGATCCTTGGCATGCGCCAGCCGTATCGAATCTGCCAGCAGATCAAACGCTTCATCGAGCACCTCGCGCATTCTGGGCAGTTCGCCAGCGTGAAAGAGATTGGCCCCATCGATGACCACCTGCAAATGATCCGAAGCAACCTGGTCTAAAAGACGCCGAGCCTTCTGTGCCGAGTCGACGACATTGTTGACTTCGGGCTCGAATACCAGGGTTACTCCTCTCGCTTCTGCAATCTGCACCGCCTGTTCAATCGCCGCGACCATATCGGCCCAGGCTTCGGGAGTATGGTTATCGGGATGAAAAGACCAGAGCGAGTCCGGATCGCGCGTACCAGTGCAGGTAGTGATCAGGCCAGTACCGATCTTCCCGCTTACAGCCGCCAGCGCATCGAGCCACTCCATCCCCAATCGACGCGCCTCCCGATCTGGATCGATGATATTGAAGGTTCCCGAAAGTGCCGCGACCTCAATACCACGTTCCTGATGCGCCGTGCGAATCCGATCACAATCTTCGTCCGACAACTTCGCCGGATCCATACCCGCCGCTGTCAAATCGAGCTGCACAGCCACCAGGCCTGCGGCGCTCACCGCATCCAGGCTCTGCTCCAGCGTCGGCCGCTCGAACACCTTGTGGAAAATTCCCAACTTCATCAGCTGCCCTTTTCTTTCAGTCTCTGCTTCTTCTCTCTGGTCTGCTGGTAGCGCTTGCGCATCTCCCTGCTCCGCCAGGTGAGGAATCTCCGCTCATGGCGATCCCGATTAGCCTTGGACGGCCGGGCCGGAATTTCGATTGAGGCAAATGTTACGACGGTCTTTTTGCGCGAACACGCAACGACCTCCCCCTTGCTGACCACCATAGTAACTCCCACATTGGCTTCGACGATAGGAACGCCGTTTTCGCGTGCGCGGGCCAGGACATTCCGATCCTGATCCCTGGATCGCGAACCATAGGAGGGAATGAGCAGATACTCTGCCCCATCGAGAACCGGGATCCGCGCAATATCTGGATTCCAGCGGTCGTTGCAAATGAGGAATCCACACCGACCAAAAGGCGTAGCAAATGCACGGCTCTTCTTTCCCAGACGGTTAAACCACCAGGAAGAATGATAGCCCTCGGCCAGTTGCATTTTGTGGTATTTTCCGCAGAGCTTTCCGGTCTGGTCGATAAAAACCGCGCAGTTATATATATCTCTGCCGACCGATTCGGCCATTCCGAAAGCCAGGCACATTTTCAATTCGCGCGCCAGGCTACGGAAGCGATCCACAAGAGCGCTGCGCGTCGACACTGCGACTTGCCGCATCTCCTCGGCCGGCACCCGCCCCTCGATAACATCCATCACCACATAGCCCTCGAGCACCCCCTCCGGGGCCAGCGCCAGTTGGGCTCCGCCTGCAGCAGCTTGCCTAAACATCATTTCCAATTGGTCGGCATTGTCCTCCAGACCGAATTTTTTCGGCACAAAAGAAATCGCCGCAACATCGACTCGCTCAAACATGCAATCCTCCTTTGCAATCGAACCCAAGATACTTTGTGCAAAAAGACCGGTCAATCTCTATTAGCGATCAGAAGCAGAACTCGGTGCGAAATGGCCTGGCCACCAGCGCATTGACAGCGAAACGCGATTTTCCAATTCTCTTATGGACCATCATAACCCGGGGTTTCTACCAAGTCATTAACCAACCGCAGAGAGAGGAGTCGTGATGAAAATCGCCCAGATCGAACAAATTCCCATCGCCATGCCCCTAGCCGAGCGCTACGACAATCACGCCGGCCGAATGCGGATGTTCGATATCGACCAACACCTCGTCATCAAGGTGAGCGCCGACAACGGCCTGATCGGCTACGGCGCCTACGAAGACAACCCCAATCCCGTGCCTCAGAACGAGATCGATGCCCTGATCGGTACGAGTCCCTTCGACTACCTGCACAACAATTTTCATCTGGCCCTGGGAATGGCGCTCTACGATCTGATGGGCAAACACCTCGAAGTCCCCGCCTATAAGCTGATGGGCCAGAAGGTCCGCAATGCCGTTCCCTGCGCCGCCTGGACCCGCCCCTGCCCACCCGATGTATTTGCCGCAGAAGTCCAACGCGCCGTCGACCAGGGCTACCGCGTCTTCAAAATGCACTCCGACGCCCGCTACGATGTCGTCGAACAGACCCGTGCCGCCGAAAAGGTCGCCCCTCCCGGATTCAAACTCCACTGGGACTTAAATCACAATCGTACTTTGGGCACAGTACTGCCGATCATCGCCGAACTCGAAAAATCTCCGATCGTTGGTTTTTTCGAAGACCCTCTGGTCTGGACCGACCTCGACGGCTGGCGCAAGCTGCGCGAAAAAGTAAAAGTACCGCTGGTCATGCACGTGCCGCAGCTCGGCGGCATCCAGGAAGTGATACACGGCGTTGCCGATATCTACATGACCGGCGGACGCATAGGCGATACCCTGACTTCCGGCTTCGCCTACAGCAAGGCCAATATCCAGTGCCTGATCCAGCAGAGCGGCAACACGCTGATGAAGGCCCTGACTCTGCATCAGGCTGCGGTATTACCCACTGCTTCGGCCCATTCGATCACTCTTGACGACCAGTACGAGTCGGATATTACCACCGAAACGATCCCAGTAATAGAGGGGTTTTCCCCTGTGCCCACCGGCCCCGGGCTGGGCGTGGAGATCGATGAGCAAGCGCTGGCCCGGGCAGCCGCTCGTGCCCATTTGCCCAGCCAGGACTTCGTCGGCGTATTGCATCTGCCCGGCGGACATAAAGCCTATTCACTAGGCGGCCCCGATGTCGACGGCCTAACCGGCACAGAAGAGGGTCGAATCGAGGGAATCAACTACGAATACTGGGTCGATGACGGATCGGAAAACTACGCCCGCGTCCGCAAACGCTTGGAGGACCAGGGACCTTTTATCGATAAATAGCGATCCGACAATGAACGGCAATGGGCTCCGCGTACCAGAGTAGTTCTATCGCACCACCCTGGATCAGCAGGACCAGAAAAACGGTGGCATTTTTTAGCTCGTGGGCACACCGATGGACAGCCCATCGACAGCGACAAGAACGCCTGGCAACAGATTGAATTCATGGCCGCTCTGCCCGTACTCTACGAAAAAATTGGCACTGCCTGGCCATCACACCGATCCCGCCACCGGCCTCTGGCACTCCACTGCAAATCATCGGGGCCGGCCAACCACCGATCATCGCCAAACCCAGGCTCTCTACCACTGCCCCCGTATGCTGATGCTAAATCTGGAAAGCGTAGATCCGCAACGGAGAGAACGATCAGAGCACTAAGGGGAAGTACTGCGTACGATTTTAACTCCCGATCTGAAACGCATAGAGCCGAGCATCTCTCATTTCAAAGCGCAAGCGCACTGGCTTGCCGGCCAGATCCCCGAGCGGGGCCTGCCAACGAACCTCTTTTTGCGTCCCGTTGCCCATCACCACCTGGGTCTCTTCCCGACGGTAACCCGGCACCGGTTGTCCTGCCTCATCCAGCACCTCCACCCGGAGCCATCCCCCTGCCCCACCGTCAAAATTGACTTTAAATCGTTCGCCGGTGAATTTTAAAAGCGGCGTCGTAAAAGATCCTCCCCCATAACCGGTCTCCGCTGCCACAAACCCATCGAGCCGTAACGAGGCGCGGAAGATCCCGCTCTGCCGTTCCCGCCTGCGGTCTACAGACGAACCGTGCTTTCGAGCCGTAGCCGAATAATAGAGCCAGAGTTCATCGTCGACCGGAATGAACCACGGATTGGCAAAGAGCATCCCGCTCCTCGCACCCTCATCAGGCCCCTGGCGCAAAAAGGCCTTGCGGTCTCCCTGACGCCGCCATTCAATCCCATCTCGGCTACTGAGCAACTGCACATCCATCGTCCCCGGAAAATCGTCCCGACCCCAGTGGTAATAAGCGGCAGGCAGCATGAAATAGACATCCTGAGCAGAATAGTACTTCGTAGCACAACTGGTATAGAAGTCGATATTGGGCCGTGGATCGTCGCGCTGGAACGGCACCGGAATATTGAGGTCTTCCCCGTCCGCTTCAAAGACGATCTTCTGCTCCGACCAATGGCGAAAGTCGGGGGAAGTGATCCGTCCGACACAGCGATAAGAACCCTGGCCCTCCGCCGCTTCCGACAGGTACTGGGTCTCTCTAACCCGCGTATAGCCCACATACAATTCTAAGCGATCGTCCCAGAAGAACATATTCTGCGTATCGCACATTGTCTGCGGTGGATTCGGCTGGTCCGGATAGTAGTTCCAGCGCAGCCCATCAGGTGAATACATCGCCCAAAGCCCGGGTTCGACCCCTGCCTCGCACTCCTGATTCGTCGGCTGAAATTTGGTCCACAGCTTGTAGCGCTCTTCTGTATCCGCTCGCTCGTCGCGAAAAACCGTCGCCCCCTGCATACTCTGCTCTTCGGTGAGTGGTGCGACGATATTATTCGCCCGAGTTCCCCTGAATTCCACTAGACCCAACTCCGGCTTCTCCCAATTCAGCCCGTCCTTTGACTCGGCATATCCCAGCCTTCTGGCTCCCTCCATCGGCAAACCCGTCTCCATCGTCGCATCGTACCAGATCCGCCATTGGCCATCCGTTTCACGCCATACGGTATTATATGCGCCAATTCCCCTCTCCTCCCATGCGCGATCCGGTACCAGTACAGGCTCCGGGTACTGCACCGGTACCCCCATTTTCAAATCGATTCCCTCCCGCTCCGCAAAAAAGAGTTCATCGATAAAAAGCTGCTTGCGGTCGGCTATTTCCAGCATATCTCTACGCTCTCTATTAATCATCCCAACCTTCAATCCGCTCGCAGCACCGCATTTTGCGCAGCCAGATCCCAGGTCTCGTTATATACCAGTGGTTTCGGACGCCCGGGCGGATAATTGGGGGGAAGCTTGTCGGGATTTATCAACTCCAGCCGATCGCGCCCCCGAGGCTCGTCGAGCCACACCCGATCCTCGGGCGATGCCGACACCGGACGCCGCAAAATAAACTCCACCCGGTCGAAGCGCGAGAACGCCGCATGAGCAACGAAAACCCGGTGTATATCGCGACCATCCCAGGTCGCCAAATCCGGCAGCAGCACCGGACCGGTACAGACCTGAAACTGACCATCGGCTTCATTGAGATTCATAACATTGATAGGATACTCGAGTTCGACCTCGAGCCCGCTGAGTTCATCGCAGTAAATAGAGCGCGCATTTTGTGCATCACAGGCCAAAGTCGAGTCAGTGATAGCGTCAATCTGCGTGAGTAGATCGGCTGCCGGGTAAGAGCGGATATCGATCTGATAATCCTGAAATGCATCAGCCAGCGACCTGGCCTGTACCTCTTCGGCTTCCGTACTCGTGCGTTGGGCGATCGCCGGAATCGAGGAACGGCTGAAGGCCATGCGCCACTCGCCGCTGGGGATCTGGAATAAATTTTCACTCGCAATGGTGTATTCGGAACGACAGGGTGCCCCCAGGAAAAGTTCGGCTAATTCGGCCCCATCACCATCGCGCAATACACAGCGAGCCTCCAGCGTAAAGCGCACGTGATAGGCCTGGCCGTGCTCGCCGACAAAACCGCCCGTCCATTTATAGAATGGGTCCGGCTTCCAAGGGTGTGCTTTCCAGGTAAAAGACGAACGGGGAAAATTAATCATGACTACCTCCTTCCGGCTCCTTGCCTCAGCTTTTTTTTATTCGCATTTTAGCTCGCGGACTTGTAGTATAGCAAATGAGATCACCACCCAACAGAGCCCATGACTCCCGTTCTCCGCCCATCCGAAGAAACCATTCGCTCGGCAGCTGAATTCCTCGCCCACCACCTCGAACCCGCCCCTTTGGTGCTAGAGCGAGCGCTGGGCGAATTGATCGGAGTCGAGACCTATGTCCAGTGCGAATTCCACAACCCGGTCCGCTCCTTCAAGATCCGCGGCGCCCTCAACTTGGTGCACCAACTCGTTCAGCAAGGCACCATTGCCAGAGCCCTCACTGCCTCGACCGGCAACCACGGCGCAGCGATGGCCTATGCCTGCACTAAATTTGCCTTGCCGCTGGTCGTCGGCGTTCCAGAGGACTGCGATGAGAGCAAAGTGGCCCTGATCCGACGCTTTGGCGCCGAGTTGCGCTATATCGGGCACGACCTCGACGCGACCAAACAAAGGATGCTCGATGAGCCACTGCCCAGCAACGAGGTATTCATCGAGGATGGATCGAATCCGCAGATCGTCGCCGGCACGTCGACCATCGGACGCGAAATCGTCCGAGCACTGCCCGAGGTCGCAACCGTACTGGTTCCGGTCGGCAATGGAGCACTGATCGGCGGCCTGGGCACAGCCCTGAAAAATCACAACTCCGCGATCCGCCTGATCGGCGTACAATCTCAGGAAGCCCCCTGCATGGCGCATTCATTCAACGCCGGCCGGCCGATCGCGAACCGGACCTGCACGACTTTCGCCTCCGGCATGGCCGTCCGCGTTGCAGTTCCGGAAGCGCTGGAACTGATGCTCGACATTGTGGACGAGATGATGCTGGTTTCAGATCGGGAAATCGCCACGGCCATGCACCTCTTCGCCCGCCATACCGGCTACCTGCCCGAGCCCGCCGGGTCGGCCCCCCTGGCCGCAGCACTCAAACTGGATACCTCGCCCAAAGGCCCCTTGTGCCTCATTGCCACGGGCGCTAATATCGACGACGCGCTACGGCGGCAAATCACCGAAACCAATCAGCAGGAGATTTGATCATGTATCGAGCTGGAGTAATTGGCTGCCGCGGCATAGGAGCCGCCCATGCCACAGGCATTATGGACTCGGATCAGGCGGTGTTGGTCGCCGGCTGTGACCTCGACCAGGATACCTTCAACGAGTTTCGCCAGCGCTGGCCGGATCAGGAAATTGCCTATTACAGCAACCATCGGGAGATGCTCGAAAAAGAAGCGCTGGACCTCGTCACGGTCGCCACGTCCGACCATCGACATGCCGATCTGGTAGTCGATGCCGCCGAAGCGGGAGCCAGGGCAATATTCTGCGAGAAGCCACTCGCCACCAACCTCGCCGACGCCGATCGAATGATCGCCGCCTGCGAGGCCAACCAAACCCTGCTCTCCGTCGATCATACCCGCCGTTTCCAGCCCTTGTGGCGCCACGCTAAAGAGCAGATCGTCGATCAGGACATCATCGGCCCAGTGCAGTACGTCGTCGGCACACTCTGCGGTCCCCGCGCGATGCTCTTCCGCAACGGTACCCATACCCTTGATGCAATCTGCTACTACGCCGACTCCCAACCCCAGTGGGTCAGCGCCGAGTTGGAAGAAGGCTATGAGGACTATGCCGAATATCGCGGCGATGGCGGTCACGATCCCGCTACCGAACCAGGTGCCAACGGCTATATCCACTTTGAAAACGGGGTCCGTGGGTTCTATATAGGGGGCTCCAAGAATACGCCACCGCCCAAGCAGCAAATCGAGGTTGTTGGCTCAACCGGCCGCTTGGTGTTAACCAGTGAGCAGGGTGTCCTATACCGCGGCGACGCACCCGAACCGGTCGAGTATCCCGAATGGCCGGTTTCAGGTATTCCCTATGGAGTGCAGGAGCTGATAAAGGTACTCGCTGAAGGTGGGGAACTAGTCTCACCGGGACGGATGGGACATACCGTTGTCGGGTTGCTCATCGGCTTTTTGCAATCACAACAACAGGGGCATGCCCCGGTACCGATCCCGGTACCCAGGAGTTGAAAAGCGGCTTCAATCCAGCTCGACCAGCACCCTTTCCGCTTCCACGCTGACCGCATAAGTGCGAACCCGCACCGTTTCGGGATCGCTCAATGAGCGGCCAGTACATAGATCGAACTCCCAGCCGTGCCAGGGGCAACTGAGGATTTCCCCCTCTCGTCCCAGAACGATCTCGGCTCCCGGATTGCACTCGAGCGCAGTGCCGGTAACGCTCCCCCCCGAGAGACGCGCACCTTGATGAGGACAAATATCGCGCAGGACGTAGAACATGTCCTGGCGTCGCACGACGACCAGACCACGCCCATCAATCTCCACCCGATGAGCTTGGCCGTCGACAAAGGCGTCTACCGCCCCCAGATCAACTCGGCGCGAAGCCATAAAAAGATACCGCGTTATCGACCATGATTCCCCGGCGCAGTGAGTCGCCCACCTGAGGGGGCAACGCCCGATCGGGAGAGTCGAAATCCCAGTGCGGATAATCGGTGGCAAACATCAGAAAATCATCGCGCCCAATCATCTCGATGATCTGCAGCAGATGGTGCGGATCATCGGGCTCCTCCATCGGCTGACTCGTCGCGCGACAATGTTCGAGTATATACTGGCTGGGCAACTTCTTCAGCCACGGCACCTCGCTGCGCAAACCGCGAAAATTCTTGTCCAACCTCCACATCAATCCTGGCAACCAGGCAAACCCTCCCTCGATAAGCGCCACACGCAATTCGGGATACTCGCAGAACACCCCTTCGCAAACAAGGCTGACCAGCTGTGCCTCAAAAGCCTGCGACATCGCAGTATGATCCTCGATATAGTAGGAAGGCCAGCCACAGGCCGTGATCGGATTGCCGCTGCCACCGAAGTGAATACCGACCGGCAGGCCCGCCTCGCAGGCAGCGGCAAAAATTGGTCGGAACTGACGCTTGCCATAGGGAGCACTCGAACGCACCAGCAGTAAAACCTGCACGAAACGCGGATCTACTGCCGCTCTTTTGATCTCGGCGGCCGCTCCTGCGGGATCACTGGCGTTGACCACGATCGAGCCGAGCCAGCGCGGATCGCTCTCAAGCCAGACCTGCGCAGTCCACTCGTTGACCGCGCGCATCAAGGCATTGGCAAAATCGAGGTTGTGCAGCGCGGTCATACCGTAGAGCGGATTGAGTACCGCCAAGTCTATATCCCAGGCATCGAGCAATTGCTCGCGCGCAAATTCGGGATCGCCACCCGGCCGCAGCCCGGAAGGCGGCCAGGCGTCCCGTCGCGCGGCCTGCGCAAATCCCTTGGGATAGGTCGGGCCCGACGGACCGCTAAAACCCGATTGCCGGACATAGGCCTGCCAGCGCGCCGATAAATAGGGCATCAGTTCGTCGATCGAGTTGGGATAGTTGTGGACATCGCAGTCGATCAGCGAGAAAACCGATCGCACTTGGCCATCTGTAGCGGATTCGACCTGGGTCATACTTTTCCTCCAGGCATATTGTTCACTCATCTTTTAGTGCTTATTAATTAATATACGACACGATCTGGCACTTCCAATCGGTCAACAAAGGAAATCACATGTCTACCGACGAACTCATAGCGAGTTATAGCGAGGCGAGTCCCCGCTCGCGCGAACTCTTCGCAGCCGGCCGCACCTATACTGCCGGTGCAGCTAAAGGCGCCTATTTCTATCCACCCCATCCCCTGACCATGATCCGCGGCGAGGGTTGTTACCTCTGGGATGTAGACGGTCGCCGCTACGCCGATTGTGCCAATCACCACACTGCTCAGATCCTCGGACACGGCGACCCCGCCGTGAATGCGGCAGTGCACGAGCAACTGAAAAAGGGCATTGCCCTCGGAACTCCCACTGGAATAGAGAGCGAAATCGCCCTGGAAATGTGTCGCCGGGTCGACTCGATCGATCGAATCCGTTTCGTCAATTCGGGTACCGAGGCCACTCTGCACGCAATTCGCCTCGCGCGCGGCCTTGCGCAAAAAGGCAAGATTGCCAAGTTCGAGGGCGGCTACCACGGCAGCCACGACGCCGTTGAAATCAGCGTAGCCCCGCCTCTGGACCAGGCCGGTCCTGCAGATGCACCCTCTTCAGTACCCACTGCCGGAGGAATCTCCCCGACGGCTGCATCGGAAGTGCTGGTGCTTCCCTACAACGACGAGGAGGCCGTCGAACGGCTCGTTTCAGCACATGCAGACGAATTGGCCTGCGTACTACTCGACCCCAAGTGCGGCATCATCGAAATCCGACCCGAATTCGTTCGCGCGGTGCGCGAAATCACCCGCCGACACGGGATCCTGCTCATTTTTGACGAAATTGTCGGCTTCCGCACCGACATCGGGGGGCTACAAAAGGTCTACGGAATCGAGCCCGACCTGAGCTGTTTCGGCAAAATCGTCGGAGGGGGTTTCCCGGTTGGCGCCTTTGGCGGTCGAGCTGACTTGATGGATCGCTTCGACAATTCGGACGGGCCCACGGGCTTTTTCCAGAGTGGCACTTTCAGCGCCCATCCGGTGACCATGGCTGCCGGGCTGGCCACTCTTAACGCCCTGACCCCGGAGGCCATTGAAAGGCTCAACGCCCTTGGCCTCCAACTAAAGGACGGTCTGAACCAAGTCTTCACCACCAATGGTATCCCCGCCCGAGCTGTTTGCACCGGGTCCGTCTTCAGCCTGTACTTCACTGAGGGTCCTATCCACAACTACCGCGACCTCGCCCAAACCGATAAAGACCCGCTCTATCCCCTTTTTCTTTCTCTGATCGAAAAAGGCTATTTCCTGGGGGGGCCCAGCCTGGGGATGTGCTCTCTTTCGACCCCCATGGATTCGAGCCATATCGACGGTCTAATCGCCGCGGTCGCAGAATCGCTAACCACTTAAGAGAAATACTGACAGAAACAGTAGATTGCGAAGAGACTAATCAATTCTCGAAGTCCTATCCCTATAATATAGATCGAAGGGTTCCAGCTCTATCTGCTTTGGCGATGCCTAGGTTCACTTGGGGTCCTCAGTACCGCAACCCCCTCATCCACTATTAACGACCCTCTCGCGATCGGCACCTGTCAGCGGCAGATCTACCCAGGCTGAATTTTTCCCGTGCGAGGCATGGAAGGCCACGATCGTTTCCAAAACGTGTACCGCCTC
>MDTE01013187.1_pt1 | contig 11386 bp, 12 predicted proteins | sample 811231 | NCBI WGS metagenome assembly MDTE01 (sample SAMN05326651, study PRJNA326480) | marine metagenome | isolation source: seawater | place: Indian Ocean: Red Sea | collected 2010
CTTGTGAAAAAACATAAAATTGACCCAAACTTATGTGTATTTGTTGAAGATATTGCAAGAAATTTAAAACCAGCATATGAAATGGGAATGAAAACAGTTTGGATTGAAAATGATGAGCCTTGGGCCAGAAAATTTTCTGATGGTAATTTTGTTAATTATAAAACAGACAATTTATCGGAATTTTTAAAAAAAATTAATTTATTGAAAGCTGCTTAATGAACACAAATTCCTTTGAAAAAATAATCAATGAAGCTTGGGATAATAAAAACCAAGTTAATTCTAATTCTGATAAAAAATTATTAAATACTATTAGTGAAACTATAGAGTTATTAGACTCTGGAAAAATACGAGTTGCTGAAAAAAAAAAACAATCAATGGCATGTAAATCAGTGGATAAAAAAAGCAATATTGTTAAGTTTTAGAGTTAACAAAATGAAAGCATCAAAAGGGCCTTATTCAACTTGGTATGATAAAATTGATGGAAAAACTCAAGGTTGGGATGAAAAAAAAATAGCTGCCTCTGGTTTTAGATATGTTCCCAACGGAGTAATTAGAAAAGGTGCTTTTATTGCAAAAAATGTCGTGCTAATGCCCTCTTTTATAAATATTGGAGCTTATGTAGATGAAGGAAGTATGATTGATACTTGGGCATCTGTGGGGTCGTGCGCACAAGTTGGTAAAAACTGTCATATATCAGGCGGAGCTGGAATAGGTGGTGTACTTGAACCTATGCAAGCAAACCCCACAATAGTTGAGGATAATTGTTTTATTGGAGCTAGAGCTGAGATTGCTGAAGGTGTTATTGTTGGAAAAGGATCAGTTTTATCTATGGGAGTTTATATAGGAGGATCAACAAGAATTTTTGATCGATCTACTGGTGAAACCCATTATGGAAAAGTTCCAGAATATTCTGTGGTGGTACCAGGAACTATGCCAAGCAAAAAAAATCCCGACGGCCCATCCTTATATTGTGTCGTTATTGTAAAAAAAGTAGACGAAAAAACAAGAAGCAAAACTTCAATTAACGATTTATTAAGAGATTAAAAGATTCATGACAATAAGTGAGTTAAAATTAGCAAAAGAATTGATTCGTAAACCCAGCATCACACCCAAAGATGCAGGGGCAATAAATCTATTAGTAAGAAAATTAAAATCTCTTGGTTTCAAATGCCAGATAATAAATTTTAAAAATGTGAAAAACTTATACGCAAAACTCGGCAAATCATCTCCCAACTTCTGTTATGCTGGTCATACAGATGTCGTGCCGCCAGGCAATACAAAAGATTGGAGTGTCAATCCGTTCAAACCTGCAATTAAAAATAATAAACTTATAGGCAGGGGTGCAAATGATATGAAGTCTTCAATTGCTTGTTTTGTAGCCGCGGTAAGCAAATTCAAAATTAAGAATAAAAAATTCAAAGGTTCAATAAGTTTATTAATTACTGGTGATGAGGAAGGAATAGCAATTAATGGAACAAAAAAAGTTGTAAAATATTTAAAAAGAAAAAAAGAAAAAATTAATTTTTGTTTAGTGGGTGAACCTACTAACCCTAATAAGTTAGGAGAGATGATTAAGATTGGAAGACGTGGAAGCATTACTGGAAGACTTACTGTATTTGGATCCCAAGGACATGTAGCTTATCCTCATAGAGCGAATAACCCGTCAAATACCATGATTAAAGTTTTAAATAAAATAAAAGATATGAAATTAGATAAAGGTACAAAAAACTTTCAACCATCAAATTTAGAAATAACAAAAATAAATATAGATAATGATGCTGACAACGTGATTCCTGGTGCAGCAAGCGCTGTATTTAATATTAGATTTAATGACAAACACTCATCGTCCTCTTTGAAAAAAAAACTAAATGCAATATTTAGATTAATTGCAAAAAAAAATAAGTGCAGATTTAATATAAAGTACGATGTATCAGGTGAAGCTTTTTTAACAAAACCAAATAAAACAACTTATATGATACAAAATACAATAAAAAAAATTACAAAAATTAAGCCTAAATTATCAACTGCTGGCGGAACATCTGACGCAAGATTTATAAGAAAAATCGCACCCTGCTTAGAGTTTGGACTAGTTGGTAAAACAATGCATAAAATTGACGAGTCGGTTCCAATTTCTGATTTAAATAAATTAACCAATATATATCAAAATATATTGAAAAATTATTTTAAAGCATCATAGTTACATATGGGTTTAAATAAAATTTCAATAAGTTTAATATTATTACTTTTGATATTTGCAATTTTTTGCGCAATCAATATCGGAATGTCATGGGATGAGCCTCAAAACCATTGGCAGGGAGCAATTAGAGCAGACTATTTAAAATCTTTGAATTTTGGAGAATTTAAATTTAAAGCAGGCGGTTGGTCGGAAGTTGAGCCTGGCCTATATGATACGTTCCATTTCTTTATTGCTAACTTACTATTAAAAATTTTTCCTGGAAAGCTTATAGGTATTAAACATTTAATTAATTTAACTTTTAGTTTTGCGACATTAGGTGGACTTTTCGTTTTATCTAAAAAAATTTTTAACAAAGAAATTGCCTATTTAGCAACTTTGTTATGTCTTTTAAATCCATTTTTCTTTGGTCATATTTCAATAAATCCTAAGGATACGATAAGTTGCTTTTCTTTGGTTTGGCTAAGCTACTATACTTATAAATATTGCATTAACTTTGAAAAGAAACGTTTAAAATTTCTTATTCTCGCTTCTGTATTCATGGGCATAGGTGTTGGAACAAGACTGCCTTTTTTTGCTGTGCCAATTCCAGTTATCATAGCAGCGCTAGTATTTATTATTATATCATTCAAAGAAAAATTAGGAATGGTTGAAATATATAAAAAAGTTTTTTTTGACTTTATAATTTTTTGTTCAATAACTTTTTTCTTAATGGTGTTAGCTTGGCCTTATGTTCATAGCTCTCCTGATATACTTTTAAAAGCATTTAGCTCTTATGTACTATACCCACATGGCCCAGTCCTTGAAATAATGAATGGAAATTACTACGAAACCGCAGCAACACCTAGGTCATATTTTTTTAATTTTTTTATATTTAGATTTCCTATTTTTGTTTCAATATTGTTAATTTCTTTAGCAATTTTGCTAGGAACTGATAAGAACTTTTTTACATCTAGGTTTAAAAATTTTATAAATAAAATAATTATAATTTTTTCGATAATTTTCTTTCCAATTATAGTTCACCTAATTTTTCAAGTTAAAATATATAATGGTATAAGATTATTTTTATTTATTATACCATTCCTAAGTTTATTAATTGCTATTTCTGTTTATTATATTTTAAAAAATTTTAAAAAATCTATTTATATAAAATCTCTTTTAAGTATTACTGTAGTATTCTTTTTGCTATTTTTACAAAGATTTATTTTTCTAACACCATATCATTATGACTATTCAAATTTTGTTAATATTAAATTTGCAAATACAGAAAAACTTTATATTCATGATTATTGGACAACTTCTTATAAAGAGTTAATGAAATTAATAAAACAGGATGAAAGTTTGCAAAATGTTAATGCTGATTATTGCGGTGGAGACCGATTTGGATTGAGGTATTTAGCAAAAAAACACTCCGGTGGTAAAGTGAAAATTGTTTCTAATAAAAATGCCGATTATGTAATTATGATAAACACAGTAAGTAATGATATAAATAATAAATCCAGTTGTTTCACACTACGTCCAGGAACAGACATAGTTAAGGTTAGCAGATTAGGAGTTACATACTCTGTATTAAGAAAGTTAGAAAAGTAAATCATTGAAAACTTGTATAATAACTACAGATACTTATTTAAATCACGATACAGGACTGGGACACCCTGAAAGACCAGATAGGGTAAAAACTATTATTGATCACTTTAGAAAAGTAAATCCTAAAAATTTGATTTGGAAAAAGCCTAAAAAATTTGATCTTAAATATTTGGAATTTGCCCACGATAAAAAGTACCTAGATTCAGTCAAAAATTCTTTCCCAAAGCAGGGTCTAAACTTTTTAGATGGTGACACCATTGTTTCACCTGGTAGTAAAGATGCTACCAGAGATGCTGTAGGTTCAATTTTGACTGCCATCGAAGGTGTAATGAAGAAAGATTTTAAGAATGCCTTTTGTGCTGTACGACCACCAGGACACCATGCGGAAAAACAAAAAGCTATGGGATTTTGCGTCTACAATAACGTGGCTGTTGGAGCTTATTATTTACTAGAAAAATATAATTTAAAAAAGGTGGCTATTATTGATTTTGATGTTCATCATGGAAATGGAACTCAAGATATTTTCTACGATAATGAAAAAGTCTTATATATTTCATCTCATCAATTTCCCTATTACCCAGGCTCGGGATCTGCAAATGAAAAAGGTAATAAGGATAATATATTAAATGTACCACTAAATGCTGGTACACAACCTCATGAATTTTTAAATGCATACGACAGCATTTTTAAAAAACTTAAAATATTTAAACCTGAATTTATTTTGTTGTCAGCTGGATTTGACGCCCACAAAGATGACCCGTTGGCACAAATAAATCTAGAATCTAAAGATTACTACACGTTAACAAACAGAATATTGTCGCTTGCAAAAGAACTTTGTCAGGGGAAAATTGTATCTATTTTAGAAGGTGGATATGATCTAAATGCTCTTAAAGAAAGCGTTGATTATCACGTAAAATCTTTAATGGAAAATTAATAAGAAACTTTCTTTAGATAAAGTCCGCATGCTGGTGCTGGTGGAGCACACTTAATACGATTTTTTGACTTAAAAACTTTTTTAAAATTATCTATATTCCACGTACCATCACCCAAGTATTTTATACAACCAGTCATAGATCTAACCTGCTGTTGTAAAAAGGATTTTGAAGTAAATTTTAAAATAATTTTATCTCCATTTTTTTTTACTGAAGCATTTTTTAAAGTTTTAATAGGTGATTTTGCTTGGCATGAAGATGCGCGGAAAGTTGAAAAATCGTGAGTTCCTAATAATATTTTTGCACCTTTTTTCATAGCTTTAAGATTTAATTCTTTACGTACATGCCATGCTTTATTCTTTTGGAGAGTTAAAGGTGATTGTCTATTAATTATTAGATATTGATATGTTCTTTTTTTTGCATCAAATCTTGCGTGAAATTTTTTATTAACTTTTTTTATCTTCAAAATAGTTATTGGTTTATTACCTAGATTGTGATTAATTCCATTTAAAATTTTTTTTTCTTCTATTTTTTTTTTTAAATCAAAATGAGCAACTTGTACAAGCGCATGCACTCCTGAATCTGTTCTTCCTGAACCTGTTAAAACTATTTTTTCTTTTGAAAAATTAAATATTGCTTGTTGTATTACTTCCTGAATAGACAAGCCATTTTTTTGAAACTGCCAGCCAACAAATGGTGTACCGTCATATTCTATTTCTATTCTATATCTTGCCATTAACTTAAATTTGAACCACTTGTAATTTTAGTACCAAGTAAAAATTCCTTAACGGATTGTTTGTTTTTTCCTTGTCTTTGTATTTCTAAAATTTGAATAGAATCTGATTTACAACCTATGGTCAATTTTTCATCAAGAACTCTGCCCGGTTTGCCAGAGTTTGTATTTTTTTTAGCTCGTAATACTTTAAATCTTTCATTTTTGTATTCAAACCAGGCTCCAGGATTAGGGCTTAAGGCATGCACATGTCTGATTACTTTATTAGCTTCTAAATTCCAATCTATTTTTGTTTCAGTTTTGTCTATTTTTCTTGCGTAAGTAGCTTCGGTATGAACTTGATCTACAAATTTTGCTTCTCCTCTTTCTATTTTTTTTAAACCTTCAATTAAAAGATTCGCTCCTATTATTGAAAGTTTTTCTTCTATTTCGCCATAGGTCATATTTGGATCTAAACTCAATTCTTTTTTTAAAAAAATAGGGCCGCTATCTAATTTTTTTTCTATCTTCATTATACTCACGCCTACCTTTTCATCACCATTCATTATTGCTCTTTGGATTGGAGCTGCCCCTCTCCATTTAGGAAGTAATGATGCATGAATATTAATAAAACTAAGTTTAGCCGTTTTTAAAAAACTTTCTGGAATTATCTGTCCGTAAGCAACGACAACAACTATGTCTGGCGATAATGCCTTAAAAAATTTTAGTTCCTCGCTGGTATTTAAATTAGATGGATTTCTAAAATTAATTTCTTTTTTCCTAGAAAACTCTTCTATAGGAGATGGGTTAATTTTTTGTCCTCTTTTTGATTTTTTCGGTGGTTGAGTATAAACACCTACAATATTAAATTTATTTTTTATTAAAGATTCAAGAGTAGGTATTGAGAACTTCGGAGTTCCCATAAATACTATTTTTAATGACATTAATTTATTTTTGAATTTAAATTACAATTCTATCAAGTTGCGCTTTTTGTTTTAAAAGCTTTTTAACAATCATTGATTTTTTTAGCTTTGACAAATAATCAATAAATAAAATTCCTTCTAAATGGTCCATTTCATGTTGTATACATGTTGCGAGCATGCCTTCAGCAAAAAGTTCTTTGGGTTTTCCATGGTAATCTAAGTATTTTACATGGCATTTATCTGGTCTTTCGATTTCGGCAAATTGGCCAGGTACTGACAAACAACCTTCTTCATAGGTTGAGTTATTAGAAGATTTAGTAACTATTTCAGGATTTACAAAGTACATAGGGTTTTTTATTTCTTTTTGTTTTTCTTCATTTTTATTTTCAATTTTATCTCTTGATCCAATATCAAGAACGATAACTCTTTTGGGTACTCCGACTTGTATAGCTGCTAAACCAATTCCAGGCGCCGCGTACATCGTCTCCAACATATCATCCATCAAATTTTGTAAATTTTTATCTACTTTTTCCACTTTTAAAGATTTTTCTCTTAGTATCTTGTCTGGTTCAGTTAAAATTTTCCTTAAAGCCATGAAATATGAATAAATTATAAGATTATTTTAGTCAAGCTATTGCAATTTTTATAAGAGAGGGTTTTTTTAAACTCTTTTTGGAAGAGCTCCGCTCAAAATACTATTCCTGATTTTTTTAAGATTTAATTCATTTAGTATTCTATTTAAAAAATAGATAGTTTCTGGGTCTAAATTGCTAACATTGTCTTCTCCAATAATTTCAACAATTTTAAGCATGATTAAACCAATTTCATTTTGATTTACTAAATCTTGTAAATTGGCTGGAACTGTTAATTCAGAAGATAGCTCATTATAATTCAAATCTTCAGGTAGTGATATACCATCCGCAAGAAGAGACTCTAGTACAATAATATCTTTTATTGAAATAAAATATTTTTTGTTTTTTTTTATTTTCTTATAAATAGTTTTAAAATCTTTTTCAGTTCTGCTGAGTTTTACATTATTTTCTAAAAAGTGTCTAATAACTTTTGATCTATGCAATATATCATTATCAAATTTTATTTTTAAATTTAAATTATTATCTAAATTTTGCTTTACTAAATCGGTATAGTTATCGGGAATTTTATCAGGATCAATTGATCTTAGTATATTTGATAGTTCTTCTACATAAACAATTAGCATCTTATCTTTAATGAATAGATCTTTAAGTAAAAAAGCTAAATCAATTTTTTTTTCCACGGTATCGGTTAATAGTATACTTTGATAAATTAATGCTCTGGCTTTATAAGTCGGTAAATTTTTATAAATTTCCTGCGCGTTTATCAATTGGTTAAAATTAAAATTCATTTTTAAATAAATTTTAAAAATTTCATCATTCTCAAACGAATTTTGAGCTGCAGCTTGTTCATAAGTTTGGATTATTTCTTCATTTTCAAAATTATCAATTTGAATTAGATTAGCTGATGAAAGGTATTTCCATATATATTTATCTGTATTATCTTTAGGTTCGTACTGAAAGTTATCACTAGTTATATGTGAAAAATAAAAATTTAGAAGGTTGTCATCTAAAATTTTTTGATTTGTGGTTTCAGTTATTCCTAGTAAAAAATTAATTTTATCTTCAAAAAATTTATCTTTAAAACCTCTTTCCTTTAGAAGGTCATAAATTAAATTAGCCTCTTCTTTTCTATCACTATTTATTAAACAATAAATTGTAAATTTTTCTAAATAGTTATTTTGAACCTTGCGATCAATGTAATTTATCTTTTCGCAGGCGGATTTGATATTTGCAGAAGAAAGATATTCGTTGATTAAATATTTTACAGCTTTTGAATTTTGTCCAACTTCTGGATTTGTGCGCAATAAAGTTTCTAAATCTTCAACTCTATTTCTCTCAATTAACCAATTGACCTTTATTTTTAAAAAATCTTCTGCATTTAAATTTTTTTTCGGTGGATATGAATTTGTAAACAAAACTAAAAATAGTAAATCTTCAGAAGATTTAGAAAGTTTTAATTTGTTTATTCTGGTCAAAGTTTTTTTAATTTCTTCGCCATCTGTTTTCGTCCACATATTTAAATTAAAATTATGTTCTTCTGGATCAAATATTCCAATTACTGATTGTCTATCCTCTTTGATTGTATCTTCATCTATTTTCACAACTATTTTATTTATATCTTCTGAAAGTATAGGGCTTTCTATTGTTACATCTTCCTCATTAGAGATTTGATTAGTTGTCTCAGTTTCGGTTTCGTTATTTTGCCATATGTCAGCCGGTTCATCCTCTGCTAAAGATGAGTGTAAAATTACGACTATAAAAATAATTACAAATAATATTAATTTATTTAAGTATGATAAGCTTATCATTGTTAATTTCTTGTTTGATATTTTTTGTTGGTGCTGGAAAATCTATTTTATCAAGCAAAAATATTCCTAAGAAGAAAACCAAAAGAAATAAAACAATTTTAATTATCAAATTTCTGTTGGTTTTGGGTTTTATTCTAGATCCGAGTTGCATAATTGTTAAATTGTATTTACACTCGAAAATTAAGACATAATTGTGAAAAATCAAATTTAAAATTTCAGGTAACTGTGAAGAAAAACCTTGTTTTGTTAGGAATGATGGGAGTTGGTAAAACTACCATAGGCAGAATTGTGGCTAAAAAACAAGATATGGAATTCATAGATACAGATAGAAATATAGAGAAAAAATGTTTTATGAGTATATCAGAAATTTTTAATAAAAAAGGAGAGCAGTTTTTTAGAATTAGGGAAGAAAAGGAAGTGTTAGAAACTGTAAAAAAAAATAATTGCGTTATATCTTTAGGTGGAGGGGCATTTATAAACAAAATAGTCCGAAATGCTATTTTAAAAAATACAATTTCGGTATGGTTAGATTTGGATTTAAAAATATTAAACAAAAGAATAAAATGGAACAAAAAAAGACCATTATTAGATAAAGAAAATAGCCAAAAAAAAATTAATCAATTATATTCTGAAAGAAAAAATATTTATAAACTAGCGAATCACAAAATTAACTGTAATGGTCTAAAGAAAGAAGATGTTGCAAGAAAAATTATAAATTTTTATGAAAAATACTAAACTAATTGTTAGAACTAAAAGCAAATCTTATCCAATATATTTTGGAAATAACATTTTGAATAAAACAGCAAAGTTGTTAAAAAAAAATATCCCTGGTGTAAAAAAAATATGTATTATTAGTGATAACAATCTACCCAGATCTTTATTAAATAAACTAACTAAAACATTAAAAAAATATGAACTTAAAATTTATAAATTGTCAGCATCAGAAAAAACTAAGAGCATTAAGGTAGCAAATAAAATTATTGAGCAACTATTAAATGCCAATTTTAATAGATCAGATTGTGTTATTGCATTAGGAGGCGGTATCCTTGGCGATTTATCAGCATTTATATCTAATCTAACTAAAAGAGGATTAAAGTTTATTAATATACCTACTACCTTATTAGCTCAAGTAGATGCTTCCATAGGAGGTAAAACAGGTATTAATTCAAACCGAGGAAAGAATCTTATTGGAACTTATTATCAACCAGATTTTATTATAAGCGATGTATCATTATTAAAAACTTTGCCTCAGAGGGAAATAATTTCTGGTTACGGCGAAATATTAAAACACTCTTTAATTTTGGACAAAAAATTTTTCTTTTGGTTGTATAAAAATGGAAACAAAATAATTAATAATAAAAATAAATTATTTTTGAAAAATGCAATTGTTAAAAGTTGCAAAATTAAATGTAATGTTGTTAACAAAGATGAAAAAGAAAAAAATTTAAGGATGATTTTAAATTTTGGGCATACCTTTGCTCATGGTTTTGAAAGTGCAAAAAGTTTTTCAAAAAAATTAAATCATGGAGAAGCCGTATTGTTAGGCATGATGTTAGCTAGTGAATTATCAAACATAAAAAAACAATTAACACTTAAAGAATTGTTATTGATTAAAAAACATTATTTTAACTTAAAATTGCCCATGAGTATTAACAAAATTTTTAAAAAAAATGAAATTAACAAAATAGTTTATTTTATGAGAAAAGATAAAAAAAATGTTGATGAAAAAATTAATTTAATTTTATTAAACAAAATAGGAAAAGTTTCAAAACTAAAAAAATTTTCACTTACCGCTAATGAGATGAAAAAATTTTTAAAATCATACTATTTATAAAATTTAATTTATTTCTATCTCTAGAGCGTGAATTTTATTCTCCATTTCATCTTTTAAAATTGAATAAATTTCTTTGTGGGCTAAAATTTTATCCATTTTTTTTAATTTTTGAGATTTTATTATAATTTTAATATGAAATTTATTGGAATCAAAAGATTTGTGTTTAGAATGAAGATGTGAATTATCAATTAACATTATATTTTCAGGATTAATTTTTTTGTTAATTTTTTCTTTAAGTTTATCAAAAAAATTCATGATTATGCTTCTAAAATCTTAAAACATATAATAACTTTAAACAATGGAAAATATTTGTGAATGGGAAAATTGTAAAGAAATTGGAAAATTTAAAGCCCCATTGGAAAAAGATAATAGCAAAAACCATAAATGGCTTTGTGAAGAGCACATAAAGTTATTTAACAAAAATTGGAATTATTTTGAAGGAATGTCCCAAAATGAAATTGAAGATTTTGTTAAATCAGACCTTACGTGGCATAGACCTACTCAAAAATTTGGATCATATGATAATTTTTTTAATATTCTTTGGAATAATGCTCTAAGTGACAAGTTTAATCTTTTTAAAGAGGAAAAACTCTTTAATAATTTAAAAGATAGAAAATTAAGTCAAAAAGATAAGGATGCCTTTAAAATTATGGAACTAGAATTTAATGCTGATTGGGCAAGTATTCAAAAAAAATTTAAATCTCTTGTAAAAAAATTCCACCCTGATAGAAACGCTGGTAATAAGCAATTTGAAGATAAATTAAAAAAAATAACAATGGCTTATAGCCATTTAAAATTAGTAA
>MDTE01078804.1_pt1 | contig 11386 bp, 4 predicted proteins | sample 811231 | NCBI WGS metagenome assembly MDTE01 (sample SAMN05326651, study PRJNA326480) | marine metagenome | isolation source: seawater | place: Indian Ocean: Red Sea | collected 2010
GTCTTCCTCTGGACTCTGCCGATGTTCCACTGCAACGGCTGGTGCTTCACCTGGGCAGTGACCGCCGTCGGCGGCACCCATATCTGTCTGCGCCAGGTCGATCCCGAACGCGTTTGGGATCTCTTCGCGCGCGAAGGAGTGACCCATTACAACGGCGCTCCCACGGTCCATACCATGCTCCTCAATAGCCCCGGAGCGTATCGGCTCGAACGACCGGTGACCGCAACCATCGCCGGTGCACCGCCCTCGCCGACGCTGCTGGAGCAATTGCGGAAACTCAATTTTCGCCCGATCCACGTCTACGGCCTCACCGAAACCTACGGCCCCATCGCCATCAGCCCCTGGCGTAGGGAATGGGACCAGAAACCTGCCAACGAACAAGCCGACCTGCTCTCGCGCCAAGGCCAGGCCTATCGAACAGCAGACCTGCTCCGCGTGGTCGACGACCAGAACCAGGACGTGGAACAAAACGGAGCAACTATGGGCGAGGTGGTTATGCGCGGCAACAACGTCATGCTGGGCTACTTCGACCAACCCGAAGCCACCCAGGACGCCTTTCGCGCCGGATGGTTCCACTCCGGCGACCTCGCGGTCTGGCATCCCGACGGGACCATTGAGTTACGCGACCGTCAGAAGGACATCATTATATCCGGCGGCGAGAATATCTCGACCATCGAAGTCGAACAAACCCTCGTTGCTCATCCCGCCGTCCTCGAGTGCGCGGTGATTGCCGTCCCACACGAAAAATGGGGAGAGCGTCCCAAGGCTTTCGCAACGCTGAAAGACAATACAGATGCCAGTGAGAGCGAACTCATCGATTTCTGCCGCGAACGCCTCGCGCACTTCAAGTGCCCCGATGCAGTGGAGTTCGGCCCCCTACCCAAAACCTCCACCGGAAAAGTGCAGAAATTCGTACTGCGCGAGAGAGAGTGGCAGGCCCACGACAAACGCATCAATTAAGTCGCGGTGCGCAACCTCGCCACCTGCCCGGAACAACTCGCCCAACCAACGCAATACCGCCAACTGCGGACATAACGCGAATCCGCTTAATACCCCCTTGCGGACTCGACCAGTTCTGCCTATGAATTATGGTTCGAATACAATCAATCGGAGATCTTTATGAGCAGTATAAACAACGCGCAAAAAACCCTGTTTAAAGAAGAGGGCTACTTCATCCTCGAAAATGCCATCCCCACCCATCACCTCGAACTCCTGCGCAGCGAATCCCAGACCTTTATCGATAAAGCCGATGCCCAGATGGACGCCGAAGGCACCGACAGCCTGGGCCTCAATCACCGCAATAGCCGCTATTTCGTATCCAATTGTTTCCGCGAACAGCCGCGCCTGCGCGAATTCCTCTTCAGCGACCTGATGGCCGAAATCTGCCGCGCCACCCTGGGCGATGACGTCTACCTGTTCTGGGAACAGTACGTGATCAAGGGCGCCGAGGCCGGAATGAAATTTTCCTGGCATCAGGACTCCGGCTATATCGGCTACCCTGATCACAAACCCTATCTCACCTGCTGGTGCGCCCTCGACGATATGTCCGAGGAAAACGGCACCGTTCATCTTTTGCCCTTCTCGCGCTCGGGAATCCGCTCCTGGGTCCAGCATATCCACGAGGAGGGCAGCAACGACAAGATCGGCTACTTCGGCGACGATCCCGGTATCGCCGTCATCGCTCCGGCCGGCAGCATCGCCGTCTTCACCAGCTACAACTTCCACTCCAGCGGCACCAACACCACCGACCGAATGCGTCGCGTCTATCTCGCCCAGTATTCCTGCGAGCCGCTGACCTCGGCCGACGGCTCCAAACTCTGGGGCAATGCCGAACCCTTTCTGCTCGGCGGCGAGTCGGCCGTCGGCCAGCCACCGCCCGAACCACCCTTCGCGGTGAATTAATCGGTGCGCGGTGCGCAGCGAAAACCATTTGCATCTGATCTTATGCCATCAGACAACAGATGCAAAATCCTAGCCATCTGATTGCGATCAACGATCGTCCAACCCGGAGACACTTATGAGCACCGACACCGTCCCTCTGCTCCTCAACGGCCAATGGACCCATCCCCGAGCCGAATCCTTCGGCCCGGTCTACAACCCCTCCGCCGGCGAGGTTATTGCCGAAGTACCGATCTGCGGTCCGGCCGAAGTCGATGCGGCCGTGCAAGCGGCCCAAAAAGCATACGCCACCTGGTCCAGAACGCCCGTCTACGACCGGGTCGCGATCCTTTTCAAGTACCGCCATCTGCTCGACGAGCACTTCGAGGAACTCAGCCGGATCATCGTCCGCGAAAACGGCAAGACCCTGGAAGAAGCGCGTGGCGATATGCGACGCGGCCTGGAGGTCGCCGACTTCGCCTGCAGCATCGGCGAGTTGGCCAAGGGCGAACACCTGCCCGAACTGGCCGGCGGTATCGACGCCCACACCTCGCGCGAACCGATCGGTGTCTGCGCCGGGATCACGCCCTTCAACTTTCCGGCCATGGTGCCGATGTGGATGTATCCGATCGCCATCGCCTGCGGCAACACCTTTGTGCTCAAACCGAGTGAGAAAGTGCCACTAACCGCCAACCGTCTGGCCGAGCTCTTCCTCGAGGCGGGGCTGCCCGAAGGCGTTTTCAATATCGTTCACGGTGGGCGCGCCGTAGTCGACGCGCTCTGCAACCATCCCGGGATCGCCTCGATCAGCTTCGTCGGATCCACCGGGGTCGCTCGCCACGTCTATAGCCAGAGCTGCAAAAACGGCAAGCGCGTACAATCGGCCGGCGGGGCTAAAAACGTATTGCTGGTCCTGCCAGACGCCGAGATCGAACCGACCCTGCAGGCCATCCTCAGTTCGGCCTTTGGTTGCGCCGGCCAGCGATGTATGGCTGGATCGCTCTTGATGGGAGTGGGCAACGGTGACACATTGCGGGAGCAAGTGGTCGGTGCGATGGATGGCATGACCCTGGGCAACACAGTCGATGAACCAGAGAGCCAGATGGGACCGGTTATCGACGGGACCGCCCGCGACCGACTCTTCACCCGAATCCAAGACGCCGCCGACGCAGGCCTGACCATCGCCCGCGACGGCCGGGAGAGCGTGCCCGCAACAGGGTTCTTCGTCGGCCCCACGCTCGTTGACCAGGTCGAACCCGATCGCGATATTTTCCGCGACGAGCTCTTTGGTCCCGTTCTCTCCATGTCGCACCCCGAGACGCTCGACGAGGCGATCGAATGGTTCAATCGGTTGCCCTATGGCAATGCTGCAACCCTTTTTACCCAAGACGGCGGAGCTGCCCGCAAATTCGTCCGCGAAGTCCAGTGCGGTATGATCGGCATCAACCTCGGAGTACCGGCCCCGGTAGCCCTATTCCCCTTTTCGGGTTGGGACGAGTCGTTCTTCGGCGACCTGCATGTACAGGGTAAAGAGGGCGTATTCTTCTACACCCGACAAAAGACGGTACTCTCGCGCTGGTAGCGCACCATCGATAAAGAGCTTCTATCGCGCGCTATTCGAACGGCCGTTGAGCGTGCTCAAAACCGTATCTCGACCGGTGTCGCCGTCTCGGCCGCTTTCTTCAAGGCGCATAGCGTGGCCACGTTCTTAAGACCGTCTTCAGGGGGAAATTCGGGCTCCTTACCCTGAAGAATACAGTTGGAGAAACGTTCGAGCTGTACCTGGAAGCGATCTGGCCCCATAAACTTTTCCACCCGTTCGACATTGCCAATGGCAATACGTACCTCTGCCCTTTCGTCGAACATATTCGGCACCAGAATCGCACCCTGGCTACCCACGACTTCCAGGACACAGCGGAAGTGCTCTTCCATTCCTGTGGCGATATAGGCCACACAGTCCCCGGCAAAACGCAGCAGACCCGTAAATGTCGCATCTACTCCATTGCGCAAATGCTGGAAAGCCTGTGCCGCCACCGGTTCGGCATTGAGTACAAAACGGATCGCGCTGACACAGTAACACCCGGCATCCGATAGCGCCCCACCACCTAAATCGGCTCTGGCTCGCACGTCTCCCTCCCAGTCGCGAAGGGCAAAAGTAAGTTCGGCCCGCGCCAGCTTGACCTCGCCAATCTCTCCCTGCTGCACCAACCTGCGGGCGCACTGCAATTGAGGGTTGAGCCGGTGGGTAAAAGCCTCGGTCAAAAGCACGCCACTGGTCTGGGCTGCATCAATCATCCATCGCGCCTCCCCGACCGTCATCGCAAAGGGTTTTTCACAGAGCACGTGCTTGCCCGCCTTCGCCGCCTTGATGGTCCACTCGCAGTGCATACTGTTGGGCAGAGGATTGATGATCGCATCGATATCCGGATCGTCCAGCAAAGCTTGATAAGAGCCGTAGGCTTTGGCGATACCATGTGCCGCCGCGCATTCTTCGGCCCGGGCCTGGTCCCGGCTCGCTATCGCCACTATCGCTGAATTGTCCAACGCCTGCGCCGCCGGCAAGTGGCGAGTCAGGGCGATCTGAGCTGTGCTCAATACTCCATAACGCACTATATCTGCCATAGGAACCTCCTCTTTCCTCCCTCGAGAATTACAATTATTTGCACCGTACTAGAACCTTCCCAGCACTACACGAGGCAGGTTGTTAGCACTCAACTCAAGTGCATCTGCACTGTTCTGTTCGGAGAAATACGGACGAAAATAGCCGCAGCGCAAGGCATCCGCAAGGTGAATCAATGCGCACTTTAGCTATCGCTTGCCAGAGTATACGCAATATCTCAACTTGATACTATTCGCGCTGTCGGCAAGATGGTACGATCATGCCGAAGGCCAACCTGCAAGATCGTACCCTACATTGCCCGCTTATCGACTGCACGAGTACCCGAGCAACGAGATCGGAGAGTACACTGCTAGAGCACGGCGCTAAACGCTCAACATGGATCTACTAGATCATTAAAAGGAGTTTTTCCTATGACCATCAACAACATCGACCGCTTCAGAGCCAAAATAGCCCGGGGGGAACTCTGCGTCGGCACTTCGATCACCTTCACCGACCCGGCCATCAGCGAACTCGTCGGCGATGCGGGTTACGACTTCACCTGGATCGACATGGAGCATTGCCCCATAGATATCGCCACCGCCTTAGGCCACGTAATGGCCGTGCGCGGTACGCATGCCGCTCCCTTCGTCCGCGTCCCCGCTGGCGACCCGGTCCTGATCAAACCCATCCTCGAACTTCACCCCGCCGCGATCATCGCACCGCAGGTACAATCGGTAGCCGATGTCGAAGAGGTCGTCGCCGCCTGCAAATATCCACCCGTTGGCATTCGCGGCTTCGGGCCGCGTCGGGGCCGACAATTCGGTGGTCAACCCTACCCCGAATACCTCGTCGACGCCGACGAACAGATCATGGTCTTCGTCCAGATCGAACACATCGATGCCGTCCATGCTCTCGACGCGATTCTCGCGGTACGAGGATTGGATGGGCTCTGCATCGGCTTCAACGATCTGGCCGGTTCAATGGGTCTCTCCGGCAAAGTCACCGACCCCCAGGTCATCACCGTCGCCGAGCAGATCATCCGCAAGACGCGACAGACCGATAAATTGATCGGCATCTCCATGGGCTACGACCGGGAAGCGATAGCCCACTGGCTCGACCTCGGCCTACAATGGATTTCCATTGGCGGCGACTTCAATCTGCTCTACACCAAGGTCAAAGACACCCTCGACGACCTGCGTTCGCTCGAACGTTGACCATCCGTACGGAACTTGGACAATCCACCGTTTGAGCGAAAGCCGAATTCGCACTACTTCAGATAGAGCATCTTCCTGATCTCGCGTGCCTGCGCCGAATTCAAGGCGTAAAAGTAAACGCCACTCGAGACATATCGTCCGTTCTGGTCCATCCCGTCCCAGACCGCCCGATAACTCCCCGTCGCGTGATATCCGCTGACCAATTCGGCGATCCGCTGGCCGTTGATATCGAAGATCTCCAAACTCAGCTCACCCGGCTCAACTACGTGGTAGGCAATCGTCGTCGCGCTGTTGAACGGGTTGGGGAAGTTTTGCTCCAATCCCGAAACATCTGGCAGACCGATATGCTCCCGCGCCAGTGCCATCAACTTGGCCTGTGCGCCGGCATTGAATGCATCTGCGAAGATGAAGAAGTCGCCGAAACCCACCTCGTTGTCGCCATTGAGATCATAGGTCGGATCGTAGTTCGGATCGCCCAACGCAGTACCAAACTGGTCTGCGAACCGAAAGAAATCCGCGAAATCGACGACCCCATCGCCGCTGAAATCGGCCGCCGGCCCTAGCCGCGCTGCCGAAAATACCGCCACAGACCGCACGCTCTCAATTACTTCGCCATTGGCGATGGTATTGAAACTCACTTGAGTGATCACCGCCTCGGCACGCTCCGAGAATCCGTCCAGAATCTCGAACGCTACCGTGCCCAATTCGCCACTGCCCGAGGACGAATCATCCCCACCCAGCACCGTGGCACCCACATCGACCCGCCCCGTCTTCTCACCGACCAGTGGCACCAGCCCCGCGATAAACCCGCTATCGCGAAAACTATTTGGCACATAGCGCAACTGCGTCGGATCGAATTCAACGCGCACGCTCCAACCCCGGATCTCCGGCGCCGAATCTACATTCAGCGCTAACGTAAATACATCGCCAGGCGCCGCTCCCGCAGCCTCGCGCTCTTCCTGGTCTCCCGCCGCCAGGTCGAAATCAAAATGGATCGGTCCCGATGTCTCGGCGACCGGGGCTGCAGCACTGAGCGTGGCGATCGAGCGCACCTGCTGCTTAATCCGTCCATTCGCTACAGTGCGTAGCGTCACCTCCGAGATAGCCAGATCGGACGAAATACTGAAGCCCTCGGTCACCTCAAAGAGCAGCACGCCGAGCAGGCCGTCGCCCTCGCCCGGATTACCCGAACCCAAGAGCGTTCCACCAACTGTCACATAGTCATCCTTGGCATCGACCAGCGGTACCAAACCCGGAACGAAGCTACCCGGCACGAAACTGTTACCCACATAGCTGAGTGCCTCGGAATTGTAATCGATCTGAACACTCCATCCCGCAATCTCCTCCACCCCAGCCACGTGCAACTCGATCTGCACCTGCTGACCGACACTGACTTCCTCGAGTCGGCGCTGGCCCTGATCACCCGTAGCCGGATCGAAATCCATAGTTACCGGACCAGCCGACAGTATATCCGCTTCGGCAACTTCGATCCGCACTGCACTGGCCGCGACATCCACATTGTGCTCGGAAAACCAATCGACGTTGACCCGACCACGGGCGATAGCCTCTTCGATTTGTTCATCACTCCAGGCAGCCAGATCGTCCTCGTCATTCCAACGCTCCTCGGCTTGTGAAGAATAGTGGGTGCCCGACATGATATCGGCGACTGTCAATTCAGCCGCTGCGGCCAGGATCAGGTAATAAATCCCCACCTCATCCGGAGCGGTCAGATCCACCGTCACTTCGTATTGGGAATCGCCGGGACTTGCCCAGTTTTCGATCTCCCAATAGCTGCTCTGCCGGTCGCCCCAGCTCGGAGTCGCCCCGACCGGAAAAACCTCGTCGCTCGAGTGGGTATTGGTCACCGCGATATTCAGCATACCGGTAATTTTCGCTCCCGGCTCGACCACAACCCGCGGATTGAAAGTATTGAGTGCTTGTCCGTTGAGCGTACCCGTATCCAACGCAATCGCATCATGCAGCTGCACTACGGGCTGCAGTTTCAGTTCCAGAACGTACGCACCCGAACTCTCATCATCGGCGGACCGCGCCTCGACCAGGTATGTACCCGGTGCCAGTTCTTGCTCGATACGAGCCGTATTGGCAAGACCGTCTACAGAACCTGAATCGGCAGATGCCACCAGACTCTCATAAACGCGGCTATTGACCCCATCGCCAGCGTAAAGAGACAAAGCAGTGGGAAATTCTTCCGAAACGAGATCGATGAGCACGAGAGAGCGTTCGGCGATTACCAGTGGGAAGAGATGAACTTGCCCTTTGACCGTAATCCGATCGCTGAGCATACCCTGTGCCAGCGTGTCCTGTACTGCCAACGGCGGAGTAGCATTGGCCAAGCGAAGATCGTAGGACCCGGCTTCGTCGTCGCCATAGTCGTGCACCTGAATCTGGTACTCGCCACTCTCCGACAGCGTAAAATCGGGCAGGGATGAATTCAGATCTACACCGCCATCGTCATCGAAGGCCAGGAGCTCTCCTGCTCTCCAAACTTCGAGGTAGGTGTCCATTTCGTTGCTGGTGAGATCGATCTGTACGATATCGCCCGCCGAACCGTTGAAGATATAAACATCAACGTCCCCCGGCGGATAAACCTGACCGCTCGCACTCTGACCATAGGCCAGTACCGGCGGCTGCGGATCGTCTTCATCGCCCTCGATTTTGGTCATGGATACTTTGAGCGTATACGCTCCGATTTCGCCGACCACCAGCGGCCGCGCCTCGATCAAATACGTTCCCGGAGTTAGCAATGCATCAATGATGGAATTGAATCCCTCGCCACTATCGTCGTCGAACTGCTCGATATTATCCTCATTGCGATCCTCCGCTCCAGTCCCCTTGTAGAGCGTCAGATAGGCGTCGAAATCGCTGGATTCAAGACCGATCTGCAAGGAGGTCAGATTCGAAATGGTGATCGTATACAGATGCACATTGCTTTCGATGCTGATTTCGCCCTGAAGGACTCCTTCGCCAATGACCACAGGAGGCGCGATCCGCACCTCGACCTGATCCACGGATACCGTGTATGATCCTTCGCCGTTATCACCGAGTTCGTGAACCAAGATTTCATATTCTCCGCTGAACGGCAACACAAACTCGGAGAGCGAGGAATTGTATTCATCGCCACCGTCATCATCGGACGCAATCACCTGGCCCTCGAAAACGAGTTCCATAAAAGTATCGAAATCAGGGCTGCTCAATCCGATATCGACAATCTCGCCGGCTTCGCCGATAAATGAGAAGCTATCTATATCACCTGCCGGAAAAAGCTCGCCTTGTTTCGCATCGCCATAGTCCAAGGATACGGCCTTTTCCGAATCCTCATCTGCCTCAAGCGTCTCAAGCGTCAACTTGAGTGCAAAAGCACCGGTCTCACCGGCCTGAAACGAACGAGCTTCAATCAGATAGCTACCGGCCTCGAACACTTCATAGATCAGCGCATCCGTACCTCCAGCACTGTCGTCGTCGAGGAAGAGCAGGTTCGCTTCATCGCGGTCGCCAAGCTCACTGCCCGAATAGACCACGAGAAAGGGATCGTACTCATGCGATTGATACTCGATCTCCACCTGGGCACGACCGGCGGTGGTGAAGGTGTAAAAGTGCATACTACCCGGTTCCAGAAAACCCTCCTCTATCCCCGGTTCAATCGCACCGTTAAAGACCAGAGCAGTACTATTGGACTCGAGAGAGAGAGTATAGGACCCCGTCGCGCTATCGCCTAAATCACGGACTCGAATCACATATTCACCCGTCGTCGGGACGATATAATCAGCGATCTGCGAATCGAGATTCCCGTAGCCATCGTCATCGGCGGCAAGTAATTCGTCATTTTGGTACAACTCCAGGTACGAGTCCACTTCATCGCTTTGGAGCACAATATCGATCACATCGCCGGCTTTGGCATCAAACGCCCACTCGTCGGAATCGGCCTCTGGATAGATCGCTCCTTCCACCAGGTCGCCGACGAAAATCGGCTGAACTCCCTCGGTATCCTCATCCGCATCGAATTTAATCTGGTCGAGCGCAAGCGAATAATCTCCCGATCCTTCGGGAGAAAATGCCCCAACTCCGATCAGATACGTCCCTGCCGGAAGCACCAGCCCGATCTGAGAATTGGTCCCGTCCCAATCATCATTCATCTCGAGATTATTCTCGTCGGTCGCGTCCGCCAAATCGGCCCCAGCAAAAAGGGCAATGATGGTATCGAAGTGGTCTGATTCAGCGATGATGGTGACTTCCGCTTGTGAATCAAGCTCGAATTGATAAAATTGAACCGTCGCCGGCGACAAAGTGCTGCCATATAGACCGGGTTCAATTGAAGCCACCAATTCGAACTCGCCACTGGTCTTCAGCGAAAGCTGGTAGCTTCCGGTACTTTCTCCACTTAAGTCGTAGACCCGAATCGTGTAGATCCCGCTCAATGGCAAGACAACGGTCAACTGCGAGTTCAGTCCATCGCCGCCATCGTCATTGGCATCGATAAACTCGTCCCCGTGATAGAGTTCGACATAGGCATCGAAAGCATCGCTTACGAGATCAATCACTACCGCATCGCCAGCACTCCCTGTAAAAACAAAATCGTCGGTATCCCCTGCCACTCCGACCACTCCACTCGCCGACTCGTCCAGGGCGATCGGCACGGGTCCTTCTGAGTCTTCGTCATCGCCGAGTTCCACCTGCTCCAGCATCAGCGTATAGAGCCCCGCGCCTTCGGGCGAGAACGCCTGTACGCCCAGCACATAGCTTCCTTCAAACAACAACTGATCAATCTCCGAGTTGGTGGTCCCGTTGGAGTCGTCGCTGAAATTGATAAAATTTTCCTCGCTCACCGCAGCTAAACCAACTCCGCTGTAGAGAGCGATCATGATATCGAAATCGAAGGACTCGGCAGCAAGTACTACCTGAGCCAGTGACGAAATTTCGAACTGGTAATAGTGGATCGCAGCGGCCGACAATTGCCCTTCGAAAGTCCCGGGACCGATGGTGCCCGCCAATTCGAACTGAGTACTGGTATCCAACGAGAGCTGGTACTCACCAGTACTCACACCACTCAAATCGTAAACCCGGATTGTATAGGTCCCTGTCAACGGCAATACAATGGTCAACCGCGAGTTGAGATTCTCACCGCCGTCGTCGTCGGCATCGATAAACTCCCCATCCAGATAGAGTTCGACATAGGCATCGAAGGCCTCGCTCACGAGATCGATCACGACCGCCTCGCCGGCACTCCCCGTAAAAACAAAATCGTCGGCGTCTCCTTCCATAGCGAGTGAACCGTCAATCGACTCGCCCAGCGCGATCGGCACGGCCTCGGCACTATCCACCTCATCGCCGAGCTCTATGAGTTCGAGCGTCAGTTCGTAATGTCCTTCGCCATCCGGTGCAAACGCCTGCACCCCGACTATATAGCTTCCTGCTGGAAGAAGGAGGTCAAGCAGCGAATCGGTCCCTTCGAAATCATCGTTTGAAGCGAGAAAGTTACCCTCGCTCACCGCGCTCAAATCCGAACCGCTGAACAATCCGATCACCGTATCGAAGTCGAGCGAGTTTGCAGCGAGTAGCACCTGGGCTTGTGACGAGAGCTCAAAGTGGTAGTAATGAACCCCCGCTGGCGGCAATTGCCCTTCGAAGACCCCAGGACCGATCGAACCCGCCAACTCAGACTGAATACCGACACTCA
>MDTE01201071.1_pt1 | contig 11386 bp, 6 predicted proteins | sample 811231 | NCBI WGS metagenome assembly MDTE01 (sample SAMN05326651, study PRJNA326480) | marine metagenome | isolation source: seawater | place: Indian Ocean: Red Sea | collected 2010
GCGATCGACGGGGTCGACATGGCGTCGAGTCGTCGACGCGCGCGTCGATCGATGAGGATCGAGGCGACACAAAGGTGAAGAAAAAATGAGCCCGTCTCGAACGGCGCTCGAAACAACCGTCGACCGTCGTCGTTCGGGCTCGATTCGGTCGCGCTATGAGCTAATATTACACGCTACGCGGTGTGGAACGCGCGCACGCGTCGTCGGGAACGTTGGGCGCGGAGACGCGACGCGCCGACGGGACGGGCGTCCCGTCGCGGCGGTCCGCGCCATCCGTCGGGCGTCGTCGTCGAGAGGAGCGCATCGGATCGCGCGACGCGTCGAGACCGGTACGGGTCATCGACTGCGTTTACGCCGCGCGTTCGTCACATCACGGGTCTTCGAACGAACGACTCGGTCGGTGACACCGACCGAACGCCGTTCGCGTTCGAAGCCTTCGATCCTCTCTCCGCCCGACGAAACCGAAACCGAAACGCGCGCGCACAAACAAATCGCGAGTGCCGGACTTTACGCGCGCACATCGCGCGACGTAAAGTCCATCGACACTCACTACGCGCCTCAGCTCTTTTTCAATTCGCGCACGTCGGCCTCGTCCGCCGGCGCGCCGCGAATTTCCAACCGCGCGAGCTCCGTGCGCGCCGTCCCGTCGACGTTTTCGCTCACGAAAAACGTCATCGTGCGCACGTTCTCGAACGCGCTCGCGGCGTCGACATCGACGAATCCATCCTCATCGAGATCCTTCACGCAATCGATCGTCTGCGTCGGTTTCTTTCGTCTCGCGTTTTCAAACGACACGGGCGTCGCCGCGTTGACGAAGACGCGAATCTCTTTCGGCGCGCTCGCGTCCGCCGCTTTCACCTCATCTCTCACCCCACACACGCGCACTCGACGAACGCGAACGTTTTTCACGAATTCCACCCGCACGATGAGCTCCTCGTCGTCGTCCGTGCACAGCGTCAGCGTCTCCACGTCGCGTTCCCCGCGCGCCAGCGCCTTGGTCCAATCCGTGTCTCGAAGCGCGTTCAGGCACTCCACGCCGCGAGGATCGATCAGATCCACGAGATCGATCGTCGTCGAGATCTCGGTGGACGTCGACGCGTCGAGCATGGCGTCCATCGCGACGGAGCGCGACGACCGATGGCGTCGGTCGGTCGGTCGGTCGGTCGGTCGAGGGCGTGTCGGGGAGGGTTTAGGGTTTAGACCTGTGCGCGCGCGATCGATCCGTCTCGTAGTGTGGACCACGAGATACCGATACCACTCTCGGTATCTTCCACACGACGACTCGTCTCCTACTCATCTACAGATGGAGTATATGTACTCTTGGATACGAACACACGGAGACACCACGCACGACATAAAACCAAAGATCCGCGCGCGCGCGGGCGTATCCCCGCGCGCGGGTGTCTGTGCACTGGCCCATCGACGAGTCATGACTCGTCAATACCCCCATCCGGCCACCACCGCGTCGTCGTCTCGCGCGCGCGCGCGCCCGCAGTCTCGCGCGCGACGACGCTCCGTCGCTCCCTCTCGTCGCGACAGAGACGCGACAGAGACGCGCTCGAGGACGACGTCTCCTCGATCGTCATGCGCGTGCCCGACCCGCACTCGAGCGACGACGAGACGAACGACGCGCGCGACCGCGAAGACGATGCGATGCACTGTCGCGCGTGCGGACACGACCACGCGCCGGGAACGACGTGCGGGGTGTGCGGACATCATCGCGAAAAGTGCGATCGACACGCGAACGGGGTGGCGGAGTGCGCGACGAGGAGACGGGGGGATCCCATCATCGAGGTGATCGACAAGTTTTTGTGTCTGGGGGCGTTCGAGCACACGTGTCGAGAGGAGGTGTTGTTGGCGTGTGGGATACGAACGGTGATGAATGTGCGTGAATGTTTCGTGCGCGGTGACTCGGGTTCGCTCGTCGAGGTGTCGTCGGAGGGAGTGGGTGGAGGGTGAGACGGGGGCGGCGTCCGCGGCGCGCGTCGGGACGCGCCGGGGGGGGCCGCGAACGCGCGCGCGCCGCGCTTCGAGAGGGGGCGCGCGCGTCGGCGGTGACGCGCGATGGCGGCGGAACGACGGTGGCTTTTTTGTGTTCGAGAAGGCGAGGCGTGAGAGGGGAGTGGGGTGGAGAGAGACTGACCGACGCGTCGATTTTCTCGCGGACGTTTTCGTCGTCGCAGGCGGTGCCGAGCTGTTCGCCGTGCTGTAGCAGTAGAAACATAGACGTGTTTACCGTCCCCACGTGCGCCGAGGACGGACTCAAGGTGGATTTACTAGAGACGGTGAAAAAGCTGGACGCGTTACACGCGCGTTCGAGACGCGCCGATGAAGCTGGCGTGCCGAGACGCGTCTTGGTGTATTGCATGAGCGGGCAGTCGCGCGCGCCGAGCGTCGCCGTCGCCTACCTCATGTACAGCGAACGACGCGATGTGGAGGACGCCATCAAGTCTCTCAATCGAAGGTACCCGAGAGGTCATCCGGGCGTGCGTCTGAAACCGGCGGACACCGAGTCTTTGCGGGAATTCGAGACGCAACTGTACGCCGCCGCGCGCGCCGACGAGGGACGCCGCCGAGGCCCGGGCGGCGCGTGATTCGATTCGTTTCGATTCGATTCGATTCGATTCGCGCATCGCGACGACGCCCATCGACGACCGCGCGCGAATGATTCGTATGTGTACCTCGCACGTAGCACCACACACGCTCATCATACGAATGCATTTCATTTCTTCCCTCGCCGCGCCGTCCCCGCGCGGTGAAAACCTCTTCGTCGCAAGATGCCCAAAAAGTGCATGAATGCGCGCGTGACGACCGCGTCACAGCCCGACGCGCATGCTTCGACGACTCGCGCGCGAGTGCGCGACGCGCGCGTCGTCTTCTCTCGCTCTCGCGCCGTCCTCGTCGTCGTTCGCGCGCGCGCGCGCGTGTCCCGACGCTCGGGACGCTCGACACGCTCGATTCGTGTCGACGTCCTCCTCGTCCTCGCACGGCGCCACCAAGGCGCGCGAGGACGAGGACACGATCGAGGTGACCTTCATCGATCGCGAGGGCGATCGACACGTCGTGCGAGGACGCGTGGGGGACAATTTACTCGAGACGGCGCACGCGAACGACGTCGAGCTCGAGGGCGCGTGCGAGGGGTCGTTGGCGTGTTCGACGTGTCACGTCGTCTTCGAGAGCGAGGACGTGTTCGCGTCGCTTCCGGAGGCGTGTGACGATGAGAACGATATGTTGGATCTCGCGTACGGGTTGACGGACAGGAGTCGATTGGGGTGTCAGGTGACGTTGGAGCGCGGCGCGTTGGACGGGTGCGTGGTGACGCTGCCGAGGGCGACGAGGAATTTCGCGGTGGATGGGTTTAAACCGAAGCCGCACTGAGGGATGTGAATCGTGCGAGGCGTGACGATGGGGTCGGTGGGGGTCGGTGGGGGGCGGGGGGTAGACGGCGACGGCGACGACGACGCGCGCGCTCGCCGCGTTCGTGAACGAGTAGCGGCGTTTGGATGTGATGTGATGTGATGTGATTCGTTTCGTTTCGTTTCGTTTCGCATCGACGCGTTTCGTGAATGACTGTTCCTATCGCTACGTCTAATGCGCGCGGCGCCCGTTAATCGAAATAATCTTCCAGATCGACGTCCGGATCGATCAAGTGCGGACCGAAGCGCGATAAATCGACGCCGTCGAGGATGAGATTTTCAAACGTTTCCTCGAGATCGGTCTCGCCCACGAGCACGGCGCCCATCATGCGTCCTCGAAGGAGGAGCACGCGCACGTATTGACACTCCTCTGGGTTCTCGCTCAGGGTTTCGCGTTGGTAGGTGACGACGTCGCTCGCCGGTTCGGATTCGAGTTTTTGCGCGTTGTACAATCCCAAAAGGATAACCTTGAGTCCGAAAAACGTCGTGCAGTGCGTGAAGAGCTCAAAGTTGAATCCGAGCGCCTCGCCGTCGCACGCACCCGCGGCGACTTTGGCCGCGAACGCGCCCGTCTGCGCAGCCTGACTCCACAGACGCATCTGAAACCAAGGCGCGGCGGCGGCGGACGCGCGTTTCTCCATCGAACACGCGTCGCCGACGGCGAATATCGAATCGTTGCGTCGACCGACGACGCGCATGCACTCGTCCACGAGCACCCCACCGTCGATGGGCGAGCGCGGGGCGTCTTTCTCGTCGAGCCATTCGCACCTCGGCTCGACGCCCGCGGCGGCGACGACGGCGTCCACCTCGATCGTCTCGCCGTCGGTGAGCGTCAACGCGTTCGTGCCCTCGGGCGTCTTAATCGCGTCACGAATCTCTACGTTCTTTACCACGCGCAGGCGCATGCGTCGCCGACCGGTCCCGTTCGTGCCCTTGGCCCCGGCGCGAAACGTCGAGATCCAATCCGGTCCCGCCGCCGCGCCGACTTTCCGCCTCTTCCCGCCCTTCGCGGCTCGCGCCGTCGTCGTCGACGACGACGACCGCGCGAGCGCGAACCAATCGATCATCTCCTCCCTGATGTCTCCATCGTCTCTTCGTCGTCGAAGCTCGAGCGCTCTCGCCAAGAAATCCGCGACGTCGACGTCGAAAAACGCGTCGCCCACCGCCGCGTGCTTCACCAACCACACCAATTCACACGATTCTAAACCATCCAACGCCATCCCTCGTCCACACAGCGCGTCCACGAGTTCGAGCGCGATCCCCCCGTTCCCCGCGAGCGCGATGCGTCTCGTGGACGAGGACGAAGACGCCCGCGCGCTCTCGCTCACGCGTCTCGCCAACGCCTCCGCGCTCTCCACGTCTCTCACCTCGTGCACGTCCACCCCGTGCCCATCGCACGTTTCCGGCAGCGGACACCTCGGGCTCGCTCCAGTGGCGACGCACAGCGCGCCGTACCGAACGACGACGCCGTCATCGAGCGTCACCGTCTTCTTTTCGGCGTCGCACGCGACGACGGCGCGCGTCGTCGTCGTCACCCCCGCCGCGCGAAACTCCTCCAACGCCTCCGCGCGCGCGCCGTACACGGACGCGCGACGCGTCACGCGCTCGACGCGTTCCACCGTCTTCGCGCACCCACCGCGATCGATGAGCAACACGCGACGCGACGGCGGCGCGAACGACTTCTCATCCCCATCCTCCCCGCCGTCAATGTCAGCCGTCGTCTCCGCGAACGTTCTCGCGAACGTCGTCCCCGCCGCGCCCGCGCCGCACACGACGACGTCGTACCGCGAATTATTCTCGATCGGTTCCTCTCGTCTCGTCCCCGCGTTCGCCTCGCTCGCCTCGCACGGCGCGCACATCATCATCTCCGTCGCATTCGTCGGTGTCGACACCGACACCATCCACGTCGGCATCGAGCGCGCGCGACACGCGCGACACATGGCGAGACGAACCAACGATCGGGACTATTTTCCCTCGCGCGAATCTTCCCGTCGGACGCGTTCTCGCGCCGCGCGCCGTCGCGCGCGCGTCGATGTGACGCACGAAACGATTCGTCGCGGCGGTTGGCGACGAACGCGAGACGACGACGGACGATGCGTTCGTCGACGCCGACGCGCGCGCGCGCGACGCGGTTCGATGCGAAAAATAACGTTCGACGCGGTGCGCGACTCGACGCGATCGCGCGCGCGTCGCGCGAGGCGGGCGCGAGGCGGAGATGCGCCAGCGCTGGCGTTCGCGCGGAGACGACGTCGGCGACGGTGACCGCGCGCGCGACGCGCGCGCGACCGCGCGTGCGCGAGGGACGCGCGCGTGAAAATAGTATCGACGCGATGGCGTCGGCGACGGCGACGGAGACGGCGGAGAGGACGTACGCGCTGGGAGATGGGAAGACGACGCTGCGCGTGGAGACGACGACGCGCGCGGGACGCGCGATTCGCGCCGCGCTGACGTTGGAATCGAACGAGGACGACGTCGATGGGTTTGCGTTTCATTTCGCGACGCGCGTCGCGCGCGGGGATGGATCGTGGACGATGGCGCCGAGAGGGGCGGCGCGCGCGTCGACGCGCGTCGAGGATTTCGGCGACGGCGTCGCGGAACGCGTCGCGTTCGCGGCGGATGGAACGTTGACGCTCGAGTTCGACGACGGCGTCGATGGATGGGATGACGTGGAATGCATCGTCGGGATCGTCGTTCGCGGGGATTTTTGGGCGCACGCGGTGGAAGGGGACGTGGAGATTACGACGCGCGAGGCGGCGACCGGCGGAGACGCGCGAGACGCGCGAGACGCGGCGGATGCCCTCGCGAGACGCGTCGCCGATCTCGAGGGTGGATCGGTGAATCTGTTTTCGAGATTTTGTATGGTGGACGATGTGTTGGACGCCGCGCTCGCGATCGGTCCTGAGGGCGCCGCGCTCGTCTTCGCGTGGTTGCGTCTCAGTTCGCTCAAACAGTTGCACTGGTACGCCGGAAACAATTACCAGGGCAAAGACATGGCGAGCAAGCAAGAGCGCTTGGCCGGACGCATCGCGCACGCTGCGACGACGACGACCGATCCCGTCAGTCGCGGTCTCATGCGCGCGTCGCTCGCGTTTTTACCGCGAGGCGGCGGTAACGGCGACGACATTCGCATGGGCATTCTCAACATTATGCGTCAACACGGCATCAGAGAGGGCCATCGGCCGGGCATCGAGGACCCGTTCATCGCGCAGTGGCACCAAAAGTTACACTCGAACACGACGCCGGACGACGTGAAGATTTGCGAGGCGTACCTGCATTTTTTACACACGGGCAACTGGGACGATTTTTGGGCGCACCTGTGGGATCACAGTCGATTGACGCGCGACGATTTAGCCGACATGAAGGCTGGATGGCGATCGGACGGGATTCATGGACCGGCGTTACACATGCCGCACATGATCGATTCGTTCAAGCACTACCTGTGGATCTTGAAGACGACGCACGGTGGTGGGGACGTGGACACGGCGATGAGTTTCGCTCGACACGGATTGCCCGGAGATTTAACGTGGGAGGTGGATGATCTATTACAAAACCGCGACGCGTGGTGGGTGCCGGGGAAGATTGTGGAGATTCGAAAACGGTTGTTGCCGGTGTGGCGACACGACGCGCCGAATCGCGACGTCGTCATGCTCGACGCGACGTTGGAAAAGTTTTTCAGAACCAAGGTGGAAGCCGTCAATCGTTCGGAGACGTCGACGGATGATTTACTCTCCTTGCTCGCACTCTCTCTGACGAACATCGCGCTGACGGATGAATCACCGCGAATCGAACGCGCGTTGACGTTCCTCCGGGTGGCGATGGGCGACGCGCACGGCGAGCGATGGAGCGAATCGTGGTCCAAGACGATGGACGCCGCGCTCGATTTTTGCGCGTTGGCCATGGAAGCCGACGCCGATTTCTTGTGTCGATCGACGCAACGCGCGGCGGATGTCATCGCGAGCGCGTCCACGAAGACGGATCCAAAGTATCTCATGAATTTCGGTGAGGAAAACGTGCGCTCGCACGGACTCTTCGTCGTGTCGCAATTGCTCGCGTCGCTTCGACCGACGATTCGCGCCGCCGCCGGTCGATCGCCGTGGCAAATCGCGAGCGTCGGCGACGCCTCGCTCGAGACGTACGCGGGCGTGGCGTCCGTGGAGACGCTGAGCGAGATTCAGGGCGAGGATTACACCTCCACGCCCACGGTTTGTCTCACAGAAACCCTCGGCGGGCTCGAAGACATTCCCGCGGGCGTGCGCGCCGTCGTCACCAAGGCGCCGGTGGATTTACTCAGTCACATCGCCATTCGCGCGAGAAACACGGGCGTGCTCCTGGCGAGCGTTGTTGACGACGATCTGTGGAACGACGTGTTACGTTTCGCCGATTCTAACGTGCGTTTATCCATCGAAGGCGAACGTTTGATCGTCGCCGAGGCTTCCGTCGCCGACGCCGCCGCGAATGCGACGACGACCGCGACGACGACGACCGTCACCATCGCCCCGTACGCGCCCTCTGAGTCGTGGATTCTCGCCCCAGACGCGTACTCTCGCGACGTCGTCGGCGGTAAGAGCCACAGTTTGGCGGAGATGGCGACGGAACTCGCGGGACTGAACCTGGAAAACGTCGATGTCCCGGCGTCCTTCGCGCTCCCGTTCGGGACGTTTGAACGCGCGCTCGAGCGCGACGACGAAACTCACGATGTGCTCGCCGTCGCCGTCGCCGCCATTGACGCCGCGACGTCGCCCGAGTCTCGTCGCGAGGCGTTATCGAACGCGCGCGACATCATCGCGACGCGCCTTGTGTGTCCCGAAGAATTGGAGGACGCGCTCGCCGCCGCCGCCGCGACGCTCTCCGCGACGACGGACATCGCCAGTCTCTGGAACGCCGTGTGCGGCGTCTGGGCGTCTAAATGGACCGAACGCGCGTGGTTATCTCGTAAATCGTGCGGCATCGACGACGCCGATCTCAACGTCGCCGTGTTGCTCATGGAACTCGTCGACGCCGACCTCGCCTTCGTCGCGCACACGGCGAATCCCGTCACGGGCGACGAGGATGAAGTCGTCGGTGAGATTTGCGTCGGACTTGGGGAGACGCTCGTCGGGAACGACGCGGGAAGCGCGTTGGCGTTCACCGTTCGTAAGTCGACGGGTGACATCACCGTGCGGTCGCTTCCGAGTAAACTCTGCGGGCACTTCGCGCCGGAGGGCGGCACCGTCATCGCGCGAAGCGATTCCAACGGCGAGGATTTAGAAGATTTCGCCGGCGCCGGGCTGTACGATAGCATCACCGCCGCGCCGACGGAATCTCGCGTCGTGGATTACGCGCAAACGCCCGTCGTGTGGAACGCCGACGCGCGAGACGCGTTGATTCGCCGCGTCGCGGAGGTCGCCTCCGCCGTCGCCGCGTCTCGAGGGAAACCGCAAGACATCGAGGGCGCCATCGCGGGCGACCGACTCGTGTTGCTTCAAACGAGGAGACAAATTTGCTGATTGTGTGTACGCGCAGTGGCGAGCGACGCCGTAAAAGCTATGGTATGGTCGTTTAAAACACTACTTACTAGGTTGATGTGATGTGATGTGATGTGATGTGATGTGATGTACCGTGTTCTTTTCTTTTTACGTCGCGTCCTTTGTCTTTTCGACTTCGCCTCGACGACGAAACTTCGCGAACAATCCGCTCGATTTCACCGGCGCCGGTTTCGGCTCGGGGGCGCCGCCGACGTCGCGCGTCTCCTGTTCATCCGCGATATCTTGCGCCGCTTTCACTAAATCTGGCGGCGTTGGCTGGTCCAAATCTCCGTGTACCAATCTCTTCGCCATGCTCTTACTGAAATCTCGATTACGTATGCGCACGGCGGCTTGTTCCGCCAAGCGTCTCGCCAACGCCGAGTCCTCCTCCACCGCGTGTAACGGCAACGCGTTGAGCGCGTCCTCAGCCTTGTCGTCACTCGACATGGACGCCTGGAACGCGTTAAACTGACGATTAATGTTCATTTTCGTACTGGTGTACGACTTGGACGACTTGGCCACTCTACGCTTATACTCGCGCGTGTTCGTCTTGAGGTCTGCGGGAACTTCGTAGAGTTGCGAATTCATAATTTCGCCGACGGCAAACCGTTGACGAAGCATTTCGTCCGCCACGCCCTTTGGACCGAGCTCGAGCGCCACGTCTCGAATGTTCTTGAGCGTATTCATAAAGTTACGCTTTTGATTGGGTTCGGCGACGAGCGCGAGCCACTCGTAGACAATGGATTGGTACTCTTTTTGCACCGTCTGTCGCACGGCGTCCGTCTGCGTTTCGATGACGTTGGTCAAATTCGGATCAAACAGTTCATCGTACAATTCGTCAATCAACCCTGTGGCGACGCGTAAGATGTCCGGTTGGAGCACGCGCAGGTGGTACTCCACGGTCTCCGCGGTGGACGGTTCAAAGATGACCCTGGCGCGCGCGATGGATTCCGTGAGTTCGGGCGAATCCTCCGCCTTGGCTTCGAGCACCAAGAGATTAAACGTCTCCGAGCGCAGCGAGTTGAAGCGGAAAAACCTGCTGGCGATGCGGAAATATCGAAACCTGGCCAATCGAATGTATTTCAGCAATCTCGCGCTTCGCATGCCCAGGACGTTGGTGGTGACATTGACGATGAAGAGGAAAAACTGGACGACGACGACGAAAAAGTCGACGCAGTTGAACGAGTCGCGGAGATAGGCGCCGTCGCCGAGGATGAAACCCAAGGCGCAAATCTTGACGAAGGCTTCGCCAACAAAGAGGGCACTGATGGCGGTGTTGAACCAGACGACGCGCGTGTACGCGTCGGTGACGAAATCGTCTTGGTAGAGCACCTGTTCGGTGGCGAGACACGCCAGGGAAAACCAGACAAAGCACGAGACGACGCGGTCGAAGAGCGGATGGTGCACGGCGCGCCAACACGCGTATCGAAACGGTGAATGCGAGGGCCAGATGTAACACGACCATCCCTGCGGACCGCTCTCGTGCGTGCCAATCTTATCCGGTTTCAACACGTCGTTCGTCGTGTGGTACTTGAGTAAAAAGATGAGCCGTTTCATCCACGGGAAGAATTCCACGACGACGATGGCGACGAGAACCACCGTCGTGCCCGCCAAGCCGATGAGCATGACGCCGGTGGCGATGTCTCGCGACACCGCCTCCATGATGCCCAATTGGAAATAAAACCCGGTGATGAGGGTGATGGCGTTCATAAACGTGGCGAGCATCTCCGCCACGTTTAGGTTGGCGCTCACGTACGGGTGGCGCGTGGACACGACGCCAAAGGTGACGAAGAGCACCATGGCGACGAAGGATTGCATCAGGGTGTCGTTGGGGAAGAAGGCCTTGACGCCGATGATGGTGAGTTTTTTACCCAAATCGACGCACATCCACAGGTAAAAGTGTGGACGGAGTGAATTGTACATCATCCCGTAGCGCTCTTCAAAATGTTCGACGAGGATGGCTTTTTCGTGTTCAGTCTTCGAAGCCTTGGACGCCAACACGTGCACGCGCGGACGAGTTTTCGACGTCGATCTGTGCGCGTACAGCCACGCCGCCGCGGCGACGAAGAGTCCGATCGGGTAGAGCGCGAATCCCGCGAACGCCACCGGTTTCCATTCGAGATGTTTCCCGACGTTGCACTGAATCTGCGGATCCGCCACCAAGACCACCGCCTCTCCGTTGTTCTTGCACTCGAAAAATTCAATCACCGTGCGCGACAGGAGAGAGTATCCCCACCACATGACGATGATGAGCGAGGGAATCGCTCGATTGATGTTGGATCGAATGATTTTGTTGTTGGCGATTCGTTTCGCTCGAAGCTCGTCGAGCTCCTCGCGCGTTTTAATCATCTTGCGCGCCAACTTCTTGCGCTCCATGGACGTCTTCAACTTCAAATCGAGCCCTTCTTGACTGGCGACAATCTCCGCGAACCCGCGTCGTCGCAAGCCTTCGTTAGTGGACGTGCC
>MDTE01002379.1_pt1 | contig 11385 bp, 9 predicted proteins | sample 811231 | NCBI WGS metagenome assembly MDTE01 (sample SAMN05326651, study PRJNA326480) | marine metagenome | isolation source: seawater | place: Indian Ocean: Red Sea | collected 2010
CTGGCCCGGCAATTCGACATCAAGATCGGCTCCGGAGCCATTGTCGGCCAGGTCATGCCGGAGTCGCCGGCCGCCAAGGCTGGGCTCACGCCACAGGACATCATCCAGACGTTCGACGGTCAATCGGTCAACGGGCCGAGAAAACTGCAGTCGATCGTCGAACGCCTGGAGGTGGGAAAATCCTACCCCGTGAAACTCCTCCGTAACGGAAAGGCACAGTCGCTCAAGGTGACGGTGGCCGAAATGCCCGAGTCCCCTCGACTGCGTCCTCAACGACGGGAACAACCTCGGGAGTGACCCGATCCGCGACGAACTCTCCCGGGAACGGCACCCGTCGACCGCCTCAATTCTGCGCGACCGGCGGCAACGCCAGGGTGGGCAATCCCTTGATGTAGGTGACGAGTCGTTGATCGGCATCCGGGATGGCCTTGCGGATCTTCTCGCCCAGCAGCCCCACGAATGGTCGTTTGCCCAGGCTGGCCAGGTGACCTTGCAACACCTCCGGGCCTCGTGGATGACCGTGCCGTAAGAAATGCACCCAGGCCCAGGCCTGCTCGTAATCCACCCGTTGCATGTCGGCAACGTGTTCCAGCTGTTCCAGGCGATCGAGATCCGGCCGCCAACCATTGGCGATCGCAGCGGCCAATCGATCAGCGTACTCGGTATTGATCCCGCCCGGCTTGGGGCCCACCACTTCAAAGTACTCGGCCAAACCCTCGTCCAGCCACAACGGCACCCGCTTGAGCGACGAATGGAGGATCCCATGAGTGAACTCATGGCGGAGGTCCTCCTGGATTCGATCCCCCCAGAAAGTGTAAACGGCCAGCCGCTTGGGAGTCCCCAGGAAATAGGCCCGTCGATTGGGCAACTCGGGATAGGAACTGGAGATGAACGACTCGTACTCGCGTCGACTCGCAAACACGTGCACCACCACGTCCCGCGATGGTTCTGGCAATGAGAGTCCCTCGACAATCTCGCGTTCGAGCCGCTCCAGGTCGGCAATCAGCCAATGGTCCTTTCTGAGCGGCACATCACTGAGCAGGGTGAACCGCTCGGACCGGACCGAGTGCCGCACGGGGGGTTCGGCAGGCGGTGGTGACTTCGCCAGGCATCCGGTCGTCAACAGTGACGCCGCCAACAACCAGGTCGCCGCGCGCAAACCGTTTGATCCGGTCCGGGTGCCGGTCCGGGTGCTGGACTTGCCCAACCAGGTCGGCAGCAACAGCAGTGGTCGCTCGGGATTGTCCGGATCGATCAGCAACTGGTCACTACCGATGTCATCGACAGACACTCCGGCCCGGGCAATCCGCTCCATCAACAGGTCAATATCTCGTTCGATCTCTGAACTACCCGACCAGTCGGCCAACGACACCGCCTGCTCGGGCACCGGAACGGCCAACACGCCATGGCAATCTGTCTCGACAAACAGCCACGGACGGGCAACCGGCAGGCCGCGGCGCCACAGCGCGTGGCCCAGTTCCCAGACCTCGCGAGCCGACTCGCCCTCGACCGCGCGGTCGAACCGCAGCACGCGTGTCATCACCGCACCACTCCCGGTGGCCAGCGGCACGCTGGTTCCCTCGGGAGCCGGTACGGCTGCAAACCGGTCCCGGAGATGTTCCAGTTGTCGCCGACCAAGAAACGCGAGACCCCGACAGGCGGCCCGGTCGGAATCGGCAATCAACAAGCGGCGGTTGCCTCGTGACCAGTGCCGATCCAGCCGACGCCACGTGCTCTCACGATGCCGACAAAACAGGGGCCGCCAGGCGGCCGCCCAGGTCCGCAGTTGACAGCCGTCGTTCTCAACTTGTTTGCTCGCCCCGAGGTATCTCTCGAGAAACAACCAACGTTCAGACGGCGTCACGCTCGAACCCAAAGACGCCGCAAGTCGAGCCAGTGCATCCAGTCGTCGGGCTGTCGTGGGTTTCCGGCTGACAACCGGATACAGGTCGATCAACAACAGTCTCGGTGGGGCTCCTTCGCGCCGTTGTACCAGGAAATTGCCCGTGTGCAGGTCCCGGTGCCAGAGACCCCCATCATGCAGCCGGGCAATGATCTCGGCCGCCTGGCCAACCACCTGCCGTCGCTCCACGAAACTCAAACCCGACTCCAGATCTCCCAGCAATTCATCCAGCGGCCTGCTGTCCTTGACCCCGATGGTCAACAGCCAGCTGTCCCGGTCATGGCCCGGACCCAGCGGCCCACCCACCGCGACCACCTCGGCCAGGGGGATTCCCAGGTCGGCCACCGCCCGCATCGACTTGTATTCACGTCGAGCCGTCGAGCCGCGGATTCGGCGACGCCATCGGGCCTTCCAGTCCGCGGCGCGGTACCGCTTGATGTAGACGGTCGTGTCAGACCCCGCTCCGGGAAGTGCCAGCCGATACACCGTACGATGTCGACCGGTCTTGACCACCTCGAGCCGCCCCTCCTCCTGCCAGAGATCCAACGGCAACGCCTCGGGATCCCCCGACGGGCTCGCCTTGAACAACTGATCGTTCATCGACGGCTCGACGTCCCAGGCAAAACCAAGGCCACCGGTTCTCCGGAGTCTTCCAGTGCGGTCCGAGTCGCTGGTGAGAGACATCGTTGAGGGACAAACTGCCAGGAACGGAAAACGGGGAAATCAGTTGCGTCGTGTCGCGTTCGGAAGGTTGGCCCCGCTTCGTGGAATCAGCCCACGGGGAAACAACTGCCGGGGAACCACGTCGAGGTGATCACTGGAATCGTCTTCGGAAGTCGCCGCGGGCGGCCCGGACCGCTTGTCTCCCGAACGGGTCTCGGGCAACAGGTCGCCGTGCCCATGGTCCCGCATCGCCGCCAGCAATTCAGGGTGTTCCTCCCAGTCGTCCAGGTGCCAATCCCGAACGTCCACGTACGGATCGACCAGGGACACACCAATCTTGGGAATCAGCAGGAACTGCTTGCCGGTGCGGACCAGGTGGTAATGGTGGGCCGAGAAGACCAGGCCACCACCCAGTGCCATACCAAAAAGGAGCGTCGTGAGTCGGCGCATGCTGAGAGAAAATGATGAAAAAGTGGGACGGAACCGACCGGCCAAGGGCCGCGGATAGTCCCAGAAAGACCACGACCGGGCAAGACGGGTTCAGCCCGACAGCGATCCGTCCGCCGGGCCCAGGTGGGCACCCTCGAGTCGACCGCTTCCCCTGAGAAACGCCTCGCAATCCATCGAACGACGACCTTCCGGCTGCAACCGCAACACCCGCACGGTGCCATCCCCACACCCGACAACCAGGCCCTCGATTCCCTCGCCAACCGCGACCTCGCCGGGACCCACCCCGGGACACGCCGGGCCCGTTTCAACCGCCTGGATGATCAACCGGCGTGGCTGCTGATCATCGGAATGCAAGAACGTGAATGGATTGGGCCAGGGCAGCATCGCCCGGATGTGTCGGTCGATCGCCACCGCGTCAACCGACCAGTCGATCTCGGCGTCCGACTTCGTCAGACGAGGAGCACGGGTGGCTTTCGCGTCGTCCTGCTCCAGTCGCGTCGTGGTTCCCGCATCCAGTTCGTCGACCACGACCAGCGACAGACCGACGGCGAGTTCAGCCAGGCGATCGTGCAATTCGCCCGTGGTCTCACCCGGCTCGATGTCGGCCTGGACGACTCCCAGCACCGGTCCGGTGTCGACAGCCGGTTCAATCTGAAACACGCTGACCCCGGTCCGGGTGTCGCCCGAGAGGATCGCGTGGTGGATCGGTGTGGCACCCCGGTGACGAGGCAACAGCGACGCGTGCAGGTTGATCGTTCCGAGCCGGGGCACCTCGATCAACTCCGGACGCAGGATCTGGCCGTAGGCGGCCACGACGGCCAGGTCTGGTGACAGTGCCGAAATCGTGGCGATCGATTCGGGATCGTTCACCTTCCGCGGCTGCATCACCGGAATGTCTCGCTCGCCGCAGATCAACTTGAGCGACTCGAGCGGATGGCGGTGATCGTGCTGGCCGGCACCACGACGATCCGGCTGGGTGACCAGGCCAACCACCTGGTGAGGGCCATCCAGCAGCGCGGTGAACGTGGGACAGGCAAACTCGCCGGTTCCCATCAGAAGTAGCCTCAACGCCACCTCAACCTCCGAGTCCGTCGCGTTCCAGGTTCTTGAGTTGTTCGGTCAACTCCGCGTCCGACGCAGTCGTTCCGGTCGATTGGTCGTGTCGAAACACCGTCACGAATTCATCAACCTGTGGCTGCAGCGCCTGCAAGTCGGTGTCGGTCATCCGATCGAAGAACATCACACCATCCAGGTGATCGGTCTCGTGCTGCACCACGCGGGCCGGCAGTTCGTCGAGATCCATGGCAAAACCCTGGCCGTCCAGGTCGTAGGCCTCCACCGTGATCGTCTCGAACCGTTTCACCTGTCCATAGAGTTGAGGCACGCTCAGGCACCCTTCCTCACCCTCGACCAACCCGGACTGGTTGGAGATTTCCGGATTGATGAACACGTGTTCCTGGTCCGACAGGTCGGAATCACCACTGACGTTGATGATAAAGAAGCGAAACGGCAACGCGACCTGATTGGCGGCCAACCCGATCCCCTTGGCCTCGTACATCAACTCGAACATCTCGCGGACCACTCGCCGCAACGACCCGCTGATGCTCTGGATCGGTTGCGATTTCCAGCGAAGCGATGGGTGGGGGTAGTGGACGATCTGCATGGTGCAGAGAATTATAGGTGGGGTCCCCGAGGTGAGCGAGCGCAGGGGGCAAAGGAGACCCCGCACCACGCCGGTTTCCCTCTGCCGTGAATCACCCGCAAACACCTCTTGACGGTCAATCCCACACGTCCTATCGTCCCGTCGCTCTCACGGCTCTCACACTCGTGCCTTCACTCCCGCAGACTCCTCCCCTGACCCGATCGGTCCGTCCCGGACGGCTGCCGACCGGAATGACATCGTCTCAAGCACATTTCCCGTCACGATTACCAGACACTCTCAACACAATCCACCGCTTCGGACTGTTCGGAAAGGATGCCCCCCGATGAAACGGACTGCGAGTCTCCTGCTGGGCCTGGCCCTGATCAGCACAACGACCGGCTGCTACTGCATGCCCTATTACGGTGCCGGTGGAACCGGCTTCCCCCTGGGGTGCCCCCCTGGTCAGCCCACGCAAATGATGCCGACACCGGCACCGGTACCGGCCACTGGGTTCAACACCATGCCAGGCGTCCCGGTGGCGACACCGGTCACCGTCCTGCCAGCCCCGGCTGCCGCCACCACGCCGGTGGTCATCGAATCGCTGCCCACCTTCCGCTAGGCGGCGGTTGAGGCGATCCCGAAGCGACAGCCCGGGGACGGGTTTCCCGCACTGGCGGCGTGCCCGTCCCCAGTGGCTCATTCGCCGGCCACGCTGGTCTTCCCGGCCGACGGGAACGACTTGGGCACCGACACGGTCACCTTGCCGGTCGCCGACCATTCGGCTCCGCGCGAGACAATTGTCTGGAAACCGACGCACTTCATCGAGTAGTCGGCGTGGCCCATCACGGTGGTAAAGACCTTTCCCTTGCCGTAGGGAATCCACCAGACCATGGGCTCATGTGCCCCGGTTCCCCGCTTGCTCCTGGCCGAAAATGCCGTCGCCAGGATGTGCATGTTCAGGGCCGGACCACGCTGGCCGTGATACAACTCATCCCGGAAGTGCATCCACTCGGCCGGAATCCCTTCCATCACCGGATGCCGGCGATCACGCACGACGACCGAAAACGCGTGCTGCGGGCCATGGCTGGCTCCCGGGCCCTGCCCCTTGACCGTCCGGACCACTTTGCCCGCGTCGTTCACTGTGACCCGCGCGCCGTAGCCGGCACCTCGCCAGCCCAGGCCAATCATCTTGTTCCATTCGCCCCAACCGGGAAACGCGTTGTTGGCCGCGTGGACAATCACAAGTCCCCCGCCTCCGGCGACGTATTTTTCCAGCGAAGTCTGCACGGGCTTGGGCCACAACTGGCCGTTGTAATTCGACAACACCACGTCGGCGGCTGCAAAATCCGGACGGAACCTGGCCCAGTCGGCATCTTTGCCGTTGCGGCCCGGCGAGGTGGCCACCGTGACGCTGAACCGTCCCGACTTCTCGAGGAACGACTTCAATACCGGGGTGGTCAACTTCCAGTTGTGATTGTTCTGACCGTCGACGATCAGCAACTTCAGTTTCTCGCCGGCAGACGTATCCGTCACCAGCAGGGTCACGACGGCGATCAGGGCCAGTGTCAGCTTTCTCATGGTGTCTCTCCTGGTGCCAGTTGATCAGGAACTTGTTTCATTTAGCAGCAATTGTGTCGTGGTTGGTAGCAAGTGCCGGCAAGGTCTCCTCGAGAACGCCACGGGCTCGTGGCCAGAGCAACAGGCCCTCGATAACCATCCAGACCTGCAGCCCGAGCGTGGCCAACCCGATGGTGAACAGCAGGTGCGTGTTCGACCAGGCCCAGGGCTCACGGCCGGCGGCCATCGCCAGGACCGGAAGAGCCCAGCCGGTGCCGGAATTGAACAACTGCCAGCACAGGGCCCACGCGGGCATGGCCAGCATGATCACCATCGGAATCAGCGCGAACCAGATGTTGATGTTGCGTCGCCAGAGGTAGAACACGATCACCATCAAGGCCAGCCCGGCCAGCAACTGGTTGGTGGCCCCGAACAGCGGCCAGAGAATCAGGCCACCGGTTCCCATGGGTTTCCCCGGAGCGGGGATCGTCGCCATCGCGGCGCCCAGGACAACGGCCACAGCGGTGGCGGTGTACTTGTTCGTCAGCGGCGCGATCCGCAATGTCGATCCAAGTTCCTGGATAACATACCGCTGCAACCGCGTTGCGGTGTCCAGCGTGGTGGCAGCAAAGCTGGCCACCAGCACGGCGATGATTCCCACGGCCAACTCCCTGGCGATGCCCAGGGAACTGACAAAGTTGGCTCCCCCATCAACGAAGGCGCCCACCTTCTGGGACAAGCCGAACTTGGACCAGTCTCCCGAGGCGTCGTACTTGGTTTGCCAGGCCGCCAGCCCCGTCAGCCTGTCCCCACCATTCTCGACTCCCATCCCCACCCCCGCACAACAGGCCAGGATGACGATCACCGCCAGGGCACCCTCGAGCAGCATCGAGCCGTACCCCACAAACTGGGCGTCCGTCTCACAGGTCAACTGCTTGCTGCTGGTGCCGCTGCTGACCAGGCAATGAAAACCGCTGATCGCCCCGCAGGCGATGGTGATAAACAGAAACGGCCAGATCGGTGGGGCACCCGCCGGAGCGGTGTCCGCCACGGCCGGAGCACTGGCAACCAGATCGACCTGGCCGGTGGCAGACGCCACGACAAGGCCCAGGCCCAGCAATCCCAGCGCCACCATCAACTGGTGTCTGTTGATGTAATCGCGTGGTTGCAACAGGGTCCAGACAGGCAGAACCGAGGCCACGAAGCAGTAACCCATCAGGATGACTGTCCAGGTGATGATCGGGTTGGACACGTCCAGCCCGACAGCGGCAAACGTGAACTGGAAGTGGTAGACGCCGACGTAGATTCCCGCGTAGAGCAGGGCCAAGGCAACCAGCGACGGCAGCAACAGACCGCCCCGCTTGCGGTAGACCCAAAACCCGATAGCCACCGCGATCGGAATCTCGATCCAGACCGAGAGCACCGATTCGGGGTAGGACTTGAAGATCGACGCAATGACCAAGCCGAAAATGGCCAGCACGATCGTCAACGCAAAGAACAGGATCAATAGGAACAACAGCCGCGCCCGCTTGTTGATCAACCGACCGGCCACCTCCCCGACAGTCTGTCCACGGTTGCGAAGCGAAACCACCAGGGCACCGAAATCGTGAACGGCACCAAAGAAAATTGACCCGACCAGGACCCACACCAGTGCCGGCAACCAACCCCAGAAGACAGCGATGGCCGGTCCGACAATCGGGCCGGTGCCAGCAATGCTCGTGAAGTGATGCCCGAAAATCACCTCCTTTTTTGTCGGCACGAAATCGACGTCGTCCCGCAGTTCGTGGCTGGGCACGACCGCGTCGGCGTCCAGCTTGAAGATTTTCCGCGACAACCAGCGGCCGTAGGTGTGGTAGGCCACCAGGTAACCGACAAACGCCCCGACGGCGATCAACAGCGTCAGCATCGTGACGGGTCCCTGAGAATTCAAACCGGGCTGATGAAATCGGAGTCGAGCACCAATCGCGATGGAAGACCTTCTGCAGTTCGCCCAGACGGACGATCCATTCGGCCATTTCTACGATTTGGCTCGCCGCACGTACGTTCCACTCAAGTTAGCCAGCCCCGCCACCTCTGGCAACAAGCTGCGACCAACACGATGAACAACCCGCACCGCCGTCACAGACGGTACATCCGGGCAGAGCCTCGGACACGTGAACCGAAATTGATGGTTCGAGACTCGGCAGGCGGTGGTCAATTCGACGATGAGCGTTACACGGCATCGCGTGTTGATGCCGGTAAACCGAATCGTAAGTTGCCAAACGACAACCAAAAATATCTCCATGCGTCGCCCCGGACTCGTTGCGGCCCCACACGGCCACCTCGAAACCGGAACCAGGACGGTCGCGAAGGAGAAGGAGTTCACCGATGCTTGTTCTGTCGAGACAACGCGACGAGAGCATCATTATCGCGGACAATATCAAGATCACGATCGTTGATATCCGTGGCGACAAGGTCCGATTGGGAATTGATGCTCCCAAGGAGATCCCCGTTCATCGCCAGGAAGTCTTCGACGCGATCCAACGCGAGAATGACCAAGAGAACGTGGCAGCCGCTCCGGCACCTCCCGAAGAGCCAGTGGCTCAGGAGTAACCGCAGGCGGCAACGACACCGCACGCAGGACGAGGCCGCACGAGCCTCGCTGCGGCGAACGTCCAGTCACCAATCAACGTGGGTTGTTGGAACCCGAGACAGCAGGATAGAATCGGAGATTGCCGATGCGTTTGCCCCACCCTCGTGGGTGGAAAGGGCATTCGCGCAACTCGATCCATCTTGCCTCCTCGACCAACACAATGCCCCGCACGTCCCCCCTTGTCACGATCGCATTGCTGCTGAGCCTCGGTTTGGCCGGTACGACGACCGGTGAGGAAACCGGGTCGATCAGCGTGAGTCCAACCCGCGTGCTGCTGGATGGTCCTGACGCGGTGCACCAACTGCTGGTCACCTCGCTGTCGGACACCGGGATCCAGGCCGATCTGACCCGGCAAGCCAGCTTCCGTTCAAGATCTCCAAAGATCCTGGAAGTCTCTCCCACCGGAGTGGTTCACGGCGTGAGCGATGGACGTGGATCGGTCGAAATCCGGTTCAACGATCACCTCCACCTGGTCACCGTCGACGTTCGCCGGGCCCGGGTTCCACGGACCTACAACTTCGAACGCGACATCGTGCCGTTGATGAGCCGTTTCGCCTGCAACACGTCCGGCTGCCACGGCAAGGCCGAGGGCCAGAACGGATTCAAGCTGTCTGTGTTCGGGTTCGACCCAATGGCCGATTACGTGGCGTTGACCCGAGAAGGACGTGGACGCCGCGTCGTGCCCACGCTGCCAGCGTCCAGCCTGCTGCTGACCAAGGCCTCCGGTGGCGTCCCACACGGTGGCGGTATCCGCATTCGCCGCAGTTCCGGCGACTACCGGACGCTGTACGAGTGGATTGCCCAGGGCATGCCTTTTGGAGAAGCAGGCGACCCAAAAGTCACCTCGATCAAGCTCACTCCCGGTGAACGCCAGGTCGAGATGAAGAGCCAGCACCAGTTGCGGGTCGTGGCCACGTTCTCCGACGGCCGCACGGCCGACGTGACCGGGCACGCCAAGTTCCAGTCGAACAACGAGGGGCTGGGCACCGTCGACGAATTCGGATTGGTGACCATCGGTGAGGCCCCGGGCGAGGTCGCCGTGATGGCCAACTACATGGGAGCCGTCGGAATCTTCCAGGCGATGATCCCCAGCAAGAGCCGAATTGCCGACTACCCCAGGCTTCCCGAAGCCAACTTCATCGACACCCACGTCCACGCCAAGCTCAAGAAACTCCACATCCTGCCCTCGGCCGGAACCGATGACGCCACGTTCCTCCGTCGTGCCAGCCTCGACATCATCGGCCGGCTTCCGACCGCCGAGGAATCCCGGAAGTTTCTCGAGGACAAGACTCAGAATCGGCGAGCCAAGCTCGTCGACACGCTGTTGAAGCGACCCGAATACGCCGACTACTGGGCGTTGAAATGGTCGGACCTGCTGCGAGTGGACCGTTTGAAACTCGGCCATGAACAGGCATACGACTACTACCGCTGGATCCGTGATCGCTTTGCCGCCAACACCCCCTTTGACCAGTTCACGCGACAGTTGCTGACGGCCAACGGGCCACTGCGCGAGAATCCCCAGGCGATCTTCTACAAGTCCATCGGCAAGGCTGGCGACCGAGCCGCCGTCGTTTCACAGGTGTTCCTGGGCATGCGGATCGAGTGTGCCCAGTGTCACCACCACCCTTACGACCGCTGGGGACAGACCGATTACTGGGGCATGCAAGCATTCTTCACCCAGGTCGGCTTCAAGCCGGGTCCCACCGGAGAATCGATTCGGGCCAGCGGCAATCCCACCACGAAACATCCACGAACCGGCGACCTGATCTTCGCGCACGCCCTGGAGACGGGAATGCCCGACGCTCATCCCGAGGGTGATCGTCGACAGGTTCTGGCCGAGTGGATGACCGGACCCGGGAATCGCTTCTTTGCCCGCAATATTGCCAATCGCACCTGGGCACACCTCCTGGGTCGCGGACTGGTCGAGCCAATCGACGACGTCCGACTGACCAACCCGCCATCCAATCCCGAATTGCTCGACGCGCTCGCCGACCATCTGGTCGCGAACAAGTTCAACCTCCACGCGCTCATCCGGACCATCACAGCCTCCAACGCTTACCAACGAACGACCGAATCGAACGAGACGAACCGGCAGGACGAGCAGAACTACTCGCGATTCCTGATGAAGCGACTCGACGCCGAGGTGCTGCTGGATGCAATCACCGACACGACCGGTGTCCCCGAAAAATTCCAGGGCACACCGGCCGGCTTCCGAGCCGTCCAACTCTGGGACAGCCAGGTCCCTCACTACTTCCTCAAGCTCTTCGGTCGCCCCTACCGAGTCAGTGCCTGTGCGTGTGAACGGGCCACCGAACCGACCGTCGGCCAGATTCTTCACGTGATGAATTCACCACGAATCCAAAAAAAGATTGCTCATGCCGGCGGACGAATTGCAAAACTTGTCCGCGAATCAACCGATGATGATTATGTGGTCGAGGAACTGTACCTGACGTTCTTCAACCGTTTTCCCGAAACATCCGAGCGAAAAGTGGCACTGGCTCACTTCCGGCAATCGACCGCCGAAAAACGCAGCCGAAC
>MDTE01058929.1_pt1 | contig 11385 bp, 10 predicted proteins | sample 811231 | NCBI WGS metagenome assembly MDTE01 (sample SAMN05326651, study PRJNA326480) | marine metagenome | isolation source: seawater | place: Indian Ocean: Red Sea | collected 2010
GAGTCGGAAGAGCACGTCGACTGGCTCGAGACCCAGCTCTTCCGTATCGAGAGTGTTGGCCTGGAAAACTATCTGACCGAGCAACTCGGCGGTCACGAGTAGGGGTGGAACAGGGGAGGCCGCGCGCGGTCGCCCTCAGGCGCGGCGCTGCAGATACTGCTTGAGGACGTGGTGGCAGGCCGTGCAGCCATCGCCGGCGCCCGTGGCCTGGCGCAGGTCGCGGAGCGTCTGCACGTCACCCTGGGTGAGGGTGGCCAGCAGCTGGCACTCGGTCACCTGGAGGCACTCGCAGACCACGTCGGTCCGCTCGGGCGGTGGCTGTCTCGTCACTGCACCCGGATCATAGATCTATTGAGAATGAGACGCAATCTCATTTTTGAGATTGCGGTTTTTCGCCCGGATTCCGGTCGTCCATGGCGCCGCGTCAGCCGGAGACCGTGGCGCGACCGTTGTCCAGCACGGTGACGTCGCGGGCCACCACGCGCGCCCTGAACGACACCACCTCGCCGTCTCGCCACATCTCGGTGCGAATGCGTTCTCCGGGAAACACCGGGGAAGAGAAGCGGAGCGCCAGCGACCGCAGCCGCGCCGGGTCGTAATTGCAGCAGGTGCGCAACACGGCGTGTCCGGAGACCCCCAGCGTACAGAGGCCGTGGAGGATCGGCGCATCGAAGCCGGCGGCCCGGGCCACCGCCGGATCGGCATGGAGCGGGTTCCGGTCTCCCGACAGGCGGTAGACGAGCGCCGCCTGCGGCGCCGTCGGCAGTTCACACACGACATCAGGCGCACGGTCCGGCAGGGGATGGGGCGCCGGCTGGGCCGTGGTCGGACCACCGAAGCCTCCCGCTCCCCGAGCCACTGTCGTTGACGTCAAGGTCGCCAGGGTGGCGCCCGAGTCACGCTCGGTGATCTCCCGGCTGGTGTAGATCATCGCCGGCTTGCCGGGGCCCTTGTCGAGGATCTCGGTGACCCGGGTCTGGGCCACGATGGTGGCGGCGGGGGGCAGCGGCCGGTGCCACTGGATGCCTTGCTCTCCGTGAAGCACGTGCGTGTAGTCCACGCCGGTGCCCGGCGCCGCCAGCCACGAGCCTGACCCGCCCAGCACGGCCGCCATCGTCGGGAGCGCTTTCAGCGCCGGCCGTTCGTACACGAATGGCAACTGGTCGGTGTCGACCGGATCGGTCCCGAGGCCCACGCCCAGCGCGTACAGCATCGTGTCGCGCTCGTCGTAGGTCTGTTCGACGGGGGGCAGGGGCCAGTTCTTGAGCGTGTCGTAGTCGATGGGCATCGCAGTTGTCTGTCCTTACACGGGAGTGGCGTCGGCGGTCACCGACGCAAGAGTCGGGGGCGCGGCGAGGACACCGCGCCGCGCCACCAGCTCACGCGCCACCAGGTGACGCGTCTGGATCAGGCCGACCGGCACTGGCAGTGCGTTCGTGACCCCCGACACCGCATCCCGCAGCCGGTCGCCGGTCAGCAGTGCGCCCAGCACCTCGGTCGCCGCTCGGCGAATCCGGGAGGCCGCCTGGTGCAGGGTCAGACGAGAGAGCGCTGCGTGGAGCACCCGGTCCGGGGCGGTGGCGGCAGAAGCCAGCTTGGCGGCTCTGAGGGTCGTGCTCTCGGCCCGGAAGATCTCGAGCGCGATGTCAGCCATGCCACCGAGATGCTGCTGAGCGTCGGGAGCCCGCCGGGCCGACTCGTCGAGCGCCGACCAGATCTCACGGAACACGTCGAGGAACACCTGCTTGAGTCCGTGAGCCTGTTGGAGCAGAGCCTCCAGGTCGTCGCCACGGGCCGCCGGCGGCCAGGTCGCACCGGTGGCGAGAGGCAGGAGATCGAGCCGGCCCTCTTCGACGCGACGGAACAGGGTCTTGGCCATGCTCAGCCGACAGATCTCGCTGGTGCCCTCGTAGATGCGGGTGATGCGAGAGTCGCGATACCAGCGGGCGGCGGGGTAGTCCTCGCTGTAGCCGTTGCCGCCGTAGATCTGGAGCGCCTCGTCCGCCATGCCGTTGTAGGTCTCGGTGCCGATGACCTTGGCCAGCGCGCACTCCATGGCGAACTCGGCCTGCACCCGGAGCGTTTCGTCGAGCGACAGGTCGCCACCGGCACGCTGTGCCTCGGTTGCGTCGTACACCAGTCCCGCCGTCCGGTAGGCGACCGCTTCGGCGGCCCATGAGGCGGCGGCCATGTCCGCCAGCTTGCGCTCGATCAGCCCGAACTCGGCGATTGGGCGACCGAACTGCCGGCGTTCCACGGCGTACGCCGTGGTGGTGGCCAGGATCTTCTTGGTCAGACCGGCACAGTTGGCCGCCATCTTCATCCGACCGATGTTGAGCGTGCAGAGCGCGACGCGGTGGCCCTTGCCGACCTCACCGAGGAGACGGTCGACTGGAATCGCCACGTCGGTGAGCTGGAGCGGGCAGACACAGGAGCCGGGCTGACCCATGAGCCGTTCAGGCTGGCCCACGACCAGCCCGGGCGTATCCCGTTCGAGCAGGAACGCGGAAAAGTCGGTGCCGTCCACCTTGGCGAACAGCACGAAGAGGTCTGCCCACCCGGCATTGGTGATCCACTGCTTGGCGCCGTTGACCACATAGTGCGTGCCCGCCTCGTTGAGCACGGCGGTGGTCCTGATGTTGATGGCGTCCGAGCCGGAGCCAGGTTCGGTCAGCGCGAACGCGGCCATCCGTTCCCCGGCCATGAGCGACGGCAGGTAGCGTTCGATCTGTGACGGGGTGCCGAAGTGCACGAGAGGAAGTGTGCCGACGCCCTGGTGCGCGAACACCGTCGAGGCGAGACCGCCGAGATAGGAACGAGCCTCCGCCATGCCGGCGACCGCCAGCAGGCTGAGGCCCAGCCCGCCATGGGTCTCGGGCACTTCGGCCATGAACAGCCCCAGCTCGGCCGCCTTCTCGAAGAGGGGCCGTACCACCTCGATGTTCCGTCGGTCGATCTCGTCGGCCGCCGGTGTCACCTCCCGGTCGGCAAACTCCTGGATGGTGCGCATCAGGAGACGTTCGGCCTCCCCCATGTCTTCGGGGCAGACGACCTGGTCGGGGGTGACCCGGTCGAGCAGATAGCCGCCGCCCACATTCGAGCGTCGCGTCATGGGCGGATCACCCCGATGCCGTTCTCGATGGCGATGGTCGTGCCGTAGGGCGCAGACAGGGTCTGCAGCCGGGCGAGGATCCGCCGGCCCACGTCGGGTGGGGCGATTCGCGGGATGCCGCGGTGCGCCATCCGCTCGGCCGCGTAGCGGAGCTCGACCGGATGCAGCCGCACTTCGCGCAGGGTTCCGCCGTCGAATTCGCTCACCGCGATGAAGCTCTCGTATTTGACCGGGAAGGGACAGCCGGCACAGGCGTCGCGTCGCAACTCGCCCAGCCCGGACAGTCCGTCCACGTCTCGCTGTCGCACGAACTCGCCGAGGCCATAGAAGATCGGCCGGTTCTCGTAGATCTCTATGCCGCGGACCACGTGCACCCCGGTGCCCTGGAACAGGTCGGCCCCCGCGTCTATCGACGCCCGAGCGAAGGTCTCGAGGTAGTCGGCCACACTCGGGTTGGTGTCGAGGTGCTCCGCCTCGGGGATACCCTCGCCCCGATAGCCCCCGCTCGCGTCCCGGAAGTGGTGCGAGTGGATCGCGACGGTCAGGAAGTCCGACCGCATCTTGCCTTCCCGCACCGAGGCGAGGATGTCGTCCAGGTCTCGCTGATTCATCTCGAAGGCGTAGTAGGGCTCGGTCTCGCTGGCGGGCGCCTTCCGGAACTCCTCGCCGAGCAGACGGATCTGCGCGTCGTCGTTCGCCCCGCGGGCGTAGAACCCGGTGCCGTTCGGGAACCGGTTCCGTATGGTGCGGACCGCGTCCCAGTCGGTGGCCGGCATCATGAAGAACCGGGTCACGTCGAGCGTCGAGTAGCCGCCGTTGCCCGGGAACTCGCCTCGGGCGGGACGCGCCGGCAACGTGCCGGTGGCGGTCGTCGCCACCATCCCCACCCGTCCGTGCGCCGAGGTGAAGAACCGCGCGGCCCGGGCCGCCGCATAGGTGTCGCCTACTCCGGCGTACTGGACGCCGACCCGGTCGAGATGTGCGCTGGTCTCGGCGACCCCCTCGGGACCGAAATCGTTCCCGTGGTTGTTCGGACGAGCCACCAGGTCGAACCCCATGTCGCGGATGCTGTCGGCGGCGCCCGGTTCGGCCCCGTGCCCACCCATCCGTGAGCCGGAGAACGAGCGCCCGTCGACGATGATGCCTTCGAGGTTGCCCGTAGCGACGTCGGCGTCGCGGAGCAGATCGACCACCGACGCGAACGAGGGATCGCGCATCATGTGACCCAGGTCGTGGGCGTAGATGAGGTCGCCGACCGCCGCGATCGTGAAGCCGTCGCCGACGGTGGTGGCGAGCTCTGCGTCCTGCTGCAGGAACGCGGTCGCGGTGGCCCAGCTGCCCAGGGCCAGCGTCATCACGGCCGAGAGAACGGTGGGGCGCTGCGTCATGAGAATCTCCGTGCTGCGTGGGCATCATAGCGCGGTCGCGTTCGTCGATCGTGGCCGGGATGGTTCGCGCGGCCAGATACAATGAAGAGATGCACAGCGCTCGACGATGGGTGGTAGTGGCAGCGATGTCGCTGGGTCTGGCCGGACCGGTCTGGGCCGGCCAGGAGCCGGGGCCGGTCGATGGGTATCGCACCTCGCGGACGACGGATGGTCAGCCGGACATCTCCGGCATCTGGCGGAACGACACGCTGACGCCGCTCGAGCGTCCCGGTCGCCTGGGTGACCAGGAGTTCTACACCGCCGAAGAGATCGCCGAGCTCAGACAGAGCAACGAGGAGTCGCTCGCCCGTGACGGCGCCCCTGGGGGGCGGCGCACGCAGGCGGGTCGTTTCGGTGGCGGCTACAACCGGTTCTGGAGCGACAACCGGGACTCGGTCGTGCACACCGGCCGCACCTCGATGATCGCCGATCCTCCGAGCGGTCGGGTTCCGACCACGCCCGAAGCCGAAGAGCGTGCCCGCTGGCTGGTCGAGCACCGTACCGACGACCACCTGAACATGAGCCCCTACAGCCGGTGCATCACCCGCGGGATGCCCGGGTCGATGGTGCCCAACACCTACAACACCGGCAATCAGATCCTGCAGATTCCGGGCTACGTGATCATCCTCTACGAGATGGTGCGCGAGCCGCGGATCATCCCGCTCGACGACCGCCCGCACATCGATTCCAAGATCCGACAGTGGATGGGCGACACCCGCGGTCGCTGGGAGGGCGAGACGCTGGTGGTCGAGACGACGAACTTCACCGAGAAGGGCTGGATCACCCCGAACCAGAACGCCGGACGGATGCACGGCGTGCCGGTGAGCCCTGAGCTCCGCCTGGTGGAGCGGTTCACGCGCGTGGCGCCCGGCGTGCTCGACTGGCAGGTGCGGGTCGAGGACCCCAATGTCTACACGCAGCCCTGGACCCTGGAGCTGCCGCTCCGGCTCGACAACGACTACACCATCTACGAATACGCCTGCCACGAGGGCAACCGCGCCGTGACCGGGATTCTGGGCGGCGCCCGTCACGTGGAGCTGCGCGAGGCCGAGGGCGGGCAGTAGCGGTCAGCGGGCCGGCTTGGCCGGAGCCGACGCCGGCGACGCGTCGCGTTCGTTGATCCAGTCGATGTAGCCGACGATGTCCCGGACCTGATCGTCGGTGAGCTCGCGGGTCGAGATCGGCGGCATCTGGCCGAAGCCTTCCCTGACGATCGCCAGCACGTAGTCAGCGTCGAGCTTGCCCCCGACGAGCGGCGGGGCGACGTCGCCCTTCGCCTCCTCGCCGTGACAGCTCTGACACACCAGCCGATACGGCTCGGCCCCGGCATGCTCTTGCTGAGCGAACGCCGGTGTCGCGACGACCGGGATGAGCGTCAGTAGCGCAGCCAGATAGCAAGTTCGGATCATCGGTCTAGTTCCTGTCAAAGCCCAAAGCCAGAAGCGGAGACGCCTACTCCGGCAGTCCGAAGGCGACCAGTCGGGCGTCGGGTCCGGCTCCGGTGGCGATGACGATCAGCTGTCGGCCTTCGGCCGTGCGATAGGTCATCGGGTTGCCGCTGGTGCGGAAGTCGGTCGCCACCCGATGCACCTCGGCCCCGGTGGCCGCATCGAACGCGTACAGATACGGGTCGCCGCCCCCGAGAAACACCAGGCCGCCGGCGGTCACCATCGGACCGTTGGCGCCCGGCGTGCCGAGGCGCTCCGGCAGGTCGACCCCCCGCAGCAACGGATGGTTGCGCAGAATCCGGCTGCCCTCGCCGAACGGTACGCTCCAGGCGATCTCGCCGGCGTTCAGATCAATCGCCACCAGCTTGGCGTAGGGCGGCTTGACCAGCGGGATCGGTCCCAGCCGGCTACGTTCGGTCGGTACGTATCCATCGACATATTGAAAGATGCCGGCCGAGCCGCCGCGCGGGCAGTTGTTGGTGTAGGGCACGTCGACGTCCGGCACGTCCGGGTCGATGGCGCACACCTGATTGGGTGAGACACCCTCGGACGTCCGCACATACAGATAGTTGCTGGCGGGATCGAGCGCCGCGCCGCCCCAGTTGGCGCCGCCGTCCACTCGGGGCCGCTGCAGCGTGCCACGCAGGCTCGGTGGAGTGAAGAGCGGACCGAGACGGAAGCTCCGCATTTCTTCGACCGCGATCGCATGTATCTCGGGCGTCAGGTCGTTCGCGTCCTCGATGGAGACGCCCTGCGCCGCGAACGGTGGCGGTCTGGTCGGGAAGGGCTGGGTCGGATACGGGACCTCGTCCGGCACGTCGGTCTCGATATCGACCGGCCGCTCTTCGATCGGCCAGACCGGTTCGCCGGTGACCCGGTCGAACACGTACGTGAAGCCCTGCTTCGACACTTCGGCGACCGCCTCGATCGTCCGTCCATCGACCTGGAGCGTCACGAGGTTGGGGGCCGAGGTCAGGTCGTAGTCCCAGAGGCCGTGGTGCACGGTCTGGAAGTGCCACTCGCGCTCGCCGGTCCGCGCGTCGAGCACCACCAGCGACTCGGCGAACAGGTTGGCGCCCAGGCGACGGCCTCCCCAGAAGTCGCTGCTCGGCGTGCTGGTGGGCACATACAGCAGGCCACGCTCCTCGTCGAGCGACATCAGGCCCCAGACGTTCGCATGACCGGTGAAGCGCCACGAGCCGTCTTCCCACGTATCGACGCCGAAGGCGTCATTGGACTGGGGCACGGTGTAGAAGACCCACCGTCGCTCACCGGTGTGCACGTCGAACGCCTGGATCGAGCCCGGCGTGTCGAACCGTCGTTGCACCCGGTCGGGCACCCGGCTGCCCACGATGACCAGATCGTCGAAGACCACCGGCGGCGAGGTCTGATCGAACTCGTCGTTGGTCACCGGGTTGGGGAAGTCCGCAGTCAGCAGGACCTCGCCATCGTCTCCGAACGATCGGATCTGACTGCCGTCGCTGGCCCGCAGCGAGAACAGCTTGTCGCGGCTGTTGATGAACACCCGCATGTCGTCGCCCTCGCCCCAGACGGCGACACCGCGATGCTTGTAGCCGCCGGGCCCGGCGCCTCGCGGACCGGTCCGATACGCCTCCGGATCGAAGGCCCAGAGCTCTTCGCCGGTCGAGGCGTCGAGGGCGACGACCCTGGTGTACATGGTCGACAGGTAGAGCACGCCGTCGATCATCAACGGCGTCGCTTCGAAGCTGCCGGGGCGGGTGTTGAATTCGCGGTTGGGAAGCTCGTTGGGATCCCAGGTCCAGGCCACCTCGAGCTGGTCGACGTTCGACCGGTTGATGTCGTCGACGCTCGAGTACTTGGAGGCCCCCTGGTCGGCGCCCACCTGACGCCACTCGACCACCTGCCCTGCCGCCGGAGTGATGCCAAGCGTTGACGCGACCGCGGCGATCGCTCCTCGCGTCACGAGCGCCCGAAGCCTGAAGCCTGAAGCCTGAAGCCTGGTGATCACGTTCACCACTTGTCGAACCTCACGAGCTCGCGGTCGATCATCGAGATCTTGGGCCGGCCTGACGACGCCATGTTGCGGGCGAGCTCGGTCTGGAACAGCTCCAGCACGGTCTGGACGCCTTCAGCGCCGTAGGCGGCCAGCCCCCACATCGGCGGTCGGGCCACCATCACGGCGGTGGCGCCCAGCGCCAGGCCCTTCAGCACGTCGGTGCCGCGACGGAAGCTGCCGTCGACCAGCACCGGGACGCCGTCGCCCACCGCGTCGGCGACCTCGGGCAGCACGTCGACCGGGAGCGCCTGTCCGCCGCCCACAACGCCGCCATGGTTCGAGACGACGAGGCCGTCGGCGCCGGCGTCGAGCGCCGCGCGCGCCTGGTCGACGCTCATGATCCCCTTGGCCAGCACCGGAACGTCGATGGCGCCGGTCAGACCCGAGAGCCGGTTCCAGTCGATGGCCGTCGGCGTTCCGTCCTCGGAGACCGCCAGGGTCACGCAGACCGCCTGGCATCCCGCATCGACCGCTCGACCCGCGTCATCGCCGGCCGTCGCCGCGTCGGCGTAGACCTGAAACCAGACCGGCTGCTCGCTGGCCGCCACCACCTCGTCGATGGGTGAGTCGCCGGTGGCCACCATCACCGCCTTGCCGTCGGAGGCGCCGCGGGCGGTCGCCACCTCACCCTCGGGGTGGAGCGCACGTTGACCACTCACCGGACCGACGATGATCGGCGCGAACATGTCATGGCCGAAGAGCGGCGTCGTCAGGTCGAGGTCCGACGCATAGACCATGAGCCGCTGGCGGAAGGTCATCTTGTCGAACGACCGGCGCTGGCCACCGCTGACCCGGCCATACTGCTCGCCCGAGAGGACGAGCCGCGCCATCGCCTCGAACTCGGGCACGTTGACCAGCTCGAGCACCGGCGCGAGCCGGTCGTTGGGCGGCGCCCCGCCTCCGATCGGCTCCTGCGTGGCCGCCCCGGTCACGAACCGCCCGAACTGTCGAAGTGATTCCCGTCTGTCGATCGTCATCTCGAGCACTCCGGTCTACGGGAAGTTCGTCCTCACGATGCTTCGGTCGATCTCGGCGATCGACTTCACGCCGGCCGCCGCCATCGCCTGTTTCAGTTCGGCATTGAGGATCTCGAGCACCTTCTGCGCCCCCGGCTCCCCGAATGCGCCCAGCCCCCAGCGGGTGGCGCGGCCGTAGCAGACGCCATCGGCCCCCAGCGCGAGCGCCTTGAGGGCATCGCTGCCCCGGCGGAAGCCGCTGTCGATGAGCACCGGCACCCGCCCGCCGACCGCGTCGACCACTTCCTCCAGCACCTCGAGGCTCGAGGGGCCATAGTCGATGCCGCGGCCCCCGTGGTTCGAGACGATGATGCCTTCCACGCCGTAGTCGAGACACTTCCTCGCGCCCTCGCCGGTCAGGATGCCCTTGGCCAGCATCGGCACCTCGCACAGCGGCTTGAGTCGATCGAAGAGCTCCCAGGTGTACCAGAGTCGCCCCGCCCCGACGCGATACGGGTTGGGCGGGTTCCGGGGAGTACGCCGGGTGACCGTCCGGGCCCGACCGCCGGTGTGTCGCACGTGCAGGTCCCGTTCGTAGAAGGACGCCTGCTGGTCGATGGTGACCACGATGGTCTCGGCCCCGGCCTCCTGGGCCATGGCGAGCACCTCTTCGTTGGGGCCCATCTGCTCGGAGGCGTAGCGCTGGAACCAGAGCGGGCCGTCCGCCGCTTCGGCGATCTCGGGGAAGCGGAAGCTCGAGACGTTGCTGACGATCATGGTCGCGCCGACCGTGGTGGCGGCACGGTGCATGCCGAGCTCGCCTTCCGGGTGGCAGTCGCGTTGCCTCGCGGTGGGCGCCAGCATGATCGGGCTGGGCATCGACCGGCCGAAGAGCTCGGTCGAGGTGTCGACGCTGTCGGGGCTGACCCCGCCGCCGCTCACCAGCTGCACCCAGTCGAACGCGTCGCGGTTCCGGTACAGCGTGAACTCCGACTCGGTGCCGTGCGCCGTGTAGTCGTAGATCGACAGCGGCACGTTGGCCCGGAACAGTGGCTCGAAGTCGAACACGTCCCGCATCTCGTCGAAGCCGAGGAAGCGACGGTGTGGTCCGAGCGGCCACGGGTCGCGCTGCGCATGGAGCAGCGGCGAGGCGGCCATGAACGACACGAGGCCAGCCAGCGCCTGTCTACGTGAGATTCCGTCACGCCACGTTTGTTCACTCTTACCCACACGTGCCTCCAGAAACCGGATGCTGTCCTGTCGAGGGGAGCAGGATACACCGGTTCCCCGAGCGGCCGGTATACTGCGCGCGAATCGATGGCGATGACGAGGATCTGCGTGTTTGCCGGGGCCAGTCCGGGTGCTCGACCGGAGTATGCCGCGTCGACGCGGGCACTGGGTGAGGCGCTGGTCGAGCACGGGGCCAGCCTGGTCTATGGCGGTGGGCGAGTCGGGCTGATGGGCGTGCTTGCCGATGCGGTGCTGGCCGCCGGCGGCGAGGTGGTCGGGGTCATTCCGGCGCATCTCGCGACCCGCGAGATCGCGCATGCCGGCCTCACCGAACTGCGAGTGGTCGACTCGATGCATGAGCGGAAGATGACGATGTCCGACCTGTCGCACGGCGTCATCGCGGTTCCCGGCGGGCTGGGCACCCTCGAAGAGCTCTTCGAGATGCTCACCTGGGGCCAACTGGGGCTCCACGCCAAACCGTGCGGGCTGCTTCAAGTGGACGGCTACTTCGATCCGCTCCTCGAGTTTCTCGACCGGATGGTGAGCGAGCGCTTCGTCAGGCCAGAGCATCGGGCGATGCTGGCCGCCGAGACCGACCCGGGGAGCCTGCTCGAGCGGATGGAGGCATACGAAGCGCCGGCCACCGAGAAGTGGATCGACCGGACCACCACCTAGGCGGGTGCGCGAGCCGGCCCGGCGGGGTAGGATCCCCGAAACCGATCAAGCAAGGAGGCGGACGTGAAGCTGTTTCTGACGAGGCGGAGCGGGGTCGTGGCTCTGACCCTGGCGTGTGCGACCACGGTGGCGTGTGGCGGCGGCGAGATGGCCGCTCCCGCGGCCGAGACCGAGGCGGCCCCGGCGATGGATGCTGGCAACAGCCACTGGGTCGACGGCGATCTGCCGAACCCGACGGGCGAGGTCATTCTGAACTGGGCGCCGCTGCCAGACGGCCAGGAGTGGGGTTCGACCGCCGGCATCGACGTTGGACCGGACGGCCATATCTGGGCCTACGACCGCTGCGGCGGTCTGGGGCTGGCTGGCGGGTGCGAGGCGAACCCGGAGCGGAACCCCATCTACAAGTTCAACAAGGACGGGACTGAAAACGGCGGTGAGAAGGGCACCGGTGGCAAGTCGTGCATCCTGGAAGATGACCTCTTTTACGGCTTCAACATCA
>MDTE01071294.1_pt1 | contig 11385 bp, 8 predicted proteins | sample 811231 | NCBI WGS metagenome assembly MDTE01 (sample SAMN05326651, study PRJNA326480) | marine metagenome | isolation source: seawater | place: Indian Ocean: Red Sea | collected 2010
CTTGTGGAATAAATTCTTTAAAACTTATAAATGATTTAGATCAAAAATTAAAAAAATTCTTTATTACTGATCTATTTTTTGGCATGCCATATTTAAATAAATCCGGCTTTACTTATTTTTATCATCCTAAGAGTAAAAAATGCGTTATGGCGGCATCAGATAAATTTGTTTATTACGACGCCCTTAAAACAAGATTCCCTTTTTTAAATAGAATAACCTCAAAAGTGATTAGCTCAGCTCCTAATTTGAGAGAGAAGTATGAAGTTTTAAATTTTCTCCATCCCAAAATAAGAACTTTGAAAAAAAATGATAATAGGATAGAGGTCTTTGAGTATGATATTTTTAATAAATGGAAATTAGAAAAAGTAAACGTTGTTAAATGCGCAAATGTTTTAAATAAAGCTTACTTTAATAATAAAGAACTTAATATTGCGGTAAAAAATCTAGGCTCTATCTTGACTGAAGATGGGATTTTAGCAATTACTAGAAATCGCTCTTTTAACAATGAAGAAATAGGGACTATTTTCAAAAAAGATAAGAATAAGAAATTAATTTTGATAAAAGAAATAAATGGAGGAATTGATTTTAAAATAAATTAATATAAATATATAAATAACTTTCCAAATTATTAATTATTTAATCTAAGCAATGATTCCATTTAAATGAGCATATATCTATGTATAATTTTAAAAATAAAGATTATCAATAATTTATGAGAGTTCTTATAACAGGTGCAGCTGGCTTTATAGGATTTCATTTAAGTAAGAAATTAATAAAAGAAGGTTTTGATGTTTTCGGTTTAGATAATTTGAATAACTACTATGATCCAAATCTTAAAAAATCAAGAATTATAGAATTAAAAAAAATATCGGAAAATTTTCCAAATCAATTTATATTTATTGAGGGAGATTTGATTGATAAATCACTACTTAATAATTTTTTCCAAACATATAAACCTAATTACATAGTTAATTTAGCTGCTCAAGCAGGTGTTAGATATTCTTTTGATAATCCAGAAAGTTATATAAATAGTAACTTAGTAGGCTTTGCAAACTTATTAGAATTGTGCAGACAAAACAAAACAGAACATTTTGTTTATGCAAGCAGTAGTTCGGTTTATGGAGGAAATACTAATTTTCCATATAGTGAAAAAAACTCAGTAAACCATCCAGTTAGTTTATATGCTGCTACTAAAAAAGCAAATGAAATCATGGCTCATTCTTATAGTCATTTATTTAATATTCCTTCAACAGGTTTGAGATTCTTTACAGTTTATGGGCCTTGGGGAAGACCAGATATGGCTCTTTTTAAATTCACAAAATCAATTATAGAAGGAGAAGAAATAGAAGTATTTAATAATGGAAATATGATTAGAGACTTTACCTATATTGATGATATAACAGAGAGTTTATTCAAAATTTTAAAAAAACCCGCGACTATAAACCCTGATTTCATAACCAATGAACCCGATCCTTCAACCAGTTGGGCACCCCACAGATTATTTAATATTGGAAATTCAAATCCTATAAAATTAATGGACTATATTAGTGAAATCGAGAAAAAACTTGGCATAGTTGCCAAGAAAAAATTTTTACCTATGCAACCTGGCGATGTAATGAGTACCTCTGCAGATACAACTTTATTAGAATCATGGATTGATTACAAGCCAAATACACCTATCAAAAAAGGTATTAGTCTTTTTATAGATTGGTATAAAGATTATTATTCATAAAAGTAATGAATCAAGAAATTTCGTCTAGCAAATTCTTACCAAATCTTAACTCATGTACGATCGCAGTAATTGGATTGGGATATGTTGGCCTGCCTTTAGCAGTTGAATTTGTAAAAAGACAGAAATGTCTTAGGTCAGGAAACTCATTATCAAGAAAGATAATAGGATATGACATAAATAAAAAAAGGATAGAAGAATTATCTAGTGGAATTGATTGCACCAAAGAGATAATTAATGAAGAAAAGAAATTTATAAAAGAAATAAATCTTACATTTGATGAGAAAGAATTAATTCAAGCAGATGTTTTCATTTTTACTGTTCCAACACCAATTGACGAATCAAAGAGACCCGACTTAAATCCACTAATTTCAGTGACAAAACAAATCAGTTTTTGTCTAAAAGAAAGAAAAACAAAAAAAGAAAAAGAATTTATATCTCCAATTATTATTATTGAAAGTACAGTTTACCCTGGTTTAACTGAAGAAATAATTGTTCCAATAATAGAAAATAAAGCAAATCTAAAATTAAATAATCCATTCCCCAAAAAAGGTTTTTTTTGTGGGTATAGTCCAGAAAGGATTAATCCAGGAGATAGAGAACATTGTTTAACTAATATTGTAAAAGTAACCAGTGGGAGCGAAAAAAATTGTGCTAATTGGATAGATAATTTGTATGGATCAATTATTAAAGCGGGGACATTTCCTGCTTCAAGTATAAAAGTTGCAGAGGCTGCCAAAGCTATAGAAAATACTCAAAGAGATTTAAATATTGCTTTAATGAATGAATTATCTATGATTTTTAAACTCATGGAAATTGATACTCTTGATGTACTAGAAGCTGCATCAACCAAATGGAATTTTTTAAATTTTAGACCAGGTTTAGTTGGTGGTCACTGTATAGGTGTAGATCCTTATTACCTGACGCACAAGTCAGAGATTCTAGGTTATAAACCAGAAATCGTATTATCTGGAAGAAAAATAAATGATCAAATGAGTAAATGGATTTCAGATGAAGTAATTTTAGAAATGACAAGAAGGGGGTTGCGGATTAGAAAATCCAATATCCTCATTCTAGGAATTACATTTAAAGAAAATTGTCCAGACCTTAGAAATAGTAAGGTAATTGATCTAATTACTAATCTCGAAAGGTTTTTAATAAATTGCACTGTAGTTGATCCTCTTTGTAAAATAAATGAAGAGAATTTAAAGTATCAATTAAATATATATAGGGATATACCAAATAATAAAAAGTTTGATGCAATCATAATTGCAGTAAAACATGAACAGTTCTTCACTATGGATGAAAAATATTTATCTAAATTTCTATCTAAAAATGGTGTTATATTTGACTTAAAAGGTATTTTAAAAAAATCTCAAATAGTTGTTAGATTATAAAATATTCAGTATTAATAATTTAAAAATTATATTTAAAATTTAAGAAATGAAATCCAATTCTAGTCTTATAAAAAATCTTTTAACTGCTTATAAGATAAGTCCAAAATATGTATATTTAGTTTTTATTTCTTGCTTTTTATCTGCGATAGTAGATGCTTATTTATTAAAAATTATCTCTGATTTTGTTATTTTAATTGGTTCCAATATTGAAAGTAATATTAGTAATATTCAGATTGTATGCATTAAAATTTTTTTCTCAGGAATAATTAGTGGTAGTCTTAGAGTATTTTTAAATTGGTTAATACCAGAAACAGGTTTATCAATTGCGGCAGAATTATCCAATAAAACGTCTCTCAATATATCTAAAGTAGAATTTCAAATCATAAATAAATTTTCAAAAAGCGAATTAGTTGATACTCTTACTACCCAAAAAACTTTATCCAACTTAGCAATCAGACAAAGTCTTTTTATTATTTTTAATTTTTCTACTTTAATTACAATCTTTTCGATGGCAGTTGTTTTAGCTCCTAAAGTAATGATATTTACAGTATTAATTCTTTCAATAAGTTATTTAATTATTTACAAAAGTATTTCAAAAACTATTACTAAATATAGTAGAAATTATTCAGTAATAAATACAAAATTATTATCACAAACAAGTTCTTTAATTGATAATTTACTAATTTATAATTTATTTCCAATAAAAAGGAAATTTCACCAAGATATATTTGATCAACATAATTTATTGAGAAAAACTGATGTGAATACTGTATTTCTTACTACCTCCCCAAGATTTGCAATTGAATCGATAGGAATAGTTTTATTAGCAATAATTCCTTTTATATTAATAACAGGCGATAAGTTTGAATCACATTCAAATATTTTAAAAAGTCTAGGAGTATTAGCTTATTCGGTACAAAAGCTACTACCTGCAGCACAAGGACTATATTCTTGCCTTACAGATTTACGAAGCAAAGAAAATTCCTTAAACAGATTTATTGAACTTTATAAGCTTACTGAAAAAGCTGCACAAAAGATTAACTTTAAAAACTTGGTTCCTTTTGATATTTTGCAAATTGATTTAAAAAATGCTTTTATAAAACCAAGCAAAAAAAGTAAATTAACTTTAAAAGCAGACATTAATATAAATAAAGGTGACTCAATAGCAATAATAGGAAAAACTGGTGCTGGAAAATCTACATTTATAAATGCATTAATTTGTAATTACCCTTTACAAAAAGGAGAATTATTTGTAAATCAAAAGAGAGTAGTAGGGAAGTCTAAATTCTTTCATTCTTACAGGGCAAGTATATCTTACGTACCTCAAACAAGCAGAATTATCAATGGAGGTATTTTTGAAAATATTACTTTTCAAAATAATAGAAAATCAATCGATAACGATTTTTTCGAGGAATGTTGTAATGTGGCTTCTTTAGACTCAGGACTGCAAGATTATTTAGAATCTAATAAAGATTTAGATTTTGGGAAAAACCTAAGTGGAGGACAAATTCAAAGAATTGCAATAGCTAGAGCTTTATATCAAAAATCATCCGTATTAATTCTAGATGAAGCAACTAGCGCTCTAGATAGAAAAACCCAGGAAAGAATTTTATCCAGAATAATAGAGTTTTATCAGAATAAAATTCTCATAACAGTAACTCATAGAATTGAAACTCTTGAGTTTTTCAATAAGATATTTGAAATAAAAGAAGGATTTATAAAAGAGAGATTTTATAAGAATTAAATTTAGACATATAAATTGTAAAAATCATAAACAATTTATAACTTAAAACTTATAATGGATTTTATTTAAATCAATAAAGATGAATATAAATACTTTTAATGAATATCTTACAAACCCTAATAAACCATGTTATTTCATCGCGGAAATAGGATCTAATTTTGATGGAGATATTGAAAGAGCTTATAAATTAATTGAATTAGCAAAAGAAGTTAAGGCTGACGCTGTGAAGTTTCAACATTACACCGCATCATCTTTAGTTTCAGATATAGGATTTAAAAGTTTAACTAATAATACTCATCAAAAAAATTGGTCGAAAAGCGTTTTTGAAACATATAAAGACGCCTCATTAAAAAAAGAGTGGACAAAATTATTGTTTAATAAGGCACGCGAATTAGAAATTGATTTTCTTACATCTCCCTACTCTACAGATCTTGTGGATTATGTTGACGAATATATTGATGTTTACAAAATAGGTTCGGGGGATATTGATTACCTTGAAATAATTAGAAAAATTACAACCAAAGAGAAGCCAATTATATTGGGATGTGGAGCCTCAGAATGGAACGACATTGATAGAGTTGAGCTAATTCTTTCTGAAAAAGATATTCCAAGAGCTTATCTACAATGCAATACAAATTATTCAGCATCCCCTGAAAATTTTAAATATATTAATTTAAATGTGATTAAAAATATGAAGCATAGATACCCTAAAGCAGTAATTGGTTTAAGCGATCACACAACGGGTTATGCTACTGTTCTTGGAGCAATCACCTTAGGTGCAAAAATAATTGAAAAGCATTTCACTGATGACAATAATAGAAAAGGACCCGATCACAAATTCGCCATGAATCCCAATGATTGGGCGTCTATGATCTTGGAAGCGAGAAATTTAGAAAATGCATTGGGTGACGGTATTAAGAAAATTGAGGAAAATGAGAAAAATACTTATCTAGTTCAAAGACGTTCAATTAGAGTTAAAAATAACCTTCCAGCAGGCCACATTATATCAAGAGGAGACTTAGAAGTTTTGAGACCACAGGAAAAGGGATCAATTTCACCCAACCAATTAGACAAAGTTATTGGCAAAAGATTAAGAAAAAATATGACATCCGGCGATACCATAACATTTGAAGATTTATAATCAACATATATTTAATGTATATGGAAAGAATACTCGTTACGGGGGCAGCCGGAACTGTTGGGTCAGAGTTAACCAGAAGACTTTTGTCTCAAGGTAAAATAGTTTGTTCTTTAGATAATTCAGAAGATGCACTTTTTAAATTAGAACAATCCTTAGTTGAACATAAAAAATTTTTTAGACCTTTTCTTGGAGACATAAGAGACTATGAAAGATTAATTAGTGCTACTCAGGGAGTAGATACCATTTATCATTGTGCAGCTTTAAAACATGTAGAGCTTGGTGAATACAATACAGAAGAAATAGTTAAAACCAACATAAATGGAACTAAGAATATTATAAAAGCTGCAATAAAAAACAAAGTAAATAAATTCATATTAACTAGTAGCGATAAAGCTGTAAATCCAAGTAGTACAATGGGTACTTCAAAATTAATGGGTGAAAAACTTACACTATCAGCAAACAATCATGTTGGTGACTCTCCCACAAAATTAAGCATCGTGAGATTTGGTAATATTCTGAACTCTAATGGATCTGTTTTGACAATATTCAGAGATTTGAATGCAAGGGGGATTCCATTAACAATTACTGACGAGAAAATGACTAGGTATTTCCTCTCGAAAGAAGAGGCAATTGATTTATGTTTATTTTGCGAAAAAAATATGGCTGGAGGTGAGATATTCTTAAGTGAGATGAAAGCTTTTAGGGTTATTGATCTAGCTAAGGCTATATATGGGAAAGATTTAAAATATACCGTCACAGGTATTAAGGTAGGAGAAAAATTATTTGAAGAATTAGTTTCAGAAGTAGAGATGGAAAGAGCAGTAATATTTAAAAAAAAGATAGTTATTCTACCTAGTGCAAGAAGGTCTTTTACTTCATCAACAATAAAAAACCTAGAGAAATACAATGACTTAGAATTTTTAAATAAATTGCCAAGATCAGACTCGAAACATATATTAAAAACTTTAGATGAGATTTATGCTTTCTTGCCAAGTATTGCTGATGCAAATTAAAAATTCAGCTTTAAAAAATTCCTATAATAAAGTAGGAAACTTAACTTGGGTTCATGATGATTTTTTGAAAGAGAATATTTCTAAATCGAGAAGTTTATTTGAGACTCTATCTCTCAATTCAAAATCACCTCAACCAAAAAAATTTAATGTAATTGGTTTATTAAGTGGTTTACCATTCCCTTTAAATATTCAAAATATGTTAGTCAAAGTGCAAGCTGATATTAAAGATATTATAGGTAATGAGCAAATATATTTTGTTGAACCCCCAAATTTAGGAATTGAGTACTACGTTTTTAAATGGCCAAATGACCAAGATTTAACTAAAAATATGTTAAACTTGTCAAAAAAAATATTTAATGAAATCGTTGCTAGACATAAGGCTTTTTCAATTGAAGTTAAAGGTATTCAAATAAATCCAGATGGATGCATTATTGCGAAGGGATTTCCCTATGAAAATGATTTTTTTGAAATAAGAGATTTTGTGAAAAATACATTTAATTATGCGTCATCACAAAATCAATCAAATTGGATGCATATCCCATTAGGAAGGATACTTAATCCTGTAGGAGTAAGAAAATTCAAATTATTAAGGCAATATATTACCTCCATGAATGACTTCAGTTTTTACTTAAAAATATCATCCATTCACTTAATTCACGAAAAAAGGTGGTATATGACTGAAAAAGACTATATACTCTCATCTGAACTCTAATCATGAAAGTTTTATGTATTATCCAAGCTCGAATGGAATCATCAAGATTACCGGGTAAAGTTTTAAAAAAAATATTAGATAAACCACTAATTTATTTTGTAATCAAGGCTGCAGAATCTTCTAGAATGATTGATAAGGTCATAATAGGGACCTCAAGAAGTACTTTAAATAATAATATTAAAAGCTATTGTGATTCTCTATCTGTTGATTGTATAAGAGAATCACCTTGTGAAGATGTTTTGAAGAGATATTATGAAGCATCTAAAAAATTTCACTCAGAATATATAGTTAGAATTACTGGTGACTGTCCATTAATTTCATTTAACATAATAGATGAGGTTATTTCCTTTGCTATTGAAAATAAACTAGATTACTGTTCAAACTCAGAACCTTACTCACTACCTGAAGGACAAGACGTTGAGATTTTCACAAGAAAGGTTCTTCATGATGCAAACAAGTATGCTTCTTCTAGTTCTGATAGGGAACATGTCACATTATGGATGAAAAGAAACAAAGAAATAAAAAAAGGGAATTTTTTGCATAAAGAATCAAAATATATAGACATGCATCTATCTGTGGATCATCAAGATGAATTTGAGCAAGCTAAGAAAATACTAGAAAACCTTCATAAATATGGAATTCATCATTCTCCAACATTTGCTCAAGTTGAAGCTAGTATAAATGAATTAAATTTAAAAAAAACAAACAGAATTATGAATGAAGGTTATTACAAAAGTTTTTTAGACTCTGCCATATCAACTTCTGCGTTTCCTCTTAAATTAAAAAACTCTGAGGCTTTGCTAGAAAGAAGTAACAAAGTTATTCCAGGTGGAGCTCAAACCTATTCAAAAAGCTGGATGCACCACATTAAGGGGGTTACACCAATTTTTCTCAGAAAAGGATACGGAAGTTACGTTGAAGATGTTGATGGGAACGTTTTTGTCGATCTAATTCAGGGATTATTGCCTAATATTCTGGGATATGCATCAGAGGAAGTTAATAAATCAGCGCAAATGCAAGCCTCTTGCGGACATTCTTTTTCTCTGCCAACTTCAGTTGAGATAGAATTGGCAGAAAAATTGTGTAAGTTAATACCCTGTGCAGAAAAAGTAAGGTTTGGTAAAAATGGCTCTGATGCAACAGCTGGGGCAGTAAGAGCGGCAAGGGCAATAACTGGCAAAAAAAGAGTTGCTGTATGCGGATATCATGGTTGGCAAGATTGGTTTATAGGATCAACATCTAGAAATATTGGAGTCCCAGAAGAAGTATCAAATCTTATAAGCAAATTTGAGTATGGAAATATTGAAAGTCTAAGATCCGAATTAGATAAATACAATAATGAATTTGCAGCTGTAATTATGGAACCTGTTAATTTTGATTGGTCGCATAAAGAATTTCTTACAAAAATAAGACAACTATGTAATCAAAAAAAAATATTACTGATTTTTGATGAAATTTGTTCAGGTTTTCATTTTGGATTAGGTGGTGCTCAAAAAATATTTGATGTGATTCCTGACATTGCTACCTTTGGAAAAGCTCTAGGTAATGGATGGCCAATTAGTTGTATTGTTGGTAAAGCTGAATATATGGATATTTTCGAAGATGCTTTTTTTAGTTTTACTTTCGCAGGAGATACCGCCTGCATGGCTGCCGCGCTCAAAGTTATAGAAATACTTGAGAATAGTAATGCATATTTAAAAATCAAAAATGCAGGAATAAAACTACGAGATGGTGCAAATTATTTTGCAAGTGAGTGTGGTTTCAAGGATTCTTTTAAACTAGAAGGACATCCTCATTGGTTAAAATTTAGTTTCGAAGGAAAAGCTGATTATACTGCGGAAGATTTAAGAACATATTGGGTACAGGAAGTGACAAGGCGAGGTGTTCTTATTCTTACTACCTTTAATATAAATGCTTCACTAGAAGAAAAAGAAATTAAAATATGTCTTGATGCATTTGCCTCTGCATTCAAAAGTATGCAGAATATTGTTGAAAATAAATTAAATATCAAGAATTTTATAGACGGAGAAGCAGCAATTCCAGCATTCTCAGCAAGATAAAAATGAATCAAATTTCAGGAAATTACTATAATTCAAAAATTACTTTAAAAGAATTCTTGATTGAATCAAATCTTAAATTGTTAGAGCCCGATAAATTTTTAATTATTTGCAATTATTTGTATTAAAGTTTTGAATAAATTAAAAAATAAGGATTTATATTTCATTTTTCAAACCCTTGAAACAGGGGGGGCTGAGAAATCAATATTAGAAATTGCATCACTACTTTCCACAAAAAATTATAATGTGAATATACTTTTTTTCAAAAAAAATAATGACTTATCTAATCAAATTCCCAAGAATGTAAATAAAATCTACCTCAAATCTCCATCTTGGATTTCTTTATTTTCAAAACTATTAATCTTAAATTTAACTTGTAAGAAAAATTCTTTATTTTTTACTGCGTTAGATATCCCAATAATAATAACCTTATTTTCAAATTTAATATTTCTCAAAAGAAATAAAACAATAATATTAATAAGATGCGCTATTGAAGGATCATTTGAATGCGAGAATTTTATTAAAATATTAATAATAAAATTTTGTCAGAAATTCTTATATTCTCGTACTGATTTTTGTATCAGCAACTCAAAATATGCATTCAAAGAATGTTATCGCAAGAAAATAGTTGATCATTCAAAGCTAATTTATATTCCTAATATTGTAGATCTTGAAAAATATAAATATTTAGCCAGTGAAAATATATCACATCTCAAACAATTTAAACCCTATATTATTTGTCTTGGCAATATACATGAAAGAAAAAATTATTCACAAGCTATTAATGCATTTTATGAGGTTCAAAAAGTATATCAATCTCTAAAATTAATCATTGTTGGAGCAATTCATTCAAAAAAAGAATTTGGACACTTAAATATTCTAATAAATAAATTAAATTTAAAATCAAAAGTTATTTTTACTGGATTCATACAAAATCCTTTACCAATAATAAACGAATCTGAATTATTGCTTCATACATCAATCTCAGAAGGCTTTCCAAATGCTGTAATACAATCGATATGCTTAAAAAAGAGCGTCATAATAACGACAAAGCATGGAGATGGAGGAGCAATATGTAATGAATTTAATTGGTGTGAATATTTACCCACAAAGGATTCAAAACTTTTAGCAAAAACAATTATGCAATACGTTAAGAGTAATAAAAGTGACGAAAGATCGATTCAAAGACTTAATGAATTTAGTAAAAATAAAGTAATTACTGCTTATGAGAGAATAATTAAAAAAGCTTTAAATTGATTACTTCAAATAATAAACTTTTACACTTAAATCATACAGAAAACGTTCTTGTATAATTAAGTAAATATAAGACAAAAGTGAAAGTTAGAGATATTTTAGGTATTAGTTTTACAGCATCTTCAATTGTTTCTTGTTTTAAGCCAATAATTGGCACACCAACTGATAATCAATTACTTTCACCATTATTAGGAATCATATTAATAATTTTTTCATTCATATTTAATAGAAGATCAAATATAAATAAATATTCAGCAATAGTTGCATCAATTTTTTTAATCGGCAGTATTTTGTGCATAATAAGTATACCTTTTTGTGTAAATAATGATTTAAGAATA
>MDTE01101398.1_pt1 | contig 11384 bp, 11 predicted proteins | sample 811231 | NCBI WGS metagenome assembly MDTE01 (sample SAMN05326651, study PRJNA326480) | marine metagenome | isolation source: seawater | place: Indian Ocean: Red Sea | collected 2010
AAGCTGGTCAAGGCGCTAATCAATATCGTGTCGATCTTCCCGCTCGGCAGCCTGGTCAAACTCAACAACAATGAGATCGGCCGGGTGATTGGCACCAGCCGCCTCGCCAAATGGTGCTGGAGGAAGAGCCGATGGTCTACATCGTCAATCCGGCGATCGAAGAAGACGTATTAAAAAAGTAAGGATGGTATGCTAGGCAAATTTTTCGACAAGGTAAAGGACGGGCTAGCCCGCACCCGGGCGGCGATGACCGAGACGATCGCCGCAGTCGTGCCGCTGGGCACGCGCCTCGACGACGATGCGATCGACGATATCGAGGCGGCGCTGATCGGCGCTGACATGGGGCTGGAGACGGCGACCGAGATCGTCGATGAATTGCGCGATCGACTGCGCGACGAACAGATCGCAGACGGGCCCGCCGGCGTAATGCGGATACTCGAAGAGCAGGTAGCGGGCATCGTGGCGCTGGACGAGGGCGGCGCGCTGCCGCTAGAGGGCCCATTGCCGGGCGAGCCCTATGTGATTTTGATCGTCGGCGTCAATGGCGCGGGCAAGACTACCACTGCCGGCAAGCTGGCCAAGCGCTACGCCGACGCCGGCAAGAAGGTGGTGATGGCGGCCTGCGACACCTTCCGCGCCGCGGCGATCCCACAGCTCGAGATCTGGGCCGAGCGCGCCAACGCCGATCTGGTGCGGGCGCAAGCGGGCGCCGATCCAGCAGCGGTGGCCTTTGACGCGCTTGCGGCAGCCAAGTCGCGCGGGGCCGACGTGCTGCTGGTCGATACCGCCGGCCGCCTGCACAACAAGGTCAACCTGATGGAGGAGCTGAAGAAGATCCGCCGCTCACTTGCCAAGCAGGATCCGGGTGCACCGCACGAGACGCTATTGGTGCTCGACGGGACCAGCGGACAAAACGCGCTGATGCAGGCGCGGGAATTCAACGAGGTGACCGAGTTGACGGGGTTGGCGCTGACGAAGTTGGACGGGACGGCGAAGGGGGGAATTGTGGTGGCGTTGCGGCGGGAGATGGCGTTGCCGGTTAAGTTGATTGGCGTCGGGGAGGGGGTAGATGATATGCAGCCTTTTGATGGGGCGGCGTTTGCGAAGGCGCTTTTTGCCGAATAGGTGCTAGGAGATCGAGCTTGAGACCTTCAGTACCTTGCGGGGAATGAGTTAGAGTAGGTCTAGGGCCTCTGCCAGTTCTGCTTTGACTTCTGCGTCTTCTTCTATCGCCAGTCTTTGTTCCAGTGCTTCTCTAGCGTTAACTCCACCTAATTGACCCAACGCCCAGGCGACGTGGCCGCGTATGAGCGGCTCCTCGTCATTGAGGGCTTTGACCAGTGCGGGTACGGCCGCTTTGGCGCCTGAGTTGCCTAGGGCTACGGCCACGTTGCGCAGGAAACCCCTGCGCTTGGGGCGCTTGGCGGGGTTGTGGCGGAAGAGGGCGTTAAAGGACTCGCGGTCGAGTTGGATCAGGTCTAAGAGAGAGGGATTGTCGAGGCCAGGTCGGGTCTTGTAGCCGGGTTCGGTCGCCAGCTCAGCCTTGCGGTTCCAGGGGCAGACTTGCTGGCATATATCGCAGCCGAAGATCCAGTTGCCCATGCCCTGGCGCAGGTCTTTGGGAATGGATGTTTTGAGTTCGATATTGAGGTAGGAGATGCAGCGGGTGGCGTCCAGGACATAGGGCTCGGGGAAGGCATCGGTGGGGCAGGCGTCAAGGCAGCGGGTGCAGGTGCCGCAATGGTCGGGGGCGGGTTCGTCGCATGGCAATTTTAAATCGGTGATGATCTCGGCCAGGAAAAAGTAGGAGCCTTTGCGCTTGTCGATCAGGCAGGTGTTCTTGCCCCACCAGCCGAGGCCGGCGCGCCGAGCGAGCTCGCGCTCCAGGACCGGGGCAGTGTCGACGAAATAGCGGCCGGTGGCCTCCGGCGCGAGGGTGAGGATATAGGTCCACAGTTCGGCGAGGCGCTTTTTGATCAGGTCGTGGTAGTCGTCACCGCGGGCGTAAGTCGCAATTTGGCCGTGTAGCGGAGTGGGCTCCGTAGGCTCGGGCTGGTAGTAGTCCATCGCCAGGCAAATGGCGCTTTGGGCGCCGGGGACCAGTTGTGCGGGGGCTATGCGCTTGTCGTGGTGGCGCGCGAGATAGTGCATTTCACCGGCGTAGCCCAGGGCTAGCCAGCGGGCGTAGAACTGGGCGCCCTCCAGGGGGTCGGCGGGGGCGATACCGACGGCGGTGAAACCGAGGTCGCGGGCTTTGGCGCGGATTTTTGCGGCGGGCATGGTCTCCGCGCGGGCTGGTTTACTCGAAGAGTTCTACGATCCGGTGAAAGACCATCTGGTTGAGGTCGTTGAAGGTGGCCAGCACCATGATACAGAGCATGATGACCAGGCCGACCTGCTGGAAGATCTCGCGCTGGCGCAATGAGAGCGGCCGACGCATGATCGCCTCCAGGGTGAGAAAGGTCAGATGGCCGCCGTCGAGGACCGGTATCGGCAGTAGATTGATGATCGCGAGGTTGACGCTGAGTATCGCCAGGAAGCTGATGAAGGCATAGAGGCCCTGCTCGGCGGTCTTGCCGGCGAGTTGGGCGATGCGCAGCGGGCCGCCGAGCTCGTCGGTGGAGCGGTCGCCCTGGAAGAGCTGGCCGAGGAAGTCGAGGATAAGCCACGAGGAGCTATAGACCCCCGTGGCGCCCATGACCACTGCGCGGCCCAGGCCGACGGGACGGCGCGAGGAGTGGGGGCTGATGCCGACGCGGCCGACGGTGGTGTCACCCTCGGCGTGGGTCGCCGGGGTGATGTACTGTTCCATGCGCTGGCCATCGCGTTCCCACACCAGCGGGATCGTCTGACCGGGATAGCGGCGGATCTCCTCGCTCATCTCGCCCCAGCTAATCACGTCGGCGCCGCCGACGGCGACGATGATATCACCCGACTGCAGACCGAGGCTGTCGGCCGGCATGTCGGAGACGATCTGGCCGACGGTGGTCGGACGCATCAGCAGCACGCCGTAGTCGCCTTCGGCGGCAACGGGCAGGTCGATGAAGACGCTGGCGCCGTCGCGCTCGATCTGCAGCGGGGCGCCGCGCGCGGCGATTTCGTCGAGTGCGGCGACGAGCTCGTGGGCGTTGCCAACAGCTTTGCCATCGACGGCGACGATGCGGTCGCCGCGCTCAATGCCGACCTCGACGGCGATCGAATCGTCCTGCGGGGTGACGCGGGTGCTGTCGAAGGTCTCGACGCCATAGGCGCTGAAGAGAAAGACCAGCGCCGCAAAGGCGAAGAGGAAATTCATCAGAGGGCCGGCGGCGATGACCGCCATGCGGACGCCGATCGACTTGGAGGGGAATTCCCAGGGCTCACCGCTGGTCTCCTCGTTGCCAACATCGGCCATGCCAGCAACCTTGACGTAGCCACCAAAGGGAACCCAGGAGATGCAGTATTCTGTTTCGCCGTAGGTAAAGCCGATCATCTTGGGCGGGTAGCCGAGCGAGAAGCGCTCGACCTTGATCCCCGACCATTTGGCGACGGCGAAATGGCCCAACTCGTGGACGAAGACCAGTACGCCTAAGGCGATGAGGAAGGAGGCGATGGTATTGAGCGTCTCGAACATATGCGATACCGTTTATTTCTCAAATATGGCCAGCATATCCACGTAGAGATAGGCCAGCGGAAAGGCGAAGAAATACGAGTCGAAGCGGTCGAGCAGGCCGCCGTGGCCCGGGATCAGCGCCGGCGCATCCTTGACGCCGACATCGCGCTTGATCGCCGATTCGACCAGGTCGCCGATCTGGCCGCCGATGCCGGCGATGAGCAGCAGCCCCATAAGCGCCAGCGGCGAAAACGAGGGCAATAGCGAAATCAGGCCCATCGGCACCAGGCTGCCGACTATGCCGCCGACCAGGCCGACCCTGGTTTTGTTGGGGCTGATCGTCGGCGCCAGTTTGGTCTCGCCCCATTGGCGGCCGCTGAAGTAGGCCGCCGAGTCGGCGAGCCAAATGCAAATAAACAGCACCGCCACCAGATGGCGGCCCTCGGCGCCGGGGCCGGCCGCCTGGACCAGCAAGAGCGGTGCGCTGCCCAAAAGCCCGAAGAACAGCACCCCACCCAGAGTCAGAAAGGCGTTGGCCGCGAAGCGTTCGACGCCGCCGTGGCGCAGGGTCCAGGCCAGCAAGATCAGCACGACCGCCATCAGTTGCAAGACCAGCGCATCGTTGGTCAACTGGCCTTGCTCCAGCCGGCGGAAGTGGGTGCAGACCCCCATGGCCAGGATGCTGCCCGGCAGGATCAGGGGGCGATAGCCGGCCTGTTCGAGGATCCGATAGAATTCCCACGCGCAGCGACCCACTACTACCACCACCAGGGCGTAGAGCGTCCATTCGCCCACCTCGACCAGTAGCAGCACCCCTGGCACGAAGACCACCGCCGAGAGTACGCGCTGCTTCAGGTTGGAACCACCCGCCGTCGCGTCAGCCGCCAAAACGCCTCTGCCGCTGCTGGTAGGCGGCAATGGCCTCGTAGAGATGCTGGCGGCGAAAGTCGGGCCAGTGCACGTCGCCGACGAAGCGGATCTCGGTGTAGACCATTTGCCAGGGCAGAAAATTGCTCAGGCGCATCTCGCCGCTGGTGCGGATCAAGAGATCCGGATCGGGCAGGTCGGCGGTGTAGAGCGCGCCGCTGATCTGCTCCTCGTCAATATCCTCGGGTTTCGCCTGGCCCGCCGCAACCTTGGCAGCCAACTTGCGGAAGGCATCGACGAGCTCGCTGCGGCCCCCGTAATTGAGCGCGAGGTTGAGCCTGAGACCGGTGTTGTCCCTGGTCTGGTTGAGCGCGCGCCGGAGCGCCAGCTGGACAGTTTTAGGCAGCTCGTCGGTGCGGCCCACGGCATTGAGACGCACGTTGTTTTCGTGCAGTTCCGGCACCTCGTCGCGCAAAGACTCGTGCAGCCACTGCATCAGCGCCTTGACTTCAATGTCGGGCCGGGACCAGTTCTCGGTGGAGAAAGTATAGAGGGTCAGCGCTTCGATCTGGAGCTGACCGCAGGCGCGGACGATATCGCGCACCGACTCGCGGCCGAAGCGATGGCCGTCGGTGCGCGGGAGATTGTGCTCGTCGGCCCAGCGGCGGTCGCCATCCATGATAATGGCGATGTGGCGCGGGAGGTTACCCTCGTCCTTGAGGCGCTGTTGGGCTTTGGTGTCCTCTGCGGGCGAGAGGGGTTTGACAGGTTGGTAATCTTTTGGCGATGTGTCCAAGGGGAGAGCCTGGGCGCTCATAGTCGTCGAGTCTTTGGCTTTGGGTTTTGGAGTATTTATCGATCGGGGTATCGTTTTTGTGCGGAACTTTAAAGCTATGTCAATCTAGGGTTTAGCATCGCATTCGTCAAGCAATGTACGGGGGCCCTGACGCTTGTTGCGGACGCGCTTGACACCATTTGCTATGGCCCCTATTATGCGGCTTATGGCGAATCAGTCGAGAAGTGACGACAAGGCCAAGCTCAGGACCCGCGCTCTGGCCCAACGCGACGCGCTGGACCTCGACCAGATCGAGATCGGGGCACAGGCCATTTTGGAGCGCGTGCTGGGTTTGGCGGAGTTCCAGCGGGCCGCCGTGATCCACACCTATGTCTCGAGCAAGGAAAACGAGGTCGATACCCGCGAGTTGATCCACATCAGCTTGGAACAGAACAAGCGGGTGGTGGTGCCGGTAGTCGAGCAGGGCGTAGAGACCATGAGGCACGCGGTACTCGCGGGTATGAATGAACTGGTGAACGGGCCGATGGGGCTGGTGCAGCCCGATCCCCGCATGGCCGCTTGGCTCGATGACGCGGGCGCGATCGACCTGGTGGTGGTGCCCGGGATCGCCTTCGACCGGCGCGGGCACCGCATCGGCTTCGGCGGCGGCTTTTACGACCGCTTCCTGGCGACGGTGTCGTGTGCCAAAGTGGGGCTGTGCTACGACGCGCTGGTGTTGGACGCGATCCCCGACGAGACGCACGACGTGGCGATGGATATAGTAGTGGCCGAGAGCGCCGTTTACAAAGGAGAGTAAGCCGTGATCTACGAATTGCGCATTTATCGTTTCCATAAGGTGAGAAACGCCAAGAAGAAATTCCTCGCCGGCTTTACCAAGGCGCGCCGTTTTATGAAGAAATACGGCGTGACCTTCGTCGCCGCCTGGGAAAATCCCGACCGCGACGACGAGTTCATCTGGATCCGCGCCTTCCCCAACGCCAAGGCCCGCGACAAGGCCATAGATGCCTACTACGGCAGCCCCGAGTGGGCCAAGATCGTCGATGAGATCCGGCCGCTGATCAAAAGGCGCGAGGTGCGAGTGATGAAATCACTGCCGTACTCGACGCTAAAATGAGGGCATTGCTCTCCGCGCTCCTAGCGTGGGCGGTCGCGGCCGGGGCGGACGACGCGTATACGATCTACCGCGCCGACGCACCTCCGACGATCGACGGTCGGCTCGACGAGGCGGCGTGGACGGCGGCGCCGGATGTCGGCGGCTTCGTCTTCCCCTGGTGGGAAGCGGGCGCGCGCGAACAGACAGTGGCCAAACTGCTGTGGGACGATGAGCACCTCTACGCCGCCTTCCTCTGCGAGGACGCCCACATCTGGGCCGAGCACACCCAGCGCGACAGCGCAGTCTACCGCGACGACTGCGTCGAGGTCTTCACCGCGCCCAATCCGCAAAGGCCTGATGCCTATTTCAATATCGAAATGAACGTCCTCGGCATCGTGCTCGACCAGTGGCACCCCGACGGGCCGGGCAAACCGGTGCCCGGCGAGTGGAACGGCGCGGGCTTCCGCATCAAGACGGCTATCGTCGGCGCACTTAACGACGAGGCGGGAAAGGACCGCTACTGGGTACTCGAAGCGGCCTTCCCGCTCGAGAATTTCGCACTGTCGGGCGCGGCGATCCCACCGAATCCAGGCGACATCTGGCACCTCAACCTCAATCGCCTCGGTGGCCGGACCAACCCGCAGTTCAGCCAATGGCGGGCCAGCGGCACCGACTACCCCAACTTTCACCAGCCACGCGATTTCGGGCGGGTGGAATTCTCCGCAGCAGCGAGCCCATTCTGGCGGGGCGAGTAGCTGGTTCGCTCGCTGTCTATTTTCGCATCGATGCTGAAAATCGGTCCCATAACCGCCGACCCCGGCATTCTGCTGGCGCCGATGGAAGACATCTCGGAACTGCCCTTCCGCCTGATCTGCAAGGAACTGGGCGCCGACATCGTCTACACCGAGTTCGTCAACGCCGAAGGCCTGATTCGCGAGGATCCCGACGGCCCGCGCCGCTCCTTCCGCAAGCTGCGCTTTTTGGAAGCCGAGCGCCCGCTGGGCATCCAGATCTACGGCGCGGCGGGCCTGTCGATGGAGCGGGCCGCCGAGATCGCCACCGCGCAGAATCCGGATATTATCGACATCAACTGCGGCTGCTGGGTCAGCAATGTAGCGCTGCGCGGCGCCGGAGCCGGCCTGCTGCGCGATTTGCCGCTGATGAAAGAGATCGTCACGCGCGTCATCGGCGCGACGCACCTGCCGGTGACGGTGAAGACGCGGCTGGGTTGGGACCAGCACAGCATCCGCATCGTCGAGGTGGCCAAAATGCTCGAGGATATCGGCGTGCAGGCACTGGCCATCCACTGCCGGACCCGCGCCCAGGGCCATAAAGGGGCGGTGGATTACGAATGGATCACAAAGGTCAAACAGGCCGTGTCGATTCCGGTCGTACTCAACGGCGACGTGGTCTCGCCGGCTATCGTGCAAGAAGCCTTCGACCGCACTGGCTGCGATGGGGTGATGATCGGTCGTGGCGCGATTGCCCACCCGTGGATCTTCCGCGAGGCGCAGCACTATCTGAAGACCGGCGAGTTGTTGCCCGAGCCGACCTTGAAGGAGCGCGCCGAGTTGTGCATCAAACACGTAAATTTGGCGCTTGAGCACGACGGCGAAAGATATGTGCTCATCGGTATGCGGCGGCACTATGCCGGCTATTTCCGCGGTTTGCGCGGTGCTTCGCGATTGCGCGCCGAGTTGGCGGGCTACAGGGAACTCGCACCGCTGATGGCCCGCCTCGAGGAATTGCGCGACACCGACCCGGAGCGCATCGCCGCCTGATGGTGTCGCGCCATCTGCCCGCCAAACCCTTCCCACCGTACAAATATCTGCCCGGCCAGACGCCGCACCCGCGCAAGCACCCAGACGGGCCAGGCCGCGTTGCCGAGGAAGGTGCCGGACCACCGCTGACCGAGGCCAACTGGCAGACCAACGAGGCGTATTTGTACGGTATCGACCTGTACAATCACGGTTACTGGTGGGAAGCGCACGAAGCCTGGGAGGGACTGTGGGTGCTGGCGGCACAAGAATCGCTGCAGCGGGTGTTTCTACAGGGGTTGATTCAGACGGCGGCGGCGCTGCTTAAAGCTCGGGCGGGGAATCCCCGCGGGGCGGGTAAATTATGGGATAAGGCAAGGCCTAAATTGGAGCGAGTATGTGCAGCCGCACCGAATTATATGGGTCTGGATCTGGCCGATTTTGTCCACAATACAGCGCAGCATATCGTGTCAGGCAGCGGCCATAATACGATGTATGTATTTGTAAAATAGACACTTGATATCCATTGACACGAGGAACTACGAGCGAGATCTGTCGGGCCAGGTCTCCCTTAGCTTTGCAAAGCAGGATGGGAGGGGCGACTATCTATTGAAAATATCTATTAATCATATAGCAATAATCAATTTGCTCAATACATAGATCGCCGCGATGTTTATAGCACGAACGGAATCCGGCTTTTAAAAGGAGATACACTCGTGAACAAACCCAATTCGATTGCCCCCGCCTCGGGCAAACTCGGGGTACTGATGCCCGGCATGGGCGCCGTGGCCACCACAGTCATCGCCGGCGTCGAAGCCATCAAGGCCGGTCTGGGCCAGCCCATCGGCTCGCTGACCCAGATGGGCACCATCCGCCTGGGCAAACGCACCGACGGCCGCTCGCCGCTGATCAAGGACTTCGTGCCGCTGGCCGGTCTCGACGACCTAGTATTCGGGGGTTGGGATGTGTTTCCCGATGACGCCTACGATTCGGCCGAGCACGCCGGGGTACTGCCCAAGGACAAGCTCGAGCAAATCCGCGACCAGCTCAAGAAGGTCGTGCCGATGCCCGCGGTCTTCGACCGCAACTACGTGCGCCGACTCGAGGGCTCCAATGTCAAGAGCATGAAGACCAAGTGGGACGCGGTGCTGGAAGTACGCGAGGACATCAAGCGCTTCAAGGAGCAAAACGGCTGCGAACGGCTGGTGATGATCTGGTGCGGCAGCACCGAGATCTTCATGGCTCCCGACACGGTGCACGACACCGTCGAAAGCCTCGAAAAGGCCATAAGGGAAAACCACGCGGCCATTCCTCCGAGCATGATCTACGCCTATGCCGCTCTGCAGGAAGGCGTGCCCTTTTTAAACGGCGCGCCCAACCTCACCGTCGATGTGCCGGGGATGATCGAGCTGGCACGGCAGAACAATGTGCCAATCGGCGGCAAGGATTTTAAGACCGGCCAGACGCTGATGAAGACGCTGCTGGCGCCCGGCCTCAAGGCGCGGATGCTCGGCGTGCAGGGCTGGTTTTCGACCAATATCCTAGGCAACCGCGACGGCGAAGTGCTCGACGATCCCGACTCGTTCAAAACCAAGGAAGTCAGCAAGCTCGACGTGCTGGAGTTCATCCTCCAGCCCGATCTCTATCCCCAGCTCTACGGCGATATCTACCACAAGGTGCGGATCAACTACTACCCACCGCGCGGCGACGAGAAGGAAGGGTGGGACAATATCGACATCTTCGGCTGGCTGGGCCTGCCGATGCAGATCAAGGTCGACTTCCTCTGCCGCGACTCGATTTTGGCCGCACCGCTGGTTCTAGATCTGGTGCTATTTACCGACCTGGCGCAGCGCTCGGGTCTGGCGGGCATCCAGGAATGGCTGTCGTTTTACTTCAAGAGCCCGATGACCGCGCCCGATCTCTATCCCGAGCACGACCTCTTTATCCAGTTGATGAAGCTCAAGAACACGCTGCGCTTTTTGCAGGGCGAGGATTTGATCACGCATCTGGGGCAGGAGTACTACGACTAAGAGCAAATAGGAAGCAAAGCAAAACCCCCGGATGCCAGCGCGGCATCCGGGGGTTTTTTGCTCTTGCGCCTATCTCACAGCTGTTCGGCCAGCTCTTCGGCCGGGTAGGTCAATATCTCAGCCAGGGTCGGATGGTAGTGGGGGATGCGGGCGAGGTCGCGTACGGTGCCGCGGAAGTACATCACCGCGATCAGCTCGTGGATCAGCTCGCCGGCTTCGGGACCGGCGATATGCGCGCCAAGGATCTCGCCCGAGCGCGGGTCGCAGAGGATTTTGACATGGCCGTGTAGCTCGCCCATGGTCAGCGACTTGCCGTGGTCGTCGAAGGGATAGCTGGCGACCAGGTAGGGCCGGTCCTCGTCCTGGCAGTCCTTTTCGCAGAGTCCGACGCTGGCCACCTGCGGGTCGGTGAAGACCACCAGCGCGTTGAGGCGCTCGTCGTAGCGGTGCTCGGGGCGGTCTGGGTGGGTGGCGTTGTAGGCGGCGATCTCGCCCTGCTCAATGGCGATGTGGACGATCTCGTGCTCGCCGTTGACATCGCCGACGGCGTAGATGTGTGGCTGCGAGGTGCGCATGGCGCTATCGACGGCGATGCGGCCGCGGTCGATAGCAACGCCCGCTCGGTCGAGCTGCAGTCCCTCGATATTCGGCTTGCGGCCCAGTGCCTGGAGGACGATGTCGGCGGCGGCGCTTGCTTCCGAGCCGGCGTGCGCGAAATATGCGACCTTCTGGCCCCGTTCCTCGGCAAACCTGTGCAGTTGTGTGCCGGTGTAGACTTCCATGCCCTCGTCGCGGAAGCGCTGCTCGACCGGTCGCGCCAAGTCCTCGTCGCCCGAGGACAGGATGTGGTGGCTGCGCTGGATGAGCTTTACTTTGGTACCGATGCGCTGGTAGAACTGGGCCAGTTCGACGGCGATGGGCCCGCCACCGAGAACGATCATACGCTCGGGCCGCTCGCGCAATTCGAGCGCCTCGTCACTGGTGATATAGCCGACCTGGTCGAGACCGGGTATGGGTACGTGGCGGGTGGTGGAGCCGGTGGCGATGATAAAGTGATCCGCCTCCAGGACCCGGTCGCCTACCTGGAGCGTCTGCGGCGAGAGAAAAGCGGCGCGCTCTTGGTACAGCGTAAAGCGCTCGTCGTGCAGCTGCTCCCTGCGGTAGGCGGCGAAGTCGGCGACGAGCCGTGCCTTGCGATCGATAATGGCGGCGAGGTCGGCGCAAACATCGACCGGGGCCAGCCCGAATT
>MDTE01013175.1_pt1 | contig 11383 bp, 9 predicted proteins | sample 811231 | NCBI WGS metagenome assembly MDTE01 (sample SAMN05326651, study PRJNA326480) | marine metagenome | isolation source: seawater | place: Indian Ocean: Red Sea | collected 2010
AGATGGCCGCCTACGATCCGAACTCGCTACGAAAGAGGACCGTTGGTACCGCTTTCTATCCTCCAGTGATACCTACGATCCGGACCGGCTAAGTTTCGACCGCGAACTACTGCGGCGTTTTTACCTTTCGAAGGGGCACGCCGACATTCGCGTGGTGTCCGGTGTCGCAGAGCTCACGCCTGATCGGGGCGGCTTCTTCGTCACGTTAACGGTGGAGGAGGGCGAGACGTATCAATTCGGCGCCATCGACCTGCGCTCCGAGCTGCGCGATCTAGATCGCGAGCAACTGTTCCAATTTGTCAAATCAGCGAGCGGCGAAATCTACAATGCCAATCTAGTCGAAGAAACTATCCAGGCCCTGACTTTTGAGGTCGGAAAGCTCGGCTACGCATTCATCGATATCAAGCCTGAGATCAAGCGCGACCGTGAGAAGCGAACGATCGATGTTACCTATGTAGTTGATGAGGGGCCGAGGACTTATGTTGGGCGGATTGAGATCGGTGGCAACGTTCGAACTTTAGATCGTGTTATTCGCCGCGAGTTTGATCTCAACGAGGGTGATGCCTACAACAGCGCTAAGCTGCGCCGTTCGCGTCGCAATATTCGCGGCCTCGGCTTCTTCGATAAAGTTGAGTTGAAAGAGGAGCGGGGATCCGCACCGGACCGTACGAATGTTCTTGTGAACGTCGAGGAGCGATCGACTGGAGAGCTTGCGGTTGGTTTAGGGTTCTCGACTACTGATTCGATCCTCGGTGATGTATCGATCCGCGAGCGTAACCTCCTTGGACGGGGGCAGGATCTACGTTTAGGTGTCACGGTTTCAGCGAGGCGCCAGCAGGTAGACCTTTCGTTCACCGAGCCATATTTCCTAGACCGTAACCTTGCTGCTGGTTTCGATATTTTTAAGGTCGGGCGCGACTTGCAGGATGAGAGTTCCTACGATGAGGATAATACTGGCTTCGGATTGCGGGCAGGATTCCCGATTGCTGAGAATCTCCGTCAGTCGCTACGCTATACACTACGTAAGGTGTCGATTGAAAACGTCGGCGCAGGAGCATCAAGGTTCATCCGTGAACAGGCGGGAGAGCGCACGATCTCCTCGGTGGGCTATACGCTGATTTATGACCTGCGCGACGATCGGATAGAGCCGACTCGGGGGTATAGCATTGAGTTTTCTCAGGATGCAGCCGGATTGCTAGGAAGCGTCCGTTTCTTGAAATCAACGATCGACTATTCCTACTACTTTCCGCTCTCCGACCAGTGGATCGCTAACCTTGCGATGACCCAGGGTTACATCTTTGGCGTTGGGCAGGACGTCAACATCGGTGACCGCTTCTTTATCGGCGGCACTAATTTTCGTGGTTTTCAAAATGCAGGAATCGGACCGCGCGATCGAACAACCGAGGATTCTCTAGGTGGGAACCTATTCTACGTTGGGACAGCCGAAACGAGATTTCCTCTGGGATTGCCGAATGAATTTGATATCCTAGGACGGTTTTTCGTAGAGGCCGGCAGCCTTTCGCAAATTGACGATTCGGGGCCCGGACTGGTTGATAAGGGGTCGGTGCGCCTGTCGACCGGTATAGGTCTTTCGTGGCGTTCTCCCTTCGGTCCTATTAGGGTTGACTACGCGATCCCAATTCTAAAAGAGGATTTCGATCAAGAGGAAGCATTTCGCTTCAGTTTTGGTGCTCGCTTCTAAGGTCCAAATGACTTCTCTCAGTTTTCATCGTATCGCCTTCGTCGCCATTGTTGCGATAGGTGTAACCCTACTGCTCCCACCTCAGGTGACGGCCCAGCAGTTACCGCCAGCTGTTATTGCGGTAGTCGACGTTCAGTTCATCCTGCAGAAGTCGACCGCTGCCGCTAGTGTACGAACGCAGGTAGACAAGATACGAACCGAGTATCAGGAGCAGGTGAACGTTCAAGACCAGGAACTGCGCAAGCAGGAGCAGGAGCTAAAACGCCAACAGTCCCTGCTTACCCCCAAGGCTTTCAACGCGAAACGTCGTGACTTTCAACGGCGTGTCGCCGATGTTCAGCGTGAGGTGCAGCAGCGGCTTCGCAAGCTCGATCGGATGCGCGCTCAGGGCCTGAAAGGAATCGAACAGGCCTTGCGGCCGATCATCGTGGCGCTTTCGGAGGAGCGCGGTTTCAACGTAGTGTTGGCGAGTACACAACTTGTATTTGCAGCAAAGACGCTAGACATTACGCAAACTGTGCTCGAGCGCCTGAACCAAACCCTGCCGACCGTTAATCTGAACCTACCCTCTGAGTAATGGCGGACCCGAGATTTTTCTCGCGCGATGGTCCTATTTCTCTAGCTGACATCGCGGCACTTTGCGGCGCGCGTTGCGAAGATGGCGCCCAATCCGACAAGATGATTTACGATGTTGGCCCGCTCGATAAAGCCGATGAGACCTGCTTAAGCTTCCTTGATAACCCCCACTACTTAGCTTCTTTTTCGAAAAGCCGCGCCGGCGCTTGCATCGTTCATCCTCGCTATGTCGAGAACGCACCTGAGGGTATGAGTCTACTGCTATCGGAAAACCCTTATCGGGCTTACGCGCTGGCAGCGCACGCCTTCTATCCCGAGGCGGGCCGTAAATCTGGCGTCGCTAGCACGGCTTGTATCGACGAGACTGCTATAATTGGTGATGACGGTGCTATTGCTGAGGGTGTAGTCATCGAAGCTGGTGTGCGCATTGGCGATCGATGTTCGGTTGGCGCAAACACTGTGATCGGTCGCCATGTTGTAATAGGGAATGATGTTGCAATCGGTGAATCGGCTACCCTGAGTCACTGTATTGTCGGAGATCGTGTGCATATCTACACCGGTGTCCGGATTGGCCAGGACGGATTCGGTTTTGCGCCTGAGCTGTCGGGTCATGTGAAGATGCCGCAGCTTGGACGTGTGTTAATTGGTAACGACATCGAGATTGGTGCAAATACTACAATAGATCGCGGCTCAGGCCCTGACACCGTTATCAGTGATGGTTGCTGGATCGACAATTTAGTGCAGATCGCCCACAACGTGCGGCTTGGACGTGGTTGTATTCTCGCCGCCCAGACCGGTATTTCCGGCAGCACAGAACTCGGTGACTTCGTGGTTGCGGGTGGCCAGGTTGGGATCGCGGGACACCTCCGGATTGGCGATGGCGCTCAACTGGCTGGTAAAACGGGTGTCGCTAAAAACGTTGCTGCCGGAGCTGTCGTAGGTGGCACCCCCGCGGTGCCGATTCGCCTGTGGCATCGCCAAACGCATATTTTAGGAAAACTGGCTCGGCAGGGGAGTAGGGGCGATGAATGACGTTCCGGTTCCAGGGCAATTGGAAACGGCTGACATCATGAGGATCATGGAAATGATCCCACATCGGTTTCCGATGCTATTGGTTGATCGTGTTGTCGATATAATCCCAGATAAATCTGCGGTCGGGATCAAGAATGTCACGATAAACGAACAGTACTTTCAGGGTCACTTTCCTGGGCGCCCAGTAGTGCCGGGCGTTATGATCATTGAATCGATGGCGCAAACAGCCGCCGTGCTGGTGGTTCATACCTTGGGCACGCAATCGGAAGGAAAGGTGGTCTATTTCATGTCGATCGCGGATGCCCGCTTTCGGCAGCCAATAGTCCCCGCCGATCAAATGCGCGTATATGTGGAGAAAACAAAAAGTCGCGGGTCTGTCTGGAAGTTTGCCAGCCGGGTCACGGTGGATGGGAAGCTTGCCGCGGAAGCCAGCTACGCTGCAATGATTCTAGACAGCTAACCTAAGCCTAGGGGTGGCGAAGTCCTAAAGGATGGAAATCCTTGGTCAGGTGTCCGACTAAAGGCTAGGGGCATCTGCACTTCCCCGTTATGGCAAGGAGAAACGGGACGTCGGAGTTTGTAATAAAGGTTCACTTGAGCGCCTATAGACAACCATCTACAACCGGCCGCATCGGCTAAGCGAACAAAACCTAATGACTTTTCATAAGTTCTTGGCTTAAAGGGGTCGCGAGACCAATGGTCGACGGTGTGTGTGTGCATCTGTTGAGCAGCGAGAGCAGAGTATTATGGCCTCATCCATTCACGACACGGCGATCGTCGAAAGTGGTGCCCAGATTGGTAAAGGTGTCAGAATTGGGCCCTACTGCGAGATCGGCCCAGATGTCGAAATTGGTGACGGTGCCGTATTGGAGGCACACGCGGTAGTTGCGGGACGTACCAAACTTGGTCCCAACACCCACATCTATCCATTTGCGTCGGTCGGCCATCGGCCGCAGGACCTAAAATACGCTGGGGAACCCTCCGAGTTGATCATTGGCGAGGGGACTATCGTCCGCGAGCACGCGACGCTCAATCCAGGTACGGCGGGTGGAGAGATGCAGACACGTGTAGGTATGAACTGCATGATCATGGTCGGTAGTCACGTAGCCCATGATTGTCGGATCGGGGATCACGTGATCCTCGTCAACAACGCCACGCTTGGAGGCCATGTCGTCATCGGCGATCACGTGATCGTGGGTGGAATGTCGGCGATCCATCAATTCGTCCGAATCGGTGCGCATGCGATGGTCGGCGGCATGACCGGGGTGGAGAACGATGTAATTCCCTATGGCTCGGTGATGGGAAACCGGGCCTACCTTTCGGGCCTCAATATCGTTGGCCTGAAGCGTCGCGGCTTCAGTCGTGACGACATCCACCAACTCCGTAACGCCTACCGGCTGCTCTTTGCGGTCGAAGGCACGATGCAGGAGCGGCTGGCGGATGTCTCCGAATTATTCAACGACAGTGCTGTGGTGATGGAAATTGTTGATTTCATCAACGCGGATTCGACACGTGCGGTCTGTCAGCCAAAAAGCAGCCCCAACGGCTAAGCTCGGCATCATCGCCGGTGGCGGCGATCTGCCGGGCCGCCTGGTCGACGCGTGCCGAGCGCGGGGGTGCGATACTTTTGTGCTGGCTTACCGAGGAGTGGGTAAAGTCGAGAGCGTAAGGCCCGACGCCTGGGTCGACATTGGCCGCGTCGGCGATACTTTTGCGGCGTTGCATGCGGCCGAGTGTAAAGAGGTTGTGCTTGCGGGACCGATTCAGCGGCCCACACTGTCTGCCCTCAAGCTTGATAAACGTGGGCGCGCGATTCTTGCAAAGTTGGCGCGGGTATGGGGACGCGACGATGCGTTGCTTTCCTTGATCGTTAGTGAACTTGAAGCTCAGGGGTTTCGGGTTGTAGGGGCTGACGACGTGCTACGTGACCTGCTTGCTGTGGAAGGCCCTTTAACCCGCCTTGGTCCCGACGAGCAGGCTAAAAAAGACATCGAGCTCGGCGTGGAAGTCATTACGGCTCTTGGAACGCTGGATATTGCCCAGGCGGTGGTGGTTCAGGCGGGTAGGGTATTAGGAATTGAAGCAGCGGAAGGTACGGACTCTCTGATCGATCGTTGCGGTGAGTTAAAGGCCGACGATCGAGTGAAGCCGGTTCTGGTAAAGTTGCAAAAGCCCGGACAGGAGCGCCGAGTAGATTTGCCCGCAGTTGGTGCCGAGACCGTGATTCAGGCGGCCGCTGCTGGTTTCTCGGGGATCGCCATTGAAGCTGGCGGCACTTTGGTCATGGATCGTGAAGCCCTTATCCTACACGCTGACAAGCTTGGGCTTTTTGTCATCGCCATTACGCCAACCGCCACGTCAGATACTAGGAACTTTTAGGGAAGTTTATGTGACAAGTGGTAGGTTTATGCAGATGATGCTCTGGTTGGGGAATTTTCTCGGTTTGGGTTTCCCCGAGGGTTGCGGTATCCGACCGGCCTATCCACGTAGTTCCAGCGGTGTGTAGGGGCGCTCTGTCGGTCCAGTGTAAATCTGTCGGGGTCGACCAATTTTCTGCGATGGGTCTTCCATCATTTCGTTCCACTGAGCAACCCATCCGACCGTCCGAGCGACGGCGAAAAGCACCGTAAACATACTCGTCGGAATCCCCATTGCCTTGAGGATAATCCCCGAGTAGAAGTCCACGTTCGGAAATAGCTTGCGATCCACGAAGTACTCGTCTTCGAGTGCTATCTGCTCGAGTTCCATCGCTAATTCGAGCAGTGGTTCGTTTTCAATGCCGAGATCTTCGAGCACTTCGTGGCAGGTGCCGCGAAGTACATTGGCGCGGGGATCGAAGTTCTTGTAGACGCGGTGACCAAAGCCCATAAGCCGGAACGGATCGTCCTTATCTTTTGCTTTAGCCAAGTACTCCGGAATACGGCTCTTATCACCTATCTCGCTGAGCATATTTAGGACAGCCTCGTTGGCGCCGCCGTGCGCTGGTCCCCATAAGGAAGCGATACCAGCCGCAATGCAAGCGAAGGGATTAGCTCCCGAAGAACCGGCTAACCGTACCGTCGACGTCGAAGCATTCTGTTCGTGGTCAGCGTGGAGTATCAAAATTTTCGACATCGCCCGCGACAGAACAGGATTGATGACATAGTCCTCACACGGGTTTGCAAACAGCATGTGCAAGAAGTTTTCTGAGTATTTGATATCATTACGTGGATAGATGAAGGGCTGACCGAGTGAGTATTTGAACGCCCATGCTGCAATTGTCGGAATTTTCGACATCAGCCGAACCGAGGCGACCATTCTCTGCTCTGGATCGTTGACATCGAGGCTGTCGTGGTAGAACGCGGATAGGGCTCCAACCACTCCGCACATGATTGCCATTGGATGCGCGTCGCGCCGAAAGCCATCGTAGAAACGGCGAATCTGCTCATGTAGCATCGTGTGAGTGGTGATCCGTTTGCGAAATTTTTCCTTCTCATTGGGTGTCGGCAGCTCACCGAAAAGTAGGAGATACGATACTTCGGTAAAGTCACTCTGCTCAGTGAGTTCTTCGATCCGATAGCCCCGATAGAGCAGGATGCCCTTGTCCCCATCAATGTAGGTAATTTGTGATTCACAACTCCCAGTCGATGTGTAACCCGGGTCGTAGGTGAAATATCCCATCTGGCCGTATAGCTTGCGGATGTCGATGACGCTCGGGCCAACCGTCCCATCCAGTACCGGGAATTGAAAGGTATCGCCCGACTTTGTGTCCGTGATGGTGACGTTCCCGTTTTCTTTTGCAGCTACCGCCATTCCGTCCTCGCCCTGCTATGGCCACATAAACCTTAGGAAAACCCGCCAAATTTGGTTTGGCGTCCCGGTCAAATCTAACGCTGACCTCGGCGGCGCCATTATACGCATCGGCTCTCGTGGCGAAATAGGATTTCTAATAAAACATCAATAAATCACTTGTAAGGTATTGATTTAACTAATTAACCTTTGATATTGCTTAGTCGTTCTAAGCACGCGGAACGGCCTAAAGCGGCCATCACGTCGAAGATAGGTGGTGAAACGGTTCTCCCAGTCAGAGCGGCGCGTAAGGGTTGCGCGACTTCCTTTAGTTTGAGCTGCTCCGATTCGGCAAAACCGCGAACTAACGCCTCGAGTGCTTGGAGCTCCCAAGTTTCGGTAACCTCCAGGACAGTTTGTATCCGGCTGAGTCGCTGCCGCACCTCGTGTGTGAGAAGCGCCTCAGCCTTCGAATCTAAGGTTGGTACCTGGTCAATGAAAGGTTTTGCATTATCAATGAGTTCCAGGATTGTTTGTGAGCGCTCTTTAAATAATGGGAGTAGTGTTTTTACCCGCTTCAGCTGCACGTCGGTTGGTTGTGAACCCAGGTGCTTGTGGATTAGGGGCCGCAATAGGCCGAGTAGTTCGTTTGATTCCGTATTGCTGAGGTAATGGCTGTTTAGCGATTGGAGCCGTGTGATATCGAATCGGGCCGGCGATTTCCCAATTCCGTCTATATTGAACCAACTAATGGATTGTTTAGTCGAAATAATCTCATCATCGCCATGGGACCAACCCAGGCGAAGAAGGTAGTTTCGCATAGCTTCTGGCAGGAACCCGGTATCGCGGTAGGCATCGACACTCAGCGCGCCGTGTCGCTTGGAGAGTTTTGCACCGTCAGGTCCGTGAATCAGAGGAATATGCGCGAATAACGGCGGCTCCCAGCCCAATGCCGAATAGAGGTTTCGCTGGCGCAATGCGTTATTAAGGTGATCATCGCCACGGATAATATGGGTGACGCCCATGTCGTGGTCATCGGCGACGACGGATAGCATGTAAGTCGGCGTTCCATCCGCTCGTAGCAAAACCATGTCGTCAATCTGTTCGTTAGAAACTGTAATCGAGCCCTGGACGAGATCTTCAATGGTAGTCTCACCTTCGAGCGGTGCTTTAAGTCGGATAACTGGGGCTGCACCGGCGGGGGCTTCTTTCGGGTCGCGGTCGCGCCAGCGTCGGTCGTAGAACTGCCTATGACCTTCGGCGCGAGCTTTTGCCCGCATGTCGGCCAACTCCTCCGGTGTAGCGAAGCAGAAGTATGCCTTGTCCTTAAGAAGCAGGTCATGTGCGAGATCGGTATGGCGTGACGCGCGTGAAAACTGGAATACTACGTCATCGTCCCAGTCGATCTTGAGCCATTCCAGGGCCCTAAAGATCGCGTCAACCGAGTCTTGGGTCGACCGTTTACGGTCGGTGTCTTCGATACGGAGACGGAAAATACCATCGGTATGCCGTGCATAAAGCCAGTTAAACAAAGCAGTTCGGGCACTACCAACATGTAAAAACCCAGTGGGGGAGGGTGCAAAGCGTGTAACGACGGACATTCACATAATCCGGTGAAATAGCGGCTCCTAGGGCGTCGCTTTTGTACGCTTGCTAATAACCGCTGTCTAATTGAGTAGTTGACTACAGCCGCCGCTCAGTGGAGCTTGAGACGGTTTCTACACGTGTCATCAGAATAGCGCGCATGGCCCAGGGAGGCTAAACAGCTCCGATGCCCCAACGGCAATTCACACGTTTGCGTTGGACAGGACCGTTGATGCTATTGCTATCCAGTTGAGTGCGGCTTCGCTGTCCACTTCGTGTTTGCTGCGCTTCATGCACTGTGGGGCGGGGACCGCGGAGGCGTTCCCTGGGAGAAAAGCGATAGCTGCCGGCTACGTTGGCTCTGCAATCTAGTTGTAACGGCGGATTAATGTGGTGAGCCGTCCTTGAACCTTGACGCGATCAGGGCCAAAGATCCGGGTCTCGTAGAGGGGGTTTGCCGCCTCGAGCGCTATCGAATTACCCTTGCGGCGAAGGCGCTTGAGTGTAACCTCTTCATTGTCGATTAAAGCGACGACGATCTGACCGGTATCGGCACCTTCACAACGTTCAATCACCGCGGTATCACCGTCGTGGATTCCAGCATCAATCATTGAATCTCCGGCTACTTCGAGTGCGTAGTATTCTCCCTTACCCAAGAATCCGCCTGGGACCGAAATCGTCATACTATTATCGCGCAACGCTTCGATCGGTGTACCTGCAGCGATACGGCCATAGAGCGGTAGCTCCATCGCCGGCGTGTCGTTTGCTGCTTCACGGCCGGGGAGAGCGGCACTGAAATTTCCCTCAATGACGTTGGGTGAGAATTGGTTTGGACTGGTCGGGGTGGCAGTGTTGGGAAGTTTCAAAACCTCTAGCGCTCTTGCACGATGCGGGAGACGCCGAATGAAGCCTCTTTCCTCAAGTGCCGTGATAAGCCGGTGTATACCCGATTTTGATTTTAGGCTAAGTGCTTCTTTCATTTCGTCAAATGAAGGAGATACGCCGGTTTGTGATAGCCGGTCGTTTACAAAAAGGAGCAATTCATGTTGTTTTTTCGTCAACATCGCTCGGCAAATCCCAACGTGCAGAACAAAACAGAAACGATAATGCGTGTTCTAGTTTAGTTCTTTTGGTGCGTCAAGTATCAATGATTCCTTTAGCGCTGGTTGCTGGGATCAGAGTGCCTGGGCAAGTTCGATAATCGTGATCCTGTCTCCCGCCTTAGCCGGGGGGGCGTTGGCCGGCCGAATTGCAAGGCAGTCGGCTTTAGAAAATAGCGATAGCATGCTGCTGTCCTGCTTAGGATACGGCTTGACCACTTGGTTCCCATCGGGGTCGTTGGTAAGTGATGCGCGTAGATAATCCTCGCGCTCATCGTTCGAGGGCAGATCAGTTCCTAGGATCGCTACGCGGGTCATGCGGGTTTGCGGGTTTTCAAGGCCCAGAAGGGCGTTCACCGCCGGTAGTACAAAAATCAATGCACACACGAGAGAAGAAACAGGATTGCCCGGCACGCCAATCATCGGTACGTCGTCTATACTGCCGAACATTAGAGGTTTTCCCGGCCGCATAGCGATACGCCAGAAATCGACCTCAAGTCCCCGTTCGCCGAGCACCGTTCTTACTAGGTCGTGATCCCCTACAGACGCGCCCCCCATTGTGACAAGGAGGTCAGCACCGCGGATTCCCTTGACCATCGTCGTTAGAGATTGGCGGTTGTCGTCGGCGATTCCAAGGTCGATGGGTTCGGCGCCATGGGCGCGCAGGAAGGCGGCCATGGCGAGAGTATTCGAACTGACAATCTGATTTTCAGCGATAGGATCTCCGGGCCGAACAATCTCATCGCCCGTCGCAAGGAGTGCGACCCGGGGCCGGCAGCGCACTTCGAGCCAGGGAACATTCATCGCAGCCGCTAGGCCAATGCTGCGTGGCGTAAGTAGCGATCCGGCTGATACCCCAACCTCATCCTTGCGAAAATCGAGCCCCGCTTGCCGGACGTAGTTCCCAGCTTTTGTCGGTTTTTCGATTGTTATCCAGTCGCCCTCGGTTGAGGTGTGCTCCTGAATGACAATAGTATCGGTTCCTTGAGGTAGCGGACCACCCGTGAAGATGCGCACGGTTTCACCGGTTTTCACCTCGCCCGAGAAGGCGCTGCCTGCAGGTGCCTCGCCGACCTGCTTCAGCCGCACTGGAACTTCACCTATCTCTTCGGCACGAACCGCATAGCCGTCCATTGCGGAAACAGCTGTAGGGGGTTGGGTGACACGGGCAGCAACGTCGACCGCGAGGACCCGATTCAAGGCGTGCGCCAGACTCACGGTTTCCACCGGAGTAGGATCCATGGCTGCGATGATTCGATTGCGCGCTTCTTCAACCGGAATCAGAGGAGCGTTGCGGCCGTTCATGAAGCTTGATCGTTTGGATAGATGCCCGACTTTCCGCCGGATTTTCGGACCAGACGAACGTCGCTAATCGTCATGCCCCGGTCCACTGATTTACACATATCGTAGATCGTAAGTGCGGCTATGCTTGCGGCCGTGAGCGCTTCCATTTCGACGCCTGTTTTGGCGAAGACGCGGCATGTGGCTCTAATGTCGATGGCACTTCGGGTATCGTCGCACGTGAGTTCGACCTCTACTGAATTCAAAGCTAGCGGGTGGCACAAGGGAACCAGTTCGGGCGTTCGCTTAGCCGCCATGATGCCGGCGAGCCGCGCGACCG
>MDTE01204130.1_pt1 | contig 11382 bp, 9 predicted proteins | sample 811231 | NCBI WGS metagenome assembly MDTE01 (sample SAMN05326651, study PRJNA326480) | marine metagenome | isolation source: seawater | place: Indian Ocean: Red Sea | collected 2010
ACTCTTAAAACACATTTACCTGTATTATCTTCAATTTCCAGATCTTTGTACGCCATTTCCTGGCCCTTGCTCTTGTAAGTTGCAAATTTATCAAAAGTTAATTTTCCCGCACTAACAACCACCGCTTCTTCTATATCTATTCCCCAAGTATTCTCTTCAAGCTTCAATACATCTTCAATCTTCATTGTTTTTGTTTTCATACTTGAATTAACACACTCATCATTATAACTTAGAACATAATATAGAATATTATTGATTACTCTAATCGCAGTAGCAATGGGCGGCGCATTAGGAGCTGTGTTAAGATATCTTCTAGGAAACCAAATTTCCGTAATATTCGGAACGAATTTTCCGTTCAGCATCCTGATAATCAACGTGGTAGGCTCGTTTTTCATGGGTATGGCCATAGAAAGCTTCAATCTATTCTCAATATCCAACGAACCACTACAGAAATTTTTTACCATTGGTATTCTTGGAGCATTTACAACATTCTCAACTTTTTCACTAGATGCTCTTGATCTAATTATGAACAACAGAATCTCCGACGCCTTTCTCTATATCTCCGCATCGGTCATACTTGCAATTGGATTTCTTTTCCTTGGAATTCAATTCATAAAACTGGTGTCATAATTCAAATTATTCTAACAACTCTTATATTTAATCTTAATTTACAAATATATTATGCAAGTTCCACAATATGATGAAACAAGATCAAGTTTATTTAACGAAATTCTAGCTGCAGGAAAAGCTAGATATCCTAATGAACATCCATGGCAACAACTATTCATTGAAGGAAAGTTGTCACAGGATCAACTAAAAGTCTGGGCACAGAACCGATATTATTTCCATGCAGGTATTCCCGCAAAGGACGCAAACGTCTTCTGTAAATTACCAGATGATAAAGACGCCAAAGGAATGTGGCTCGAAAAACTCCAAGAAGAAATGGGAGATGACGAAGAGCAATCACATCCAGATATGTTCCTCGACTTTTGCGCAGGTTTAGGTTTATCAAAAGACGATGTAGTTAATGCTGATGTATTCGCTCCTATCAAAATCGCTGTAGACGGATACAGAGACGCATGTAGAGTAAAACCATTCCAATTTGGAGTAGGTGCTTCTATTTCTGAATACACAGTACCGTTCAAGATGAACAGAATGTTGAAAGCTTTCAGAGAACACTATTCATTCATTCCTGACAAAGCACTACACTTCTTCGAGGCTCACAAAGAAGCAGACGAAGTCCACGGAAATATAATGATCAATCTCATTGAAAAATATGGAAAAACAGACGCGGACAAAGTTCTATTACAGGAAGGATATATGTTCAAACTCGATTTACATCGAATAATTTTGGATACAGTCCACTACGAAACCGTCCTAAAACAATAGAAATAGGTATCATAAATTGTCGGGGCAGAGCGACTCTAGTATCAATGGAAAGGTTCGTATTTATGGAACCGTAGAAATAGATGAGTTTGAACCCTGGCAAAAAAAATTCAATGAACACTATCCAAATATAGAACTCGATTTCAATCGCAGATATGTTTACGGAACTCCTCCACCCATGGCTAAAGCTGTAATGGATGAATCTTCTAAAAACAAAACTACTGCAGACGTTCTAATTGCTTCCACTGCTCCAATCCTTCAAATGGAAAACTTGGGAATACTTGAAGAACACAACTTTGACGATTCCATTCTATCAAAATACAAACATTATAATCAATATTGGATTGCATTATTAGCAATTCCTACAGTACAGATCTATAATCCTGATATTGTTCATGATGACAACATACCTAAAGAAGCAATGGATCTTATTGATCCGAAATGGAAAGATAAACTAACCACACACGATCTAACTCTAGGTACATTTGGAGCACACTGGCTTACCAAACTCAAGGATCTGTGGGGAGAAGACAAATGGAACCAATTCGTTACTGGATTAGCTAAAAATAATCCTGTTCGCTTCGGACTATTTGACGACGTAACCGATTCCGTTGATGACGGAACAACCCCTATAGCTGTTAATGCATTACATCATGATTTAATCAAAGCAAAAGCAGAAGGAAGATCTGTTGAAAGATTAGTGTTAAAAGATCTTCCAGCAATGTCTACATCAAATGCAATTGCTTTAACAAAAGCCGGTAAAAACAAAGAAGCATCAAAAATATTTATAGAATTTATGCTCTCTGACGAAGGCCAGGAAATGATTGGTAATTCATCTCATACTGTTAGAGTACCAGGAAACGAAAACGTAAAATCTACATATTCTATTTCGAATATCTTACCAAACGAAGAAATTACTTACTTCCCTGACAAAGATGCATACCCTCGCACACAACCTGATTTAGATTTACTCAAAGAAAAATTCTCATAATTAGTTCAACTTTTTATTTGATTTAGACATATACATTATTGTGCTCAAAGTAATTCTTCTATGTTTAATTTTAATTACTCCAACGATAGTTCTTTATCAAAATTATACAGAATTAAATACAAATTATTTAAAACTTGATGAAAATTATGATGAATTAACACTAAATTTCTTAGATCTTGAAGAATCATTTCAAAAACTAGACACTGAAAACCAACAACTCGAAAACGATCTAGATATTCTTACGCAAGACTATATCGACGCAGTATCTACATTAGAAAATCTAATGAATATATTGAATCAACTCGAAACCCAACTCGAAAATATCAATAACCAAAAAATCTCTTTAGAATCGGAAATAGAAGTAAAAACAACCGAAATTTCACAGCTTGTCGAAGAAGGAAACACTAAACAATCCACTATTGATTCATTAAATACTGAACTTACAAATAACAAAAACGAAATCGACGAATTAAATGAATTATCATTAAATCTAGAGTCTGAAATCGCAAATCTTACTGATAACATAGAGGATCAAAAACAAACTATCAATAATCTAGAAAATATAGAAAGCGAACTTAATAGACAGAAACAAAAACTAATTGAAGAAAACGATGTACTAACTAAAAACAACACAAGAATGTCTTTACTTTTATCTGAACGCATCTTAGGACAACGCGATGAAATTTACCGTGTTGGAAACGATATACGTAAAAGCGTAGTTCATGTTAGCGACCGTAATTCATATGGCACAGGATTCTTTGTAAGTAATAATGGATGCATCCTCACTAACGCACATGTAACAGACGGAAACTCCCGCGTCACAATAGAATTATCAGACGGAAGTAAATACACCGGTACTGTTCTTAAAGAAGGCAATGCAGATCTCAACAACCGCGTAAATTCAAATCAATTTGATCTTGCTCTAATTAAAATTAATGTAGCTTCCACACCAATTCCTATCAACACTGTTAATCCCAATATTGACGAAATGATAATCTTGGTTGGTCATCCAGGCGAATTAGGTGAATGGGTTATTGCTGCAGGTTCATACAACGGTAAATCTGATACCATTCCTTCAGAACACGAATTTTCCTTACCTTCAGTCTTTGGCGGCTCCAGTGGGTCTCCAATCGTAAACATGAATGGCGAACTTGTAGGTGTAAATTGGGGCTCAGGATTAAACGACCCTCTAAATCAAAACGACAACATAGTCGTCTGGGAGGACAATCTTGGTAAATTTATTATGAATAACCAACATTCAATCGCTGAGACATCCGCATCTGCCGTAACATTCCTCAGTGACACTCAATGCCGCATCAGTTAGTATAATAGTAAATAATTTCTAGAATTAACAATGCCTTCTGCAATTTTAATTACATATGAAGACGAAGAATCGTTCCAGGAAGCAATGGGATTATGTGAAGCAGCAGGCTATGAAATTGTCCATATAATCAGACAACGATTCCTGAAGAAACCAAAGTATGGAATCGGCGGTGGAGTATTAGAAAAGTTGGTTGGCGTAACAGAAGCTTTAGATCCTGATGTAATAATCTTTGATGAAATATTAAAAACATCACAAAATTATAACCTTGCATCAAAATTAAATAAACTTGTACTGGATCGAGAATCTCTCATACTCGACATCTTTGAACGCCGAGCTTCAACCGATGAAAGTTTACTGCAAGTAAAGTTAGCTAAGCTCGTATACGAAAGAGTGCACGCAAAAGAAAAAATTCGTTTAACCCGTAAAGGGGAAAAGCCAGGATTTCAAGGCATTGGAATTTTCGAGTCCGACGTTTATGCACGAGACATTCAACGTCGTGCAAACACCGTTAGATCTAAATTAGTTAAAGCGGGAAAACAACGAGAATTACATAGGGAAGGAAGACGCCGACAAGGATTTAAAACTATTTCTTTAGCTGGCTACACTTCATCTGGAAAAAGTACATTATTTAATTCACTTACAGGAGAGAATACTGAAGAATCCTCTGAACTTTTCACTACCTTGAATACTAAAACAAGGAGAGTTACAATTAAAAAAGAACCATACCTTCTTTCTGATACTGTAGGATTCATTGGCAAGCTTCCAGCTTACATGATCGAAGCTTTTAATTCCACTTTGGAAGAACTTCTATACACTAATGCTGTTGTAGTAGTCATTGACTCTTCCGACTATCTTGAAGATTATGAGCACAAACTACGTACTTGCATAAGCACTCTAGATAGAATGGGTGTAGAACGCAGTAAAATGATATTTGCATTGAATAAACTAGATCTAATTCCTTATGAAGAACTGGAAGAAAAGATTGCCATGGTGGAGGACTTTGGCACCAGGAAAATCATGACAATCTCTGCCAAGACAGGCGAAAACCTTGAAGAACTAAAGGAACTCATTGCACGAACTATAAATTAAAATTATTCTAACAGGCTTAATATAGATAATTTACGAGATAAGTAGTGTCCCTATGCTTGTTGATAGACTAAAAAACATGAGCAAATCTTCTGCTATATTCTATTCACTGTTAGGCTTTACACTATTTCTAATTATTTATCCTGTATCGTTTTTGATCTTCGGAAGTTTTTGGTCTGGCAGTCCGGGCGGCGACGGAAATCTTACACTGGATAATTATAGAACTGTATTCTCTGATCCAAAAACCTTTCAACTCTTGAGAAACTCTGTTGCATATGCTTTAGGCAGTGCACTGATTGGAGTTTCAATTGCTACTATACTTTCATTTATTACTACACGAACTAATGCACCATTAAGACAATACTTTGTTTTTATCCCGATACTTCCGATAATTCTTCCTGGAATGGTTGACAACCTCGCTTGGATTTACTTGTTCTCACCAAGGTCAGGACTTGTAAACACCTGGTGGAGAAACATTACTGGTTTCGAAACAGCTTTGTTTAACATTTATTCTCTTCCAGGTATGATTTGGGTAATGGGCATAAGTCTTGTGCCACTATCTTATCTTGTAATATCTGCAGCATTTGCAACAATGGACGCTTCACTAGAAGAACAAGCAAGAGTAAGTGGAGGATCTGTGTTTACAATATTCAGAAAGATTACAATTCCATTGATGATGCCAGCTATTATCAGCGTTTACCTACTGACATTCATTCTCGCTATCGAGTCATTTGAAACGCCCGCTATGATCGGTGCAGCAGCCTCTCCACCAGTATACGTATTCATGTATCGAATATACGAAACTGTAGTCTGGGCAATTCCTCCAAATTATGGACTAGGTACAGCTTACGCCAGTTTTCTTCTGATTATAACAATGACTGCAGTATATTTGTACAGAAAAGCGGTAAAGAGAACCGAAAAATTCCAAGTAATCACTGGTAAAGGGTATAAACCTTCTATATTGGACCTTGGAAAATGGAGATGGCTTGGCACTGGAATACTGGGCTTCTATGTCTTCCTCCACATCGTCGTCGTTTTTGGTATGGTTCTCATCCTCTCATTCCAGCCATATTGGAATCCGAACGATCTCTTCGGCAATATGACTTTACGTAACTACGAAACAGTTCTTGGTCAAAGGAGAATCATTTCAAGCCTCATGAACAGTGCTACTGTCTCAGTTGTTTCAGCAACAATTGTAGTAATCATGGCTGCAATTCTTACATACATATCTAACCGCAAAAATATTCGTGGCGGTGGACTCTTGGAAGGATTTGGTTCTTTACCACTTGCATTTCCAGGTATGATTCTCGGACTTGGATTACTGTGGACTTTCTTAACAATACCATTGGGAATTTATGGAACAGTTTATGTTTTGATGCTTTGTTTCTTGGTAAAATATATGCCCCAAGGTATTAGGTTTGCGAATGGAGCTTTAATCCAAATCAAAGATGATCTTGAAGAAACATCTTCTGTATCTGGTGCAGAATGGACAACCACTGTTCAAAAAATTATTATACCATTACTAAAACCTGCTCTTATCAGCGCATGGATCTATATCTTTGTTCTAACATTTCGTGAACTAAGCTCGATTATTTTCCTCGTAGTTCCAAACAATCAAGTCATTGCCGCGATTCTCTGGGATTTGTTTGTTAATGGTTCAGTTGAATTACTTGCTGCAACATCAATGTTACTAACATTCTTCCTTTGGACTGTAGTAATTATTGCAATTATATTATTCAAAGTGCGTTTCCGCTAACATTAATTTAATAAAACACTCTCTGCCTTCTTCATCAAGTCGACACTTCGTTTCTCATTATTACTCTCTACGTAAATTCTACATTTAGGCTCGGTTCCCGAAACCCTAAACAACACCCAACCGTCTGAATAAACCAGCCTCAAACCATCAATTTCTTGAATTTCTACAGGCTCTTCAAGCGTATCCAATGCCTTTTCCTTCAGCAAATCAGGGTCAAAAGCCTCTAAAACAATATTATTCTGCAAATAACTTCTCTTTGGAACAGACTTTATCATTTCCTCAATATCGAGATTATTTACTGACATGTAGTGCACTAATTTTAATGCTGCATGAATTCCATCTTCCCACATTCCCCAATCCGAATCAATAACTTTACTTGGTTCAGTAGCATAAATTCCTGATAATCTGTCTAACGTTATGAATGTTTTTCCAAGACGAGCTCGAGAAATATTGCAAGAGTGTAACTCGGCAAGTTCTTCAAGAGCTGTAGATGAATTTATTGAAATAACCAAATCTCCTTTTCTTTCTTGAATTATTATAGACAATAACAAATAAGAAAAAACATAATCTGGAACAATTCCTTCTTTAGTTATAATAACAAGTCGATCTCCATCACCATCATGCACAAATGCAAAATCTACATCACTATTTTTTACCAAATTTGTTGTAACTTCAAGATTTTCCTTTATGGGTTCAGGACTATGTCCATGAAATCTATGACTTGGATGTGAATTAATTGAAATAACCTCATGACCCATCTTTGATAATAATAAAGGTGTAAAATTATTTGTAACACCGTTAGCACAATCTACTAATATTTTATACTTCTTTTTTCCAGAACTGAACTTTTCTAAAATATCTATAACATAATTTATTTTAATTCCTTCATTAAAGGTAATTTTACCAAATTTATCTGGTTGATATCTATACACAGAATCATAATTCTGTATCATTTCTTCCGTTTTTTCATCTATTGCAATACCTTTTGAATCAAATACCTTTATTCCACAATAATTTGGTGGATTATGTGATGCTGTTACAGCAAAACCCAAGTCAAAATCCCCCTTCTTAGTTGAATATGCTACCAAGGGAGTTGGCGCCAAACCAATATGGTTTACATTATTTCCATAATAACTTAATCCTGCTGTAAGTATATCGGCAAATAACATACAAGATCGTCTCGAATCATGTCCAATAAGAAAATTTGAACCTAAACCACTGAGAGAAATTGATTCAACCAGGTTCATAATCATCTTTGTATCTATGTCATCCTGAAATATTCCTCTTATACCCGAAGTACCAAATTTCAATTTTTTTATCCATTTGTAGTAATGTTAATTAGATTAATTAAGATAGATGTGCTTAGGAAGATGCCAAAATTTCAAGGAAGGAATATACCAATTTTCTGGATAGGTGCTATTGTAGTAGTCATTGGTGTAGCTTACGTTATTAATACCGACTCAGCTTTGACAGGACAAACTTTTGATGATGATGAACTAATCTTTGATGAAGATTTTGGAAATATTAATTCAGAGAACGATCAAGGAGTAACCAATTTTGACGATATTGATGATGTAGCTCACGTTCCTCCTTCACCTGGTCAACTTGTTCCACCCGTCATTGGAATGGAGGTAATGTCTTGGGTAGATATAAGAAAAACAAATGTTTGGATTGAAGACGAATGGCTCTGGGTAAAAATAACAGTTGTAAATCCTCCTCCAACACAACTTGCAAGAACACTTCCTGTTCCTGATGGAGCACTTTTTCAACTTACTGATGAATTATTAACTTGGAGAGTGCGTATAGATCATAACAACGATAATGTAACTGATTACACTATTGACGCAGTTTGGAATCCAACCGGTGAAAACGTCGACATGGAAGGTAACCCAAAAGATGATTTATCTGGTGGATATTTCAGAGACGCAGGATTACCTGGTGCAGATAATGCTTACAACCTTGGAAAAGATGAATTTCCTGGATTAATTGGAACCAACGAAAATACTATTATCACTGGATTTCCACTAGAACTACTACCTGAACTTGGTACAGAATTTGAAATTGCTGTTTGTGTGAATTATACAGGAGATCATGAAATTCTAGACGACTTTATTCTTGCCGCATATGATTGTTATCCATCAATATTTCCACCTGGCCAAGAATGGATTCAAGTTAAACTCTAATTACCTTACTAAAGTAATTCCTAAAGCATAAACTGCTAATATAATTAAAAATGTAGATACTCCTCCTATTTTTGCGATAGTAAACAAACGATCTAATCCTACAGAATAATCATCTAATAACGCAGAACCAAATACCTTGTAAGAATTTTTATTTCTTTTAATAACAAAATTAGATTTTATCATGGATTTTTCTGCAGCATCTCGCAAGTTCTCAATTATTTTTCTGATTTCTTTAACTGACGACTCGCCTCCAAACGGAGTATATCCAAGCGAATTCATTACCTTTGCAGCATTAAAATGAGTATCTGTCGTACAAACATCGATTATGTCATCATTTTCACTAAGAATTTTATCTCGAAAACCTAATGCAATATTGTTAGCATCAACTGATAACAGCCCATAATATTTTTTATTAATTTCAAACAAAACCAAGCCTATACCTGCAGGACCAACATCATCTTTTAATTTTATACGTAAATCCTTTGAATCTGCATATCCCATTCTGAATGGCATTTGATTATTGAATCTAATCTTTCTAAGAATATCCTTTGAAGCACTTATTATATCTTCACAATCTTCATGAACCGGCGTTGCTCCTATCGAATTATGCGCATCGATCAATATTACACCATTAAAACCAATGGACTTTGCAGCTTTGCTTATCTTTTCTCTAACAAAAATTGGAAAATCTTCCATTCCATATGGTGCCAAAGTCAATACTAACATTGCATAATCACCAAACGCTAATCCACTAACAGTTGCTCTACCTATACTTCTTGATTTTGGTTCTGTACAAGTACTTCCATCAGATACAATCTGCAAGTTATTCATTTCATTAAGATATGAACTAACCACTGATTTAGAAGCTAAATTATGTTCATGACCAGAAATACCATGGAATATTATAGATTTTAGATTGTTACTATCTGCCCATTTCCACAACTCAAAAGGTAAATTACTACTTCCAATCGGGTAAAAAGGCCCTGGATGAACTTCTGGTACTATTATTGCTCTATTTTTTCCTGGTGCATTATCTTTATGCGGAAATTCAATTACAGAAGTAACAATTTCTTTTTCTAAACTGAACGTTTCAATTAAATCTTCAATTAGTTTAGGACGTTCTGCAACCCATGCTTGTAAAAATGCCTGAAAAACAATTAACGGTGAACTTTTAATTAAAGTACCACCTGTTTTGCTTAACACCAATAAATAACTTACAGATAAAACAGGAATAATTAACGCCAATGAAAACGCTATTGATTCTTCCGCTAATAACAAAGAAAATTGTTCTATAGGAAATAATACACCAGTCTGTGCAAATGGAATTATTGTAAATAATAACATTGGTTGTAGAAAAGAAACCAATGTTCCCACACTAATTCTCCTGAAAAACACCGATCCTAAAATAATTATTCGTATAGATATTGCAGTTGACAAACCCATTACAACTAACAAATAAAATACCTGTTCTTCCTGTAATAATGAATATTGATATAATCCAAATGCCGAAAGAACAGACCATGAAGCATTCGGAACAACAGACATAGCAAGTAATCTACGAATCGAAGCAAATGAATGACGTATTAATATTAAACGTTCTAAAATAATTGATAACAAAAATACAACAAAAAATATTGATATTGCTTCATATCTTTGTGCCATTGGGACGTTAGAAAAAATACCCTGAATTAATATTATTGATAACGAAGTTGCAGATGCTAATAAAAGCGAAACAAAAAATGACGGCAGTGTAAATAATAATCGAAATTTTCTTTGTAAACTAAAAGTTGATTGCATATTTGTTCGGACTATCTATATTATAGGAAAAACTCGTAATGCAATAGATATGACAATTATTGCTAACGCTCCACCCATTACTACAATAGGTGAAAGTTTGATCCCCTTTCCGGAATCTGCGAAGAAGGTCATCAGCCCTGCTTGTGATGCAGGCATTTGTCCACTCTTGTCTTTCTTTTCTCCTTTAGAGCTCATGTACATGACTTCAATACTTTGTATAATTTAAATTTGGCTGTAAAATTTATGCGGGAGGCGAGAATTGAACTCAATAACTTCTAAAAATAGAAAAATCTGAAACATATTTAAGGTCGTCGTGAGCGGAATAGAAAACTGATGAATAAAAAAATAAAAATTAGAAATTTTTTTTTAAAAAAAAGAAAAAAAATAACTACACTTTAATTTAAAGATTGTCATTTTGAACTGAAATTCAATTCTTTATATACGCAATATTCATTAAAAGCTTTGGGGAAAAAAGATGGTTGCAAAACGAAAAACAACAAAACGTAAAGCTACTAAACGTAAAGCAGCTCCAAAGCGCAAAGCAGCAAAGCGTAAAGCACCAGCTAAACGTAAAGCTACTAAACGTAAAGCTACTAAACGTAAAGCAGTTAAACGTAAAGCAACCAAGAAAAAAGCAGCTCCAAAGCGCAAAGCAGCTAAGAAGAAAGCAGCACCAAAGCGTAAGGCAGCTAAACGTAAAGCAGCTCCAAAGAAGAAAGCTACTAAACGTAAAGCTACTAAACGTAAGGCAGCTCCAAAGAAGAAAGCAGCACCAAAGCGTAAGGCAGCTAAACGTAAAGCACCAGCTAAACGTAAAGCACCAGCTAAACGTAAGGCAGCTAAACGTAAAGCACCAGCT
>MDTE01192411.1_pt1 | contig 11381 bp, 5 predicted proteins | sample 811231 | NCBI WGS metagenome assembly MDTE01 (sample SAMN05326651, study PRJNA326480) | marine metagenome | isolation source: seawater | place: Indian Ocean: Red Sea | collected 2010
ATTCATACCTTCAGAAAGGATAGAGTGATGCATCACAACAAACTTTTTATTGTCACGTCCCCAAGCGTTCAATGTATTGAAGAATTGATCGCGAGAAACTTTTTTTCCGTTGATGATAGCACCAGTCTTGCTGGTAATATACATCCAATTATATCCGCGTTCCTCTAATTGTAAAGTGAAATCAGAGTCAGAAACAAGACGAATAATTTGCCTAGTAGAACGTGCAGCAATCAAAATTTTATTGAGAGAATTATCATCAATAGTCTCAATAAGATTCTGACTGTCAGTTTGTTTGTAATCACCTTGTGGTAGTTGTTTAATAACAACTTTAGGAGGAAGGATGTAACCTTCTTCAACCAGTTTAGGTGCAGGAACATTACAAATAACCTGACCATAAACAGCACCATCATTCATACCTGGCTTGAAGATAGTCAGACTGTGCTTTGGTGTTGCAGTGAAGAAATAGCACCGTTGAGCATCACTACTGAAGAACTCTGTGGCAGGGAAGAAGTTACGTTGCACAGAATTGTGTGCTTCATCAAAATAGATAGTGTCCACTTTGATACCAGACTCTTGCACTTTGTGCAGAGAGTGATAGGTGGTAAAGATGATACGATTACGCTTCCAAGTTTGTACTGCCCAGTCATAAATGTGTGCTGGTTTGGTAGTAGATTCGTGTGCAGTATCTCCACTATGAACGTGAAGAACACGAACCATAGGATCAGTAATGATCTCTAGGAACTCGGAACATAGTTGATTCGCCAACAATATACGAGGAGCAACAACAACAATAGTCGTAGGATTGTTACTTGCAAATTCTTTTTTAGCATCTTCAATCATACAGATGGTCTTACCACCACCAGTTGGAATGATGATCTGACCACGTTTGTGGTTCATCATTGCGTCCAGTGCTTGCTGTTGGTGAGGGCGCAGTGTGATCAAGTCATCTCCGTATCAATGTAGATATTATAGCACACCACAACCTCTGGAACCAGTCAGTAGACGGTTCTTTAAGTGTCTATAGCTTCTCTCTTCAACCCGGACAAAGGTAGTCTACACACTTTTTATATTGTTGTCAAGTGTTCATATTATCTTCAATCTTTTCTAAAGCACTTTGCCATACTTCTTCTGGTATTTCTCCCCACTTATTCAGTGGACAACTATCTAAAATAATTCTTGCTTTATTGGGAATGAAACATCCACATTCTGCACATTCCTCATGTTTTTTAATGAACTTATCACAACCATGACAAATTTTTACTCTTTCATTGTAAACTTTATCAGGTGCAAGTAATTCTTGACCTTGAGTTGTGTAGATATGTTTAATTAGATCCCAAGAGAATTTTGCAAGGTTAGTTGCCTTCTCTCCAAATGATTTTCTTTCCATAATTTAATCATTGTGTGTATATTATGTATTAAGGATTATATGCTCCTTTAATCTTGCTTTTGCTCCCTGTAACAGTGTAGTTTGTACCAAAGATTGCCTTTCCAGCTCCACCACCAGAACCAGAATTTGGTGTGCCTGTTCCACCAGCACCCCAATTACCTCCAGGACCACCATTTCCACCATCACCACCTTTTCCTGATTGTCCACCAGGACAAGTTGATCCAGGACTACCACCAGCTCCAGGAGATCCTGTTAAAGCTGCTGTCTGATTGTTATATCCTCTACCTCTTCCACCATTTCCACCAGCACCACCATTTCCACCTTGGATGGTATATTCTTTTTTACAGCTTGTAGTAAAATACCATTTATTTGTCACTCTCCAGCAGTTTCCCCATCTATTACACGGTCTCTTATTTCCACATCCACCACCAGCACTACAACTTACAAAAGTAAATCCACCAGGACATCCAGGACAAAAACCACATCCAGTAGAACTTGATGTTTCCTTACAATTTGCAGAATTTCCTTTACCACCAGGAAGTCCTTTTTCTCCTCCTCCACCACCAGCATATATTTTTGAGGTAGATAGAGCATTAACTACAACATTTCTAGAGGAATTAGGAAGATTTAATGATAATGAATTGCCACCACCTTGTCCACTAATTCCAGGTGCTCCACTACCAGTTCCACCACCTCTACCAGCAGCTCCCCATATATTTCCAGAAACTTTGAACTCAAAATTAACAGTTACTCCAGACATTGATGCTGCGGGTGTTCCTGGAGCACTAGATCCTATAGTTCCATCAACAAAATATATTTTCTTTATGTTAAACTGACGATTACTATTCCAATTTAGATTGTTAATATTGAGAGTAGTATTAGTGCCTGATTGTTTAATATAGTAAAACTTGATTGACCCTCTAAATTGAGATGTTTTCCAATTACTTGCTGCATCTCCAACGTTATTGGCAGATGCTATTGACACATTTTCCGTACAATTAGGAACTACAGGATTTTTAATATCACTACTCAAATATCGCACCAACTCTGATGCTTTGATTGGTCCATTATCATTCGTATTAACTGAATCAGTGCCAGAGAATGTGGTTCTCTGACTTTGAGCGCGAAAGTTACTTCTCAACGAATCAAAAGTAATTTCTCCAGAACTATAATAAGGTCCAGCAGTGGCGGTAGTGTGTGCCATTATCTATGACTTTTTGATTATTTATCAAACACAAAGATCATTACAATAATACCAAGTAACTGCTACTCTTTTCTTACCAGAAATTACAGATTCTGAACTATGTGGGAAGCACCAATTTGATGGGAAAAATAATGCAGTTCCAGCACGAGGTTTGTATTTTCCAGTTCGGAATACAGTAGATCCACCACTAAAACCTTCGGAAAGATATAAAACAATGGATATTTGCCTATGATAAAATGGACTATTAGGATCTGTAGCAGCGTCAAAATGCCATTTGTAATCTAGACCTTCAGTATATTCTAGTGATTGAATACCTTCTCTATAAGAAGTAGTCATATATGCACCAGGAACAGGATATGAATCTATAGCAATACCTAATTTATTGATTAAAATCTCTTTATATTTTTCAAGACCTTTATTTAACTTCTCGTGAAGAAGATTAGTTGCTGCATGGTCATCACTTAAAGTTGCACCCAAACTCGTGCGAACTTTATCATTGACAACTTTTTTTCCACCTGGTCCAAAAATTTTATTTTGTTCAAAATCTAAAGTGTCAATATAGTCATTGATTGTTTTTAATTCTTCAGGAGTAAGAATTTCAATAGGTTGGATAAAATCATTCATTAGTTATTTTGATGAAAGTTAAACATTTGTTTTTGAGAAATATTTTGAGACTCACGCTCATCTTTTTGTTTCTTAATTTCCATATCTAGTAAGCGACACGATTCTATAATAGAATCTGGATCATCTAGACATGCAACATATTCTTTAATTGAGTCTTGATTGAACATCTGCAATCCGTGAGCACATTGAATATAACTATCCATTGTCCAGAAGTATTTGGATACATCAATGTTTGATGATTGTATAAATTCTTCTCTACACTTTTCGTCAAATGCTCTGACAAAATCAGATTTGTTCTCTGTCATATATCTCCAGAACTTTGAATCAGTCCTGTTAGTATTGTAATGAAGACAGATAAACTCAACTATCTCTTCATATAGTATCCTATTCAGATTGTTACATTGATTTCTATTATACTCTAGATCTTTTAGAGTTGCATTATGCTCTATGAAATGTAGCATCTGCTGGATAATAATATGTATTCCAGTAGACTCCAAAGGTTCTACGAAACCGCTTGATAGACCGATTGCCATACAGTTACCGATCCAATTCTTTTCATAATATCCAGGTTTATATTCAATAATTCTATCAGTTTCTAGACTTACACCTAGATTTTCTTCCAACCAAGCATTGTAATCTTCTCGTGCTTCTTCATCGGTTGTAAATCTAGAAGAATAAACATATCCAGTTCCAAATCTATTACCAACAGGTATTCTCCAGATCCATCCGTGTTTTCTTGCTTCTGCTAGTGTATATGATGGAACTTCTTTGAAATCATATGGGACTTGTTGTGGAATTGCCCTATCCATTGGCAAAATATCTAGAATATCGTTCCACTTTGGATTTAATTTTTCTAGTAAGACTGAATTAAATCCAGAGGCATCGATAAAGAAATCTGCTGTTACTTCACCACTATTCTTGAATTTAATACTTTGAATGTTCTTACCATCAGAGTTGATCTCTTCAGCAATATCATCAATAAAGTCTACTTCATTCTCAATGTTCTTCCAAATATATTCCCCAAACTCTTTGGTATTAACGTGTAAAGCATATTCATACCCAATAAAAAATCCAGGAACGGAGTCTGTTGCTTTACTATGAAGAACTCCACCATCATAAGTTCCATTCATCAAGGCATACATTGATGGTGAATATTCTTCTTCATCTAAATCAAATCCAACTTCAGAAAATCCGTGGAAGTATTCTGTTCCTTCTATCCAGTTCTTGAAGTTGATTCCTAGTTTGATTGTAGTATCTGTTTCTCGTATTAACTGTTCTGGTTCAACTTTCAGATAATCTCTTACAAATTGATCCACGATGTTGGTTGTACTTTCACCAACACCTATGTTTTTCTTTCTCGAATCATAATATACGGAGACGTGGACTTTATCCTTCCATCTCCGTTTTATCATTGTTGCTGCAATCAATCCAGAGGAACCAGCCCCTAAAATAACAAATCTCTTCATATAGTCAATTATACGCCATGGAAATCAGTCCAACCAACTCCAGTGTATCCCTGGAATCTATTTACATCTGTGTTAAAGATAATAGCACCTGTTGCAGTTATCAATCCAGTTCTTTGAGCGTTTGTATTTCTAGGAACAATCATAAAGCAAGATGATCCATTTCCTAGTTCTCTTCCCGCATCAGCAAAATCAATAGCACCATTAGCATTTGTAGTACCAATACCAATGGTAGTTCTTTGATCTGCAATAACTGTAGATGCAACAATCTTTGTTTCACCATTATGTAGGTTGACATTTCCATCAACAATTCTCAATGCTGCTGCTTCATCAAACAGATAATCGCCAGTTTCAAGATCACCAGTGCTTGTAGTGCCAATACCGATAGCAGTTGATACAAGTGCAACTCCTGCAACTTCTAAAACTTCTCCAAGTTCTGCATCACCATTCATTCCCTTGTCAGTTCCAACACCCACACGCGAAATGAAAGCTTTAGTTTCTCTCATATCCAGATCTATGACTGGATCGTCAGTGCCAATTCCTACAGAAGATCCTGCTGCTACAGTAACATCACCATCAAAAGTTGCTGCTGCAAATGTAGATACTCCAGATGAAGAATTAACATTACCATCAAAGTCTGCTGGCAATGAAAGAGTGCCGACGACTGATCCATCAACAGTCAAATCACCCAATATTCTCACACCTTGTGTGAATGTTGATGTTCCAACAACTTCAAATGTTGCGTTAGGATCGGTCTTGCCGATTCCCAACTTACCATCCCAAGTGAGAGTCATTCTCTCGGTATTGGTTTGACCGTAGATCCAGTTAAAGTTACCAGTATTGATACCAGCAGAACCAGCATGAATATAGGAGTTCAGATTACCTACAGTATTATTCAGAATATCAAAGTCTAGTTCACCACTGCCATAACGCAATACACCAGTGCTTGCTGCTGCACCAACTTGCTGACCAATACTTAATCTTGCTTGACCTTGTTCAGAAATAATCTGTGCAAGAGATCCTGATGCTTTTCTAATCGTAAGTTCTGACTCTGGAATGGCAGAACCAATACCAAGATTGCCACCAATTAGTACACTTAACGCCGTTCCACCTGTTCCGACGTGCAACTCATTGTGTGCAGTTGCAACACCAACTGTTAGTGCCAAACCAACATTAGCAAAGTTGGTTACATTCAATCCAGTTGCAGTTTCAATACCGACAGTAATGTCTGGAGTTCCAGTAAGTCCTCTAGCAGTATCTGCAATACCAGTTATAGTTCCAGTTACATCACCAAAAACATCACCCGTTAGGTTGCCAACAAAGCTACTGAATGTGGCAACACCAGTGGTCTTATTGATATTAAATGGCAATCTGGCATTATCAACGGTTCCTGCTGTGATATTATCAGCATCTAGTTCCGTAATATTATTACCTTGACCAACAAATGTTCTGGCAGTCATAATGCCAGTCGCAAGAATGTCTCCAACAGAGTTGATACCAACTCCACTAGAGAAACCAACTTGAGTTACATCTGCATTACCACCAATTTGTAATGCAAATCTTGGGTCAACAGTTTGAACACCAACATTTCCAACATTGTAAATGCTAGTATATCCTAAACCAATATCGATGTCGGTCCATTGTGATGTTGGGATATTAACCAGAGCAGAACCATCACCACTAAAGGTAACAACACCACTCGTTGCTCTAATGTATCCATCTTCAGTAATGGAAACAATACCAACTGACAGTTTATTCTGAACAGTTGCAACACCAATAAAGGTGTCACGAATAGTCGCAACACCTACAACTTGTAAAGTTCCACGAACATCTAAGACCTCGCCTGGAATAGAAGTTCCTATTCCGACGAGACCGTTAGAATTTACAATCAGGTTATCTTCATCAACCTGAACGCCATTCCTAAAGTTAAATGACTTCCTGATATTCGCCATCTTGTTTTTTTAGTTATTTATCTCCCTCAAGCGTTGCTACTTTTTCGGTCAGTTCCTTGACTGCTTCTACAAGCAGAGGAATGATCTTATGGTAATCAACTGCGAGGTATCCATCACCCCTCACGGTGACTGCTTCAGGAAGAACTTCCTGAACTTCTTGTGCAATCACACCAACATCTTCACCTTCCTTGTTTGATTTCTCGTTCCAAGTGTAGGTGTTACCACTAATTGACTGAACTTTATTTAGAGGATCTTCAATAGGTGTAATGCCATCCTTCAGTCTTGCGTCAGAACTGTAGAACGCTGTGATGTCATCAGTTACACTCAAGATACCAGTGATGACTGTATCACCAGTGATGTCAGTTGCTGCGTTGATCTTAACTCTGTTAGTTGCAGCATCAAGAACCAAGTTACCAGAAGATGTATCAATGGTTTGATCGTCTGCAACTGCAATTTGAATGTTACCGAAGGTAGCACCAATACCACTTGGAACTTGGAGTCCCTGTGTAAATGTAGCAATTCCAGTGACATTTAAATCGCCGTTGAATTGAACACCACCACCAACAGTCAGTCTCTTACCAATACCAACACCACCATCAACAACAAATGCTCCAGTGATAACACTTGTTGAATCTGTAGTATCTTTGATTCTAAAGAGATCATTTGCAGAGAACTCACCATTGATTCTTACATCATTGTTGAATGTTACAGGTCCATCAAACTGTGACAGAATGGTTGCAGAGTTTCCACCTTCAACAAGAATTCTTTCCTTGACGATAACCTCATCAAATACAACAGAGAGTCTTGAAGGATCTTTACCTGTAATTGTAGGTACAGGAATATCAAAGACTTTTTCTTGACCAGTTGCAGAGCTAACTCTCTTGTTGCCAATGAAGAAGTCACCTCTGTTGTTCATACCAGTGTAAACAACAATACCGCAAGATCTTTCTTGTGCTTGTGCCAAGAAGTCTTCTTCTTCAGTGAGTGTTCTTACCTGGACTTGTGGTAAACCAGTTGAATAGTTACCTGGACCATAACCAAGATATTCAAATGTATGACCAGATGCACGAGCAATAGATGGTCTGCGGAACTCAATACCACGAGGTCTTATCTTCTTAATAAGAGTTCCAGCAGTATGATTTGCTCGGATAGTTCCAAGTGCACCACGAATAACAGTCAGTTCGTTGTTACCCGAACCAGAGAGTGTCTTGGCGACAACTCTCATAACCTCACTATCAATTTGAATGTAAGATCCTAGTTCAAATCTTTGTGTTGTAGAGATACCAGCATTAGGAACAGAAACTGCAACGGCAGTTCCAGTTGTAATATCATCCTGAAGAACAGCAACTTCATTATCATAGAAGAAGAGTGATCTTGCTCCCAAGTTCTCACCAGTTGCATCAGAAGTTAAATCGTTTGCAGCTAATCCGTGCTTCAGTACATATTGTGCTGTAATAGATGCATCAGTTTTAGCAGCAAATGATGTTGTACCAAAACCAACAGCACTAATCAGATAGTCACCAAGATTTGCGTGTGTTGAGTTCAGTAACTTAAATCTGTTACCAACTGCAAGACCGTGTGGTTCATCACAGAAGAATGTACTAATTCCAGTTACACTATCAAATGTAGATGACTGAACCTGAATCTCTGCACCAATGTTAATGAGATACTGATTTTCAACAATTCTGGGATCAGAGTTAGTGATTGCAACAGAAACTTGATTTCTAGCAGGAACACCTGTAACTCTATAGTGATTGGAAGCAGTTGTTCCAATACCAGTAATCTGAACCGTGTTACCAATAATTGTTGAGATTCCAGCAGTAGAGATAGTAACTTCTGCACCAGATCCACCAGTGAAGGTGTTGTCTATATCTAAAGTTTCACCATCAGCATAACCAGAACCACCAGCAGTAATATCAAATTGAGTAACTGCATTGCCAGAAACTACAACCTGTGCTGTTGCACCATCCCAAGTTGTTCCACCGTTATTAAACAGTTTAACATTATGGTATGTACCATCAACCATACCACTTCCTGCATTAGATACAGTTGCGGTAACGATGCCACTTAAGTTGTGTGGTCTACCAAACGTCAGTGTTGCAGTTCCCTCTGTAGTTGAGGAGAAAGCAGTACTAACACCAGTGATTTGTTGACCAATCTTAAAGTCATTTAAGAATAGATCAACACTTTCTCTTGTGATGCTTTTCTTAAGATCACTAGTTGTAACTTCACCAATAGGTGATCTCAATGCAAATGTACTTGCAGATTCTGGATTATCATCAATATTATCTCTATCAAGTTGAGGATAAAGATCCTGAACTCTTTGACTATACTTCAGATCTGTAAATTCTGTTGGAATTGCATTGTTTGCATTAAGAACATACAGATGATAGATACCATCTTGAACACCTTCAATATATGGTGTGATGACCTCGTTTCTATAAATGTAGAAGTTTGACTTCAGATCATTTCTTTCAAATCTAGGAAGATCTGTTGTTCTAGAACTTGTATCACTACTAAAGTCAGCAGGTGCGTGCACATCACCATTAATATCTGTAGTAGAATATGTGAAGGTCTTATCATCAGCTACAGATGTAATCTCAAATGTTCCATTGTATCCACTGCCAGCAGCACCAACTGTATTGTCTGTGCTCTGTACATTTTTAATAATAATCTTGTCACCAACATCTAGATCGTGTGGTTGTTCAGCAATAACTGTAACTGTGGAAGAAGATACAGAACAAGTGCTGATAAATCTTGGACTTCTATTGAAGTTATAATCGGATGTTGTAAGTGTATCAAGATTGAAGTCGGTATTGTTTCTATAACCTGTAGAACTTGATTCCTGAATAACAAATCCTTCTTCAGGATTCTTTGCATTTATAAACTCTTTTGGAACACAAACTCTAAACTTGAATAGTTTCTCGTCAATACTTCTAGGATCTTCTCTTCTCTTGAAGAATGTTACAGGAGATCTTGCACCAATTCCTGCTACACCATTGTTGTTGAAGTAGTTGTAGATTCCACTATCAGAGTCTGTATGAATAAACCAGTTGTTATTAGAACTATCATACTGAATTGGTGCACCTGGATCACCAGACTCTTTCTCTGATACTCTACTTAAGACACGAAGTTGTGATCCACCAATGATGGTAACAGCAGTGTCATTCTCTGCGTTAGTTAATGATGATGCAATCTTGATTTCAGTTGCAGATTCTCTAATAGCAAAGTATGTCTTATGTGCCTCAACATTTTCTGGGAGGTCACCAGTATCACTAATCAGTTTTATTTTCTCACCAGTAATAATGTTGTGAGATCCAAGTGTAAGGACATTGCTTGAGGGAGCACTTGAAGCATACTCTTTGAATGAACTATGTGATCCAAAGATTGTATTGCCAGTGTTATCTGCCATCAAAACGCTGGCAGTTGATGTAATACCTGTAATAGTATCTGTTACAGATAGTTGCTCACCTTTTCTTGCACCAATTTTATATCCAGAGATAAGCACTGGTGGTTTATCATTTTCATCAGTAAATCCAAACAGATATAAATGACTTGTAATACCAACAGATGTAGTAAGACCAACATCAAGTGCAAGCCAGTCAATATTTTCTTCTGTAGATTTAATTGCTTTTGGTGTGATGACTGAAGTCAGATATGCTCTGTCATCCTTAACAAATGCTTCTTTCTTAAATCCTTCAGAAACAAGAGCTAACTGTCCGAAGTTAGAGTTAGAGTTGGTAATCGATGCATCAGCACCACTTCTCAAGTCAAAGTGCTTGTTAAAACCGATAGCAAAGACAGAAACGATCTGAACAACAGCATCGTTTGTAATCTTAATGTGAGATGTCTCCCATCCGTTTCTATAGATAGCACTCGAATCTAGGTGATAGACTGTGGCAGCATCAGTTGATGCAGATTCAGTTGCAAGTGCAGATCCAGTCTTCTTGGTGATGTTAAGACCATCATAAAGTCTAGATGAGGTGTTGTACTTAACAAATGCACGGTCATCTTTTTGCAGAGAAACAGCAGTGAACTGAGCCACAACCATTGAACGGAATCCAGTTGCTTTGGATCCGTCAGTGTGCATACCGTTCATACCGAAGACAGAACGGAGTGAGATGTTAAAGATGTAAGGAGATGCACCAGATACAGTGTCAGTCTCAACAGTTACCGTTGCAGATGCAGCACTGGCAGTAGCAGGAAGGTTTGCTCTTACAAAAGGAATCGTATATGTAAACTCTGTGGCACTAATAACATTTTGAACCTTACCAGAGATGTTATAATCGGATACACCAACTCCTCTGATCTTGATAGGAGTTCCTGCATTTAGACCGTGAGCAATAGATGTAGTGACTGTGATTACACTGCTTGGTGTAGATCCATCACCAGATCTGATGGCAGAGATATTAACAGGGTCAGAAGCAAAAGCACCAACGATTTCAGATTCTGCACGTTGCTTGGCAAATCCACCTGCATTTGCTGGATACTTCTGGTCAATGTTTCTACCAGAGTTTGTACCAAACGCATTAGATAGTTTGGCATAGTACATATCCAAATCGGATATGGTATAACCAGAAGGGACATTTACACCATCTGCATACTCAAAACAGGTCAGTTTGTGGTGAGAGAATGTTGGTTTTGAACGATTAGTTACACCAAAATCTGATTTATCAGTATAAACTAATCCAGTCTCATCACCATCAAAAATGGAGAACTGCCAGAAGTAGCAAGTACCAGTGATTCTAAAG
>MDTE01017474.1_pt1 | contig 11380 bp, 13 predicted proteins | sample 811231 | NCBI WGS metagenome assembly MDTE01 (sample SAMN05326651, study PRJNA326480) | marine metagenome | isolation source: seawater | place: Indian Ocean: Red Sea | collected 2010
CATGTTATCGGTTTAGGAACTGCCTGCGGAATTCATATTCTAGAAAAAGTCTAAATAGGTGATTATTGGCGTAACTGGAGATACGCATAATAATCTCAAGAATATAAAAAAAATCTGCTCTATTTTTAACCAAAATGGAGCAGAGCTTGTTTTGCATACTGGAGATATATCTTTACCAAAATCTTTATCTGCCTTTAAAGATTTAAAGTGCCCTCTAATTGCAGTATTAGGAAACAATGACATTGAAGAGAAAAATGGACTCCAACTTGCTGCAAAGGAGTTTGAATGTGAAATTTTTGAAGAACCTCATTCAATAAGGCTAAATAACAAAAACATCTCCTTATTACATCATCCAGATTTAATTAATCAAGATATGATTATCAAGAATGATATTATCCTTCACGGTCATACTCATAGATATAGACTAGAAGAAAATAACGAATGCATTATTTTTAATCCAGGTGAATGCGCAGGATTTTTGGAGGGAAAAAATCAGGTTGGACTTGTTAACTTAGAAAAACTTGATGCGATAGTCGTCAATTTTTAGATTTCCTCTTTATCAACAAATAAGAAATAATTACTAAGAAAAAAGTAGTTATTAAGAATGGCCTAAATATTCGAGATAATCCATTTTCTTCTAAAATGGTTGATTCTAGAAGAAGTATTGAAAGAATTGGAGCCAAAGAACTTTCTCCGGGAACTTTAAACCAAACTGCCGTCATGAGAGCAAATGAAATACTAAAAGCAAAGATCTTTACAAACCTACTTTCAAATAACTTAGTTAAAAAAAACGAAATTAAAAAAGATATTAAAAAGTAAATAAACCAAAAAAAAGTCATAGTATTGTTTTTATAAAATTTTCTGTATTTAAGGAATTCCCTAAAATCTTCATAATTTTTTTCTTTGCAAATTCATCTTCAATCCTAATTTTTGATAAATGTTTTAGATATTTATCTTTAAAAATATACGTAGGAGGTACATTCTCCTGCTCTGCTATCTCTTCACGCCACAAAAATATTTTTTGATCTTTTTTTGATAGATTATTTTTTTGTCTTTTTAATCTAAGTATTTTTAATGAAGAATTGCCTAATACAGCCTCTTCCTCAGATTTTGAAAAAGCATGATTTAACATTCCTATCTTCTTAAGCTTCTTTTGTTGATAACTATAAATTTCTATTAAAAAATCAACATCATCAAAAGCATATTTAACTTGATCTTTAGTTAAAGGTCTTTTTAACCAGTTTGAATTTGTTTCAGATTTTTTTAATTCAATTCCAAAAAAGCTTTTTACAATCTTTCCGTAAGATCTAATATTAGATTTAGATAATATTTGGTCAGCAATCTGTATATCAAAAACGTTTAAAGAGTGAATTTTCATACACTTGCTTAGTACAGTTGCATCGCTCCTCACGGAATGAAAAATTTTTAAATGGTTTTTACTTTCTAAATATTTTTTTAAAACTTTACTTGGATCTATTTTTAAGCAATCAATGAGGAATAATTTAGAGTTTGTACTAATTTGGATTAAAGATAATTTTGGAAAATATGTAGTTCTCCAGTCAAACTCAGTATCAAGACCAATAATATTCGTTCTTGAAATTTCTTCATCTAACTTATTAAGTTCTTCTAAATTATCAACAACGAATGATTGTTTATTTTTTTTTAAATTTCTTCTAAAGAAAGACTTTATGGACATCCTTAAAAATTTTTATTTTTATCAAAATAATATAATCTTTCAATATCAGACTCTCTTACCTCATCGCCATACTGAATTTCAATTATTTTACAAATTTCATTATTTGGATTAATTATTTGATGCCATTCATTTTTTTTTACTTGAAAGATATCCTCGGTAGAGAGCTTGTATTCTTTTTTTTCGGATTCATGGGAGTTACTATGATTCACAATACAAGATCCTTCGCTTATAAACCAAAGTTCATTTCGATAGAAGTGTCTTTGAAAGCTCATGCCTTGTTTTGGAAGAACAACTAGTTCTTTGACTTTAAGGTTTTTATTTGAAAAAAGTTCATAAAACTCACCCCAAAGTCTTTTTTCTTTTGGAAAGCTCCAATCTTTAAGGATATCACTCGAAGAATTCTTTTTATCATCACCCCCAACTGAAAATTTAAATTCAATACCCTTGACATCCTGTTCGGGAATATTTGAGTCATTTCTATCTCCGCCATTGCAAAATATAATATGGTCATTAGGATATTTTGCTTTGAGATCAATCAACGCATTTTTACAACTTCCTATTTCATCGTCTTTAAAGCTAATGACTTCATCTACGTAAGAGATAGATTTAAGAATGGTTTGTCTTTCAAAAAAAGGTAAAAAATATTTACCTTTTTTCTTTATTAACCAATCATCGCTATTTAAAGCAACTATTAGTCTTTCCCCACATTTCCTTGCTGATTTAATGTATTCGATATGTCCACTGTGAAGTGGGTCAAAACCTCCGCTAATAACTGAAATGATCACTTTTTAAAAAAAATTAAAGAATAAATAGATGAAAAATTATGTATCATTATAACGTCTTTAGAAACTTGTCTGTGACAAAGAATAAATATCTCTTATATTTTAAAATATATAAAGATTAAATAATGAAACCTAATCTTTTACTTACTGGCTCTTCCGGATATGTAGGCCAGGAATTTATTCTTGATAAGAAAATAAATAACTTTGATGTTATTTCCGTAGATAAAAATGCAAAAAATAATCCAGATATAAACATTGATTTGAATGATTTAAATCTTGCTGAAAACTTAAAAAGAAATTTAAACAGTCGCACAAATCTTTCTATTGTAAATCTTGCAGCTTCAAGAACTGATTATGCGTCTCATGGTGAATATATTTCAGATAACGTAGATGGTACAAAAAATTTTTTAAAGGCACTAAAAATTTGCAATATAAAAATAGAAAAATTCATTCACATAAGCTCTATAGCTGTATTTGAAGGTTTTGGAATTATAAATAATAATACAGACCTAAAAAAACTATCTTCTGATGAAAGCTATAAATATACTAAAGCTATACAGGAAATATTAATTTCTAAATGGTGCGATGAAAATAACATAAATCTAATAATTATTAGACCGGCTGCTATATTTTCTAAGTTTGGGCCTAACAATACCAATACAAAAAGGCTTTTTAATTTGCTGAAATACTCTCCAATAATATTTTCATCACAAGCTAAAAAATCTTTGACGTATGTAAAGAACCTTGTAGATAACATTTATCTCTCTTTACATTCAGAAGAAACAGGAACAATGTTGGCTGTAGAGAAACCTATGTTATCTGTAAATGATATTCAGCAAATAGTTTTAAAGAACAAGAAACTATTTTCTTTTAAAATTAAACTTAATAAAAAAAGCTTATTGAGAATTTCCTTTTTTTTAACTCGTTTTTTAGGAATTTTTTTATCCGATCCAATATTTACTCCTAATCGGGTAGAAAAATTTTTTAAAAGCACAGGAGATCTTGAGGAAGGAAATTTAACTTACATGCAAAAGGTTCCTCTTGAAGAAGCCCTGGAAAAGAGCTTATAAAATTTGATATTTATCAAACAAGATTTTTTAGAAAAACATCTAACGATTTTGAACTTCTAAACTTTTCATCTCTAAAAAAAATATCTTTCTGTTTATTTCTTATATCATCATGAGTAAGACTTTCTAAAAAATTAGAAACCTCCTCTGTTTCTGATGAAGAAAAATTCCAACCAAAATTATTTTCTTCAACTAATGAAGAAATCTCTGATTTTTTATTCATTATTGTCAACAAAGGCATGCCGTAAGCCAAAGAGAAGTATGATTTACTAGGGACAGCTAGCCCAAGCATTTCATCTGATAAAGTTACAAGAGAAATATCTCCGCTTAATAATATTTTTGAACGATCTGATAAGGCTACCCCATCTCTATGGTGTATTCTGTTATCCAACTTGGCAGCTTCAAATATTAAATTCTTTTTAACTCCATTTCCAACAAATAAAAAAATAAGATCTTTATTTTTTGTCTTAGAAATAATATCTATAAAAATTTCTAAATTTTGAAAATAGCCTAAGTTTCCAAAGTAAAGAATTACTATATTTTTAGTAGATTCATATTCAATTCCTAGAGATTTAAGAAGAGCTTTTTTTTCATCAGCCCTAGAAGAGTAGTCATCATCACACCAATTAGGACAATAAATTATTCTTTGTGGATTGATATTTTTATGCACTAAAATTTCCGTCATATCTTTTCCGATTGAAAATACTTTATGAAATCGTCTATAAGCAAAATCAAAAAATTTTTTTATCATTAAAGAAATATTTTTAAGGGCGAAACTCTTTGAGGTTGAGATAAGATTTTCTGGAAATAAATCAAACACAAGAATGCTAATTTTAGTTTTTATAAAAAAAACTCTTAAAAATATCGGTAAAAGCACAATTAAGAATGGATTTGTACCGATAAGTATATTTTCTTTATTTTTGCTATTTACTATTGAAAAGAAAAGCATTTTCAAAGAAATTATTAATTTTGGTAAGAACCCTTTCTCTAAATAGAGATTATTTTTTAGAAAATTTGGAATAGAAACTTGAAGTATCTGAACTTCACTATTTTTTTCTAGCTTTGAAGATTTTTCTTCGGTAACAAGAAGAATTTTCTCTTTTTTTGAAAGAGTTTCTACTATTTTTTCCCAATAATATCCTGTAGAAGAATTATTTGGATCAGTAAGTTGAGCTACAATCAAAAGCATCAAGTAACCTTAATACTTTTTCCATGAATATTTATTTACAAAATCTGTATGGCTTAAAATAATCCTAATAACTTTTTCTGATACATTGTCGGTATCATAGTCCTTTATTAAACTTAGGTTCCTGCTTTTTCCCCTCTTTTGTGTTTTTAAAATATCTATAGCCTGGATTATTTCATCAAGATTTAATGACGTTGATATTATTGAAGCTTCTTCATTACCCTCTGGTCTTTCATGCGTTTCTCTAAGATTTATTGCAGGAATGTTTAAAATAGAGGCCTCTTCTGTGATTGTTCCGCTGTCAGACATTACAAAAGCTGAATCTAATTGTAATTTTATATAATCAGTGAAAGAAAAAGGTTTTGAAAAAATAATTCTCGGCGTTCTTTTTAAATCAAGATTCTCAAGATTTTTTTTTGTCCTTGGGTGAGTGGAGACAACTAGTTTCTTTTTTTGGCTTTCACTTAAGTAATTAAGAATTTTCAAAAAATCTTTTAAAATATTTGGATCATCTACATTTTCTTCTCTGTGCAGACTTACTAGAATATATTGACCCTTAGTGATTTTTAGCTTTTTAAGGATTTTTGCTTTTTTTATTTTGGAATCGTAATGGTTAATAACTTCTTTCATCGGACTTCCTACTTTAATAATCTGATTTTTTGGAAGCCCCTCGCTTAAAAGATATTCTCTTGCTATTGAACTATATGTGAGGTGAATATCCGAAACATGGTCAATAATCTTTCTATTTATCTCTTCGGGTACTCTCAAATCAAAACAGCGATTCCCTGCTTCTAAATGAAAAATTGGAACTTTATTTCTTTTTGCAGATATACAACTTAAACAGCTGTTAGTATCTCCCAAAATTAAAAAAGCATCTGGCCTATGCTTTTTTATTAAAGTGTCAGTTTCGTCAATTACCTTAGCAATTGTCTTTGCTGCAGATTCTGATTGAGTTTTTAACTCAACGTCAGGCTTTCTTATGTTTAAATCCTTAAAAAAGATCTTATTAAGTTCGTAATCAAAATTTTGACTAGTATTTACTAAAACATGATCAAAGAAACGATCCAGCTTTGGGATTATTCTTGAAAGCTTTATTATTTCCGGCCTTGTTCCAACTACCGTCATGACTTTTAATTTATTCATCTCAAAAAAAATTAAACAAGATTTATCTTCTTTAGTAATTCTTCAACTTCGACAACACTTAGTCTCTGTGTGTTATGAGAAGTATAATCTTCTGTCGCTGAAACCCCCTCATTGCCCTCGCTAAAAAATTTACTATAGTTGAGACTTCTGTTGTCAATAGGAATTCTGAAGTAATTACCTAAATCCACTGCTTTTGACATTTCTTCTCTTGAAACAAGAGATTCATATAATTTTTCTCCATGTCTAGTGCCTATTATTTTTATTTTATTGTCGTGATTCAAAACATTCTTTAGAGCTTGGGCCAAATCTTGAATAGTACAAGCTGGAGATTTTTGAACGAAAATATCTCCATTTTCAGCTTTATCAAATGCGTATAAAACTAAGTCAACTGATTCTTCAAGCGACATTAAAAATCTTGTCATACTAGGATCCGTTATAGTTATTTCAGAATTATTTTTAAGTTGTTCAATAAATAATGGAATTACAGATCCTCTTGAGCCCATTACATTTCCATATCTTGTTGCGCATAAAATTGTTTCGGATGGATCACAATTTCTAGAGGCTGCTATCATGACCTTTTCCATCATGGCTTTGCTTAAACCCATTGAATTTATAGGGTATACAGCTTTATCAGTACTTAGAAAAATACATTTTTTTATTTTTTTTTGGATTGCTGCTCTAATTACATTTTCTGCTCCCAGAACATTTGTCTTTATCGCCTCCATGGGATGAAATTCACAAGATGGAACCTGTTTCAGAGCTGCAGCAAAAAAAATAAAATCAATATCAATCATTGAATCTATTACGCTATCGAAATTTCTTACGTCACCAATTACAAACTCTAGTCTTTCATCATTAATTGTGAGCCTCATATCATGCTGTTTTTTTTCATCTCTACTGAAAACTCTTACCTTGGATACTTCCAAATCTAAAAGCTTTCTCAGAACAGCATTTCCAAATGATCCTGTACCACCAAAGATTAAAAATTTTTTATTCTTTAAACTTTTCATTATAAAAATTATTCAAATCTTTTATTAATGTTTCCCATGAAGGTGGATTGTAACCTGTAATAGCAGAGAATTTTGATGAATCTAAAGATCTATCTATTTTAACTTCAGTATCCTCTAAAATTTCTATATTTTTTTTATAAATCTTTGCAACTAATTTTAATAGGTCGTATTTGCTGATTGAATTTGCTGACAGATGATAAATCCCAGAAAGGTTAAAATTATTTAAAATTATTTGTTGTAATACTTTGCTAATCTCTATCGTGGTAAGTCCTGAAAAAATTGCTTTTTTATAACCTCTAATACTACCTTCTTGATTAAGAAACCAATCCAATAAACTTACATGAGACTTTATCTCGTGTCCTATTATTGATGTCCTAAGAGTTAAAGCTCTATTTGAATCAATTTCTCCTAATCTTTTTGAAAGTCCGTATATTTCAACTGAATCTGATTTATCTTTTTCTTTATAATTACCTTTTTTACCCGAAAAAACACAATCTGTACTGAAATGAATTAGTTTAGCTCCAACGCCTAGGGACGCTTGATGGAGTAAATGTGGAAATAAAGAATTTAGCTGAATACTGTCAGCGATACTTTGTGAATTATCTTTTTGCTTAATTAAGCCAATGCAATTTATGACGACCTTAGGAGAAACTTCTTTTAAAAGCTTTGATATTTCATCAATTTTATTAGCATCTGAAATTTGTTTGATTCTCTTTAAATTTTTATTAAAAAAGCCAGTATTGACATTTTTTCTTATAACTCCGAATGTTTCAAATTGGTCATTTTCTGAGAAAGTTTCAAATAAATTATGTCCAAGCATACCCGATGCTCCGAGAATTAAAATTTTCATTTTCTAAATCTCATTTTTTATAAAAATTTATTTAGGAATCCCTTCACTTTCCTAATATGAAGAAAGTTCCAAAATATTGGAAAATAGGCTAACAAATATAAGAAAAAATATATTTTTGATGAATGAATATTTTTTCTTAATAATCTCTTAGCTTCCTTTCTATTCCCTTTTTCATAATGATATCTAGCTAAATAATACTCTCCTCTGGCTTGTGCAGACTCAAAAACCTCTCTATTGAAGTTAATTAATTTCGTGTGATTCTTTTTTAAAAATTCTAAGGTAGAAAATCTTTCTAAGGCCCAATTTTTCATTAGTTTGTTTGTTGTTGAGTCTTCATAAACTCTGTAAAAACCCAAAACTCTTTTTTGTACATTTATCGGAGATAATGCACAAATTTTTATAAAGAGGTCAAAAGCTTCGGAAACGGTGAAATTATGATCAAAGTTCAAATTATTTTTTGAAAGGAAATTTGCATTTACTATTGGTGTGACCATATTAATTTCAAAATTTCTCAATTGCTCTTTAAAAATATATCCAGATTCATATTTAGGAATCAATTCTCCTAATGTGCTTCCTTGGTCATTAATTTGTATAACTCCTCCATACCCCAAAGCAAAATGTGTCCCATCGATTTCATTTATCTGACTCTGTAATTTGTCTCTAACCCATAAATCATCTGAATCTAAAAATGTTATCCATTCTCCATTACATAAATTTACAGCTTCAGCTCGGGCATGGCCAAGATTAAGAAGTTTTTTAGAGTTAGAAATTTTCACTTTATTTCCAAATGATCTGGCAATTTCTTCACTATTATCCGTTGAAGCATTGTTAAAAAAAATAATCTCCCAATCCGAAAATGTTTGACTGAAAACAGATTTAATAGCTTTTTTTAAAAAAGGAGCGCCATTATGACAATTAATAACAACGGAGACTTTTGGCATTATTTATAAGGGTATTACTTTGATGATGTTTGGTTACTAATCATTTAAATTTATTGGAAATTCTTCTGGCTCGATTGTCACAGTTTCTAATGGGTCATGAGGATAATCTGAAATATTCAAAAGCATATTTTTTTCTTTCAAACCTTTAAAAGCAAACCATGCTCCGGGAGAAATAGTAAGCCTAAAATAATTTTCTTCACTTAATGTAAAAGAAAGTAACTTGGAATTTACATCTATATTTTTTTCGTTACAAATAAAAAATTTTATTTCACCAATAGGAACAATTAGGTTTAAAGTTGCTTTTTTATGTTTTTTCCAGCCCTTAATTTTGCCTTTATTTATATAGGAAAAATAGGCTTCGCCAAAGTCAATAAATTCATTATCTGTTGATTTTAAAGCATGCCATACGTCACCAAGAGGGTTTGAAATCTTCTTTAAAGATGTATATTTAATTTCTTTTATTTTTAATTTGTCCAAGATAATTTCCTTTTCGAGGCTAACAACTCATAAGTTTTGATTTGATTAAGAGTTAACTCTATTAAATCAATTTTTTTATTTAAATAGTTGTAGTACCAATCTGAAACAGCTTCTATCATTTCATTAGTCTTAAATACCGGTTGCCAATTAAGTTGCTCTTTTGCTTTGGAAATATCTAGCTGAAGAAGACCAGATTCAGGAAAATCTTTAATCTCGACAATTTCATACGGATTTTCTATTTTAAATTTTTTTGAAAGTTTTTTTATTAGAGATTCTACATTTAACTCATCAAGTTGATATGGACCAAAATTAAATGCTTCCCCATTATGATCTTTGGATTGACTTATTAAGCTAACTAAATGTAAATAGCCTGATAGCGGTTCTAAAACATGTTGCCAGGGTCTTGTAGACAGAGGATTTCTTACTTTAACAATCTCTTGTTTTTCCCATGCTTTCATACAGTCTACAACCAACCTATCTTTTGCCCAATCACCTCCTCCAATTACATTTCCTGCCCTACCAACTGCTAAAGAAAGATTATCTTTATTCCTCAAAAAGGTCCTAAAGAAAGAACTTATAAAAATCTCTGAAGCAGCTTTTGATGCGCTATAAATATCTTTTCCACCCAACTTATCGGTTTCTTTATACCCTGATAATTTTTCTATATTTTCGTAACATTTATCACTTGTAACTAATAATGCTGAACACTTCCAATCTATATCGCGCATAACTTGAAGTAAATTTGCTGTTCCTAAGCTGTTAGAGATAATAGTATCTATTGGATTTTTGAAAGATTCAGAAACAATTGGTTGAGCAGCTAAATGAAAAATAAAATCAGGCTTATTTGAAAAAATAATTTGCCTTAATTCAGCAATATCTTTTATATCAAGAAAATGTTGTTTGATTTTTTTTTCTATCTCTAAAATTTCAAAAAGAGATGGATTTGTTGGTATATCTTTTGAAACTCCAACTATATTTGCTCCTAATTTAAGAAGCCAGAATGTTAACCATGATCCTTTAAAACCTGTATTACCTGTAACCAAGACTTTTTTATTTTCAAAAATATTATTAAACATTTCTTCATTACCATTTTTTCCAAGCTGCATTTCCTGAGTCCCAATAAGACTGAAGTTCTAGCTTATCTCTCAAAGTATCCATACATTTCCAAAAACCATTATGTTTATATGTCATTAATTGGCTCTCACTAACTAAAGTCTGTAAAGGCTCTCTTTCTAGAAACGTATCATCGTCTTTTAAGAGAGAAAACAATTCTTTTTTAAAAATAAAAAATCCTCCGTTTATCCAAGTATCTATTTCACTTGGCTTTTCCTGAAATGAAGTAACAAAATCCTCACTACTTTGAATGACGCCAAACCTTTTTTCTTCTGGCTGAATACTTGTCATCGTAGCGATTTTATTATGAGCTTTATGAAAATCTTCAAGTTTTTTTAAATCTATATCCGAAACACCGTCTCCATAAGTAAGCATAAAGTCATCATCTCCAATAATTTTCTCAGCTCTTTTGATTCTTCCTCCTGTCATAGTATTCTGGCCTGTATCTACAAAGGAAATTGTCCAGTCTTCTGGAGTGAAATCATTTAAAAATTTTTTATTAGTTTTTTGCTGTAAAGAAAAATCACATGAGTTGAAGGGATAATTCAAGAAAAACTCTTTTATAACATCACCTTTATAGCCTAGTAATATTATGAATTCTTTATAGCCATAAAAATAATAGTGACGCATGATGTGTAGGAGGATAGGAAGTTCTCCAATCTTTACCATTGGTTTAGGAATAGAAGAAGTTTCCTCAGATAATCTTGTTCCTAGACCTCCTGCTAAAATTACTACTTTCATTTTTTTAAAATTCTATAAAAATTATAAATAAATCCTTTAGACGTATAAGATGAATTCTTAATTTTAACCCATTGGGCCGATGAATTATCTACCTTTTTGATTAATTCTGAGCAAGAGTTTTCTAAATTATGATTTGAATCAAAATATTCAATTGTATTTTTAGATACATTTTCAAAATCAGACGAATACTCGTTAAGTTTTTTTTCAAGAGAGTTTTTTTCTAATTGATTTCTAGGAACTTCATTTATATTATCGCCCAAAGTTTTTCCATCTCTTTCATACAACCATCGATAATTGTATTCTGACTTGATGCTTTTATAAGATATATCTAAAAGAATTGTTGGAATTCCTAATTTTGCCCCTTCTAAGGCAGA
>MDTE01043599.1_pt1 | contig 11380 bp, 12 predicted proteins | sample 811231 | NCBI WGS metagenome assembly MDTE01 (sample SAMN05326651, study PRJNA326480) | marine metagenome | isolation source: seawater | place: Indian Ocean: Red Sea | collected 2010
AATCCTAAAACTTCCGAATGGGTACTCGGCGGACGTGGTACGCGTAACAATATCATCGCTACGCCAGTCATCTATGATGGGCTTGTTTACGCTGCTGTCGGTCAAGACCCAGAACATGGAGATGGGAATGGCCACCTTTGGTGTATTGATCCCAGTAAAAGAGGCGATGTGAGTGCAGAACTGGCTGTCCGGGTTGATGATCGTGAGCAAGTGATTCCCCATCGCCGATTGCAAGCCGTGATCGAGGACGAAGGAGAAGTTGCCATCGACAATCCCAATTCGGCTGTTGTGTGGCATTTTGATACGTACGACCAGAACGGCGATGGAGAAATTGACTTCCATGAAGAAATGCACCGCAGTTGTGGTACCGTAGCCATCAAGGATGACATCCTATTCATTGCCGATTTTAGTGGTATCTTTCATTGCCTACACGCCAAGACCGGAAAGGTGCACTGGAGTTACGACATGTTTTCGGCTGCATGGGGGTCACCGCTCATCGTGGATGGCAAAGTTTACATCGGAGACGAAGAAGGGGAAGTTTCTGTGTTTCCGCTCACGACCGATCCGGCGGTGGCACTGGTGGGTGAAGAAGATGATCGCAAACCGGCGATCGCCGAAATCGATATGGACAATTCGGTTTACAGTACACCCATCGTGGCTAATGGGGTGCTGTTTGTCGCAAATCGGACTCACCTGTTTGCGATCACTCATATGCCAGATGACGAATTGGCAGAACGCGATTGACACATCTCAGACCTATGTACTGAGAATGTGTGGTACGGATCGCGAAAAAAGGATGGCTACCGTCATCCTGGGTAAAGCGAAGCATTTCCGAAAAGAACAATCTTTGCTTCAACGCAGTCCATTCCAATAGTGGATTTTTCGATCTTCATCTTCCTGAGCTAAAAGCGATGACTACAAAAAAACGTGTTCTCGATGTGGGACAGTGCGACATGGATCACGGATTGATCTGCCAACTCATCGAAGATCACTTCGATGCCGTTGTGACTCGTTCTCACCATGCAACAGATGCTCTGGAGGTGTTGCGAAGTCAATCCATTGACCTTGTGCTGGTCAACCGTTTGCTTGACCGTGACCATAGCGAAGGCTTGGAACTGATTCGTGCTTTGAAAACGGATGAGGAATTGTCGACCATTCCGGTGATGATGATTACGAACTTTGCTGAGCACGACCAGGGTGCGGTTGCTGCTGGTGCCTTACCCGGATTCGGTAAGGCCGCGTTGGACGCTGACGAGACTCGATGGAGGCTGGGTCAGATTTTAGACACAAGATGAATGCCGAGAGGTTTGTGACAATCGTTTTCGCTGTCGAACAGGTCGGAATGGCTGTTGTTCCGATTTTTTGAGACTCTCTCTAGTGACTATTCCCGACGCAAAAAATACATGGCGGCGAATACTCCTCCACCTACCAACAACCCCAGAAAGAGTCCAAAAAACGCTTTTGAATACGAGAAGGTATTCAAATTGAAGATGATTTGATAACCGATCAGTACGAAGTTGGCGATCACCACCCCCACCAATAACGGTTGTTTCAGCTGTTCGTCCATTCTTACTCACTCCTCGCTGCAACGATTCGTCTGAGGCACCTAAGCGTTTTCACGCAATCGTCTCTGTGCCCGATAGTATAGGTCATTGTGTTTTCGCCTCGCTAGCCGTGTGCTGATCAGGCACGAGCCCTACCAATGTCCAGATTTTATGGTTTCAACCGAAGGGACCGTCCCTGCTTCTCTTGTTCTCAGAGGATGATCGTCTAGGAGCGATGTGTTTTTAGAAGCGCTGATGCATTCACCGTCCGCTACGACGTTGCCTAGCATGAGGTTGAAGAGGAAGAATCCGACCTAGGATTGGCTGATGACTAACTGATACATGCGTCAAACTGCTTCAATCCACTTGGCGTAGCCGGTCCAGCGACATGTTGCCGGGAAAAATTACCTTGGCGCAACATCAGAATCTTCGACTAGGTAGGGGGTGCGCGTAGCCTTTATTCGTTGATCTCTTCCTTGACCTTCTGCACGAAATGAGGGCTTTTTCCGGAAGCGGACAGATCCGAAGCCTTCTTTTGTGCCTGCTTCTTTTGGCTAAACTCGTAGAGTGCCACACGCTTGAGCGACTGGTTGAAGACACCCCAAAACATCTTCACCCGCACCACTTTGTCAGCTTTTTTGGTACGTTTGGTAGTTTTTTTCTTAGTCGCTTTTTTCTTTTTTTTGCCGGCACCACCTTCTGCCTCGGCCGCTTCGGCCTCAGCTCGTAACTCCTTGCGATTTAAAGTTTTACGGGCCATAGGATTGGTTCTCGGTGAGCTACAAGTTGGCGGGAAAATTTATTCCGTTGCTGTGCTCAACACAGCATCTTTAGATCTATCTTATCCGATTCTGCAGGGCTCCGCTAGTTGTCATCGATGGGTGTGGCTCCCGGTGGCGGATTCCCTTTCCCTTGGCGAACGTAGTTTGTCCGTTGTGTGGCGTAGTTGGTGGCCGCAGGTAAGTTGGCCGATTGGGGATTCCCACCGGCGGCTGCCTCAAAGAGTTTCTTCAGATAGGCTCGACACCAGCCACACCCTGTTCCTGCTCCAAAACAGTTGCTCAACTGCCCTGCGCGCTGCGGTTTTTCAATGCGAATATAGTTCAGCACTTTCCGCTTGGTGACGTGAAAACAGAGACAAAGTTCGTCGTCCAATTCCATGGCTTGATCAATCCTTGAGAGCCAGATGCATTGCGATACGGCAGGCGTCTCGGAAGGCAACCAGATCGAGTGCTTCGGTGACCATGTGCTGATTCAATTGACCCGCTCCTATAGATACCGTTGGAATTCCTCGGGAGGTCATCCAGTTGGCATCGAGACCACCAGTGGTGATGGTACGGACAGGTTGTCGTCCCACGGAGTGCACAGCCCTTTCGGCCGCCAGCAGACTTGGATCTTTGGTGGAAATCCGAAAAGCCTCGTAGTCCAAATGTCCTTTAAAGACGACACGGCCGCTTTCTCCTGTCACGTTAGTTACTTGAGCTGCCGCACGTTGGAATGCTTTCTCCATTTCACGGACGATTCGCTTGCGAAATGTCGCATCGTGGCTGCGTGCTTCGGCCCTGAGTTTGACGTTTTCCGTTACCACATTGGTGGCTTCACCACCCTGGATATAACCGATGTTCGTTGTGCCAGAGCGTTTTCCTTTGTGGACCGTACCATGCCAACCATGTCTGACCAAATCGGCGATTGCAATCCCCGCAATGGCAATCGCGCTCACTCCCATTTCTGGGGCACATCCGGCATGGCTCGCCTTGCCTTGAATTTCGATTTCCACGCGGTAACCACCCGTTGCTCCGATGGTCAGCTTGTCTGGCGCGCCTCCATCAAAATTGAAAGCTAGGCGAGGGCGTCCTAAGAGTCCGTGATTCAAATAACGAGCTCCTTGTAAGCCCACTTCTTCTTGGACCATCCAGCAAAATGTGAGTGGGGGATGCGGGATTTTTTGACGAAGGATCTCGAGCGCGGTATGTAAGACGACGGCTGCGCCGGCTCGATCGTCAGCACCGATGCCGCGTTGTGGATGGCCAGAGCGAATCCAATCGCCTTGACGAACCGGTTGGGCGCCCACACAAACAGGCACCGTGTCAAGATGTGCCATGAGCAAACGTCGTGGACCGCGTCGCGTGCCGGGCAATTTACAGACGAGATTACCGGTGTTGCCTCGCAACGGAGTACGGCGATGAGCCGCATCGGACTTGATGTCGCTGGCACGTATGCCGGCCTGGCGTAGTTGGTTTTGAACGAAGGATGCGATGGCGGCCTCGTCGCCACTTTTTCCGGGGATCACCAGCATCTGACTTACCAGATTGTCTGCTCGGTGCTCGTCGATCGAAATGTCTCCGCTGGCGGCCACACCGGCGGCTGGAGATGGGGAGCCCCGCTGTTGTCGACGAGTTCGTGAGCGAGCTGCAGTCGTTGTCGCATTGCGCTTGGCCATGATTCGTACCCCGATTCAATGCGTTGGTGGCGTCTGACTCGAGTGCTTTGTGGGAAAACAATATTGGATCTGATCGTAGGAAGGGTCTCCAGGCCCGTCCACATCGAAGCGTAAACTGGAAAGTTGGGCCTGGGGCCCCATCTTACTGTAGTTTTTGAGACGAAAAGTTGCTCAAGTTGACTGACAGTGAGCAGTCTTGTGCTTTATCGTAACCGGAGAAGTCGGTTATCAATAGCGTACGTATTCTAGCAGCAACAGATCCTGTGGTGTTAAAGCAGGTTTTGTTAACATGTAGTTTCCTTACAAATTTCCTAAGTGGGTGGCATGGCTCATCTTCTCAACGCAGATCCCGGTCTTGACGATTGGTTGCTCCAGCAGGAACAACCTCGCTTTCGCTATTGTCAGATTGAACAGTGGCTTTTCCAGCGGCGCGCCACCTCGTTCGATCAGATGACTAATCTCCCTCGACGATTACAGCAGAAACTGTCCGCATCGTTCGAAGTTTGGACGACTCGCATCGAACGCCATCACAGGGCGGACGATGGTACCGAAAAGTTGGTATTACAATTGCATGATGGTGGGCGAATCGAATGTGTCCTTTTGCGAGATGGAAAGCGTCGAACCATCTGTGTCAGCAGCCAGGTGGGTTGCGCCATGGGGTGCGTCTTTTGTGCCAGCGGTCTGAATGGGGTGGAACGCAATCTCACGTCGGGAGAAATCGTGGAGCAAATGTTGAGACTTCAGCATTTGCTACCCACTGATGAACGCATCAGCCACGTGGTGATGATGGGGATGGGCGAACCATTGGCAAATCTACCTGGAGTACTTCCAGCGTTGGAAGTTGCCTGTGATGGTGAGCGTTTCGGGATCAGTACGCGCCGTATTACCATCTCGACCGTTGGTCTTCCTCAAGCCATCGAGCGGCTTGTCAAGGAAGGCATGCAGTATCATTTGGCTGTTTCCCTTCACGCCGCCAATGACGTCTTGAGGAACGACTTGGTTCCTGTCAACGAACGTACGGGACTACGTGCCATCCTAACTGCTGCGGATCGTTATTTTGAAAGCTCGGGCCGACGGCTGACATTCGAATACGTGTTGTTGGCTGGGATCAATGACAGGGAAAATGATGCGCATGATTTGGCGCGTTTATTGCGAGGACGACCCGCGTTGTTAAATTTGATCCCTTACAACCCGGTTGCCGGGCTACCGTACCGTACTCCGCCCGAGGTCTCAGTGATCAGATTTCGCCAGATTCTGGAACAGCGAGGAGTGCAAGTGCAGGAGCGTCAACGCAAGGGTGATCGCATCAACGCGGCTTGTGGCCAACTTCGTCGCGAATTAGATTCGTAACTTCACGGGAGGGGCACCGAACAGGACGCCATCGGATTAGCATTGCGCCGATGCTTCGTTCGGGTTAAACTCGAATGGGCAGGATGACCTGGAAAATTTCCTCTGAAACGAGCGAAACTTGCTGTCTGGAGTGGGGTTTCATACGTAGGTGGGCAGATTGTGAACTTGGCCGCTCGAAGAACAGATGGGGATGTATCGTTGTCGACAACTCAGCTTCCGACGCTGAATTATGCCCAGCGCGATCCGGACGTGCGGTTGATGCTGCGCGTGCGCGACGACGATGCAACAGCCTTCGAACAACTTGTCGAACGACACCAATCCCGTTTAATTACGATCCTGGACCATTTGGTCGGTTCTCGGCATCTGGCTGAGGACCTCGCACAGGATGTCTTCTTACGGATCTACCGTGCACGCAAGAAGTATGCTCCGGAAGCTAAATTCTCCACTTGGCTCTATACGATTGCCAACAACGTTGCACGCAATTCCTATCGCTCACGAGCACGTCGTCCGGAAGTCCACTTAACGCCCAAAGAAAGTGGCGAACTCAATCAGAATCCATTGGAGCAACTTGTCGCAGCGGCCAGTGGGCAGTTACCTACTCGACAGTTAGATAAATTTGAAATGGTTGAAATCGTACAGCTGGCCGTCCAGTCGCTTAACGAGCGACAACGCATGGCGGTGCTGCTTGCCAAATTCGAGGGGCTGAGCTATGCGGAAATTGCTGCGATCATGGAGATGTCGCCCCCAGCCATTAAATCGTTGCTGTCTCGTGCTCGGAATAAGTTGCGCGAGATCTTAAAACCTTATTTGCAAACAGGCGAAAAGCCGTCGAACAATACCAGCTAACGTTGCCATGAGCCAAGAAGAGAAAACGCGACAGCAAAGATTAGAAGCCATTCACGAAGAAATTGTGGCGTATTTGGATGGGGAACTGACCCCGGAGCAAGCGGCACGCGTCGAGTCTCGACTGGCCGATCGTCCGGACTACCAGAAGCGACTCCAAGATATGCAACAAGCGTGGGACCTTCTCGACTCGCTTCCACAAGTGGATGTGGACGAATCGTTCTCGCGGTCCACGCTGGAAATCGTAGCGTTGTCCGCAGAGGAAGATTTGCAGGGGACTCGGTCATCATCAGCAACGACTCATCGTCGACAGTGGTTCTCTCGGCTGGGTTACACCCTGATATCGGCTGCCGCCGGATTGGCATTGGCTGTCTGGTTGACTCCACGTGCACAAGACAAATGGCTGCAAGACCTACCCGTGATCGAAAATGTCGACATGTACCTGCACATTGACAGTGTTGAATTTTTGAAATCGCTGCATGAGGAAGATCTCTTCAAAGACGAGGAGAATGGCTATGTCGGCTAAGCCGAATTGTCGAGTTGACATGAAGCTCATGCGGCCTCTGCTGGGATTCATGAGCAGTGTGGTGCTGGTATTGGCTGGCAACCCAATGGCCACCGGTGACGAACAATCTGTCGAGAAACATCGCTCTCGTGTCCGCCAAATGTCACTTTCCGAAAAGGCATCGCTGCGCATCAAACGGCGGCGATTTCAAGGCTTGTCGGCGGAACGCAAAGCAGAACTTCGACAGCTGCATGCTGCCATGGAGACTCACTCTGAGCTGAAACAAACCATGCGTTCCTACTCTGAATGGTTGGCGACTTTATCGCCCAGTCAATTGGCTGAATTGCAGCACCTGCCACCGTCGGCCCGGATTGAAAAGATTAAACAGTTCCGCCGTCATCAAGCTCCAGGGATACCTACTGATTTGCCGGTGCCACAACTGTCTGATAACGACACCAGAGTGTTGATGCGGTGGACACACCGGATCATGATGCAAAAGCATCATGAAATACAAGACAGCCTGCCGGCAGCCATGCGCCAGCGAATCGCGGCAGAATTGGATCCGGAAACCCGTGCGCAGATGCTCCTGCATGCGGCCCTAAACCAGCAGCTGACACTTCCTGTTTTGGACGGCGAGGTAAAAAAATTAGGACAGATGCTATCGCCTGAGGCAAGACACCTTTTAGAACAGGCCGGCAGCCATGAGAGCCGGCAACGGTTGCTCAAGACGTGGATTAACGGATCCCTCAGAAAGCCAATGAAAGACGGCCATGATCGTCGACGATTCAAAGAATTTCCTCACAAATCGCCAAAAATCCCCAGGCAGTTCTCGCCAAGACCGCGCCGAAAAAGACCACCCGCTAGAAATCCTTGAATGTCAATTCCAGTGAAGTTGACAATGACTAGCAGAGCCTTTTCGTTTCGTACCAACGTAGCTGGGGTGACTTGCGAAACGAGTTAATGAGCGGGAATCGCCAGCAAGGGAGGCATGGTCGTCATCAGGTAGTAGGCGCGTGGAGTCGTAAATTCAAGCAATGACTTGTGATTCCAGTTGCCTCTACTTTGCGAGGACACCAGATTGAAAAAACTCATCGGTTCGGCGAACCGTACCACCTGTACGTCTTCTTTATCGAGTTTTGCCAATTCAATCGCTCGATCAATGGCATCTTCGACAAATCCGATGGAATCTACCAGCCCGTGGCGGTGAGCTTGAGTTGCCGTGAAAATCTCGCCCGTCGCTAACTCGCTTAACCGCACATCGTCCTCTGCTAGCGCTGGACGGCCTTGGCGAACAATATCCTTGAATCGCAAAAAAGTTTCATGGAGATATTCCTCAATGATCTTGCGATTCTCAGGAGAGAGCTCGCGGGTCATGCTGAGCATTTGTTTCCGCGGATGACTGGCGATGGAATCATTCTTGATACCATACTTCTCCATCAGTTCGGTGATGTCATAATGTGGAATGATAACGCCGATAGAACCTGTAGTAGTAGTTGGCTCAGCGTAGATTGAGTTCTCGCGATCACCCACGGCCATTGCCACGTAGTATCCTCCGCTTGCGGCCATACTGCCCATGCTGACTACGATCGGTATTTTGTTTTCGTCTCGCAAGCGAACCAGGTGATGATGGATAAAATCGGATCCCGTGACGGTTCCACCCGGTGAATTGACTCGCAAGACGACCGCCTTCACATTTTTATCCTTTTTCACGCGATCGATTTGTTTTTTGACGAACCCATCTCCCTCCATGATGACACCGTCCACGGTAATGAGGGCGATTTTGTTGTTTGCCCGGTGGGAATGCGAAACGTGCTTTTCTTGGATACCTTGGTCAGCATCGTTTGACGCTAGAGAAATTCCCTCGAACATGATGTACATCGTCTCAAAGCCGATGATCGCCAGGCAAAACAATAGGGCAGACCAACCCAAACACCCAAATCTACCGCGATGGCGAGGAGGTGCCCCAGGATTTCCCACACCCGGCATGGACGGGGTAGTTGGGCCCCCACGAGCTCCAGTTGGAGCCTCACTGGCCCGTGCCGATGAGGCCAGTTCAGGTACCACCGGTGATGTGCCTTGCGGCTCAGGATTCATCGAATCGGGGTTGGTTGGAAACATCTGAGGATCCTGTCAGGGGGATTTCTATCCTTATTCTCAACGTCGTGCTGTCAGATATTCTATCTGGATCCCATCGGACTGACAAATGCCAGGATGGCTTGCCAGCAGCGTTGGTGTTGCCCTAAACCCTGGAACCAAGATAAGCTACTTAGGTTGTTGGGTAGTTTTTTCTTGAGTGCTCGTGATTTTTTGAACTGATCGCGTCCAGCAGGTGGAGCGTACATCGGTGAACGATGTTGCGGTTCTCCTACGGGCCTGTACGCTAAAAATAGAACACGAGCCTGCCGTTTTTCGTGATGGAAGGAGCCGTGCGGTGTTGGTTTCCGCCTCGACTGAATGTTTTGCTGATTTGTCGCTTCCGAATACTCTGGAACGTTTCGTCGATCTAGAGTTTTCCCATATCGATTTATCGATATCCGAGAAAGGTCATCATCTGAGGCCGTCGCAAGTTGCCGAAGATGTGGATCAGGCGATCGACCTTTGCCGAAATACGAGTCGTTTAAACGTTGTCGCGTACAACGTAGAAATTGAGGCACAGGGTGAAGAGCACTATCGGCAATTTGACGCTTGTTGCCGGTTGGCCAAGGCGACCAAAGTTGTCTCCATCACCGTGCCTTCTGCGGAACTAGGAACACCTTTTAACGAAGAAGTCGAACACTTACGGCGATTGGTATCGATTGCTTCTGTGGAGGGTGTTTTGGTGAGCATGCGCAGCCAAATCGATCGTCTGTCTCAAGATCCGGATACCGTGGTGGTTCTCTGCGACAATGTCAAAGGGCTCGGCCTGACCTTCGACCCCAGCCATTACATCTGTGGTCCTTATCCTAAAAAGAACGTTGATCAACTCATGAAATATGTGTATCACGTTCTATTGCGAGACACCAGCGATAGTGAGCTTCAAGTCCGCATTGGGCAGGGGAAAGTTGAGTACGGACGCCTGATCAACCAACTAAGCAAAGTCAACTATCAAGGCGCGTTGTCAGTGAGCATTACCGAAATGCCAGAAGTCGATCACTTCGCTGAAATGCGCAAAATGCGGCTGCTGTTGGAAAGTCTGCTATAACCTGAACGATTTTGACTGTTTTTTGGATTGTAGCGAATTTTGCGGTGGCTCCGCGGTTGTTGCTAAATCTATGTTCTACGGGCTTTCTATTTGTGTCGCCCTCGGTGACGTGCCGATGAGCGAAGTAACGTGGACACTTCTTGTCCATGGCTGACCCACAATTCTTCTCATCTTCACTGTTGAGGAGCTCAAACATGAAAACCGTCTCTTCGTGTGTTTGTGCACTTTTGAGTACATATATTACTGCAGTCGTACTTTCACCATGCCTTGCAGCCAACGATTGGAATCAGGCGTGGTTAGGGCAGTCTGCTGTGATTTCTGGATGCGGCTATGGCGCTAGTTGCCATGAAGGCCCCACCGACTATTCGCACGGCGAGGGTTGCGGCTGCGGCTCTGGTAACTGCAGCCTAAAACAGTGTGTCAAGCAGAAACTGTACCGTTGCAGTCCTCTGCATGGGAAAGTTTGCATGGTCGGTATGAAATTACGGCCCAAGCACTGGCTGCACACGCCCATCGACACCGGAGCCGGATCCCGATTTAACTGTTGTTGTAAAGGTAGCTACAAGTTTCCGGTTCCTCCGCTATCCACTTACCATTGGCCAGGTCGATTCGCAAACCGGCTGATGACGGACTACCAAAGTCCCTGGCGGTTTCCTGGTGTGCAGCCTTTTGGAACGGAATACGGTTCCGATAGCTATGATTTTGTACCACCGTCGGAGGCCGAACCGATTACTCCCCTAGATCACGACCCGGTTTCTTATTCCGAGGATGTCAGCGAAGTTGCCGATGATGAAGAGCTAACGAATGATGTCCGACGCATGAGCCAAATCATGGCGAACTTCTACAGAAAATGACATCGCAGCTGCGGCCACAGGCCTTGTTGAGACCTATGTTTCGCTGAGGACTTTACCTGCGCTTGAGGCTTGTTGATATTCGTCGATGTGGCGCCACCGTGAGCGAATAGTCAAATAGTCAACTAGTCCAGCGTTGGATTCTACTTCTTCACCCTCCCTCTGAGGGCACTTCGTCCACATGGTTGGCAGGTTGGAAGCGATTTTGAAAGTTGCCTATGACGGCCTTGGAAGCCCATCGTGCCTTGCTGCCAACAGTTTTTGAAATTCATTCTTGTGTTGTGTTTCGTCAATTGACTCCAATCGTAATCTGTCGGGTCAACTTTGATGTGATGCAGGTGAATAGTCGTTTGGTGGTTTAATCTGAGTCCTATCGGCTATCTTCCAGACCGTTCCCCGCACTCCGCGTGACTATCCAAGTTCTGCAAGAATCCGTCGTAGGGTTGTCTACGCTAGCTGCCATCTGCCGCGCGACACAAATGGTAGAACTCCTATTTGCAGCCCAAAAATCATAATTACTAAATTCAGCATCATACGGATCCCGATACGATCTACATGTGCTCGTCTACGTTTCGTCCTCATGGGAAGCGTGGCATGAGTTGACCCAAAAGCAAAGGAGTCGTGCGGTCCACGTTCCGGTGGAGACTGGCAATTGACCCAATAACA
>MDTE01057514.1_pt1 | contig 11380 bp, 11 predicted proteins | sample 811231 | NCBI WGS metagenome assembly MDTE01 (sample SAMN05326651, study PRJNA326480) | marine metagenome | isolation source: seawater | place: Indian Ocean: Red Sea | collected 2010
AGACGGAGAACGTGGCGTTGGCGTCTGCTGTGGAGCAGCAGGGTCTGGACGCTGACAAGCTCGGCAGCACGGTCCAGGCGCAGTCGGCAGTGGCTGCCCTGTTTGCAGACTGGGCGATAACGCTCACCGAGGAGGTTGCCCAGCAGCAGGCGGAAGTGCCCGTCGTGGCTGAGAGCACGGAACTCAAGGAGGCCCTAGTCCGGCAGACCGCCCTAGCTTCGACACGTGCGGACGAGGTGCGGGAATTGCGGCAGCAGTTGACGGAGGCACGAGCAAGCCTCAACCAGACAGAGGCCACGATGAGGGATTTCTAGAAGAACCTCGGCATCCAGAATGCAAGTTTTCAGGAAATGGAAGCCACATTGCGTGCCAATGTTGAAAAAGCCCTGGCCTTGAAGCAGGAGGTTGAGAAGAAGCTTGCGGAAGCGCAAGTTACAATTGCCGAGCAATCCAGGCAGCTTGAGGCTCATGATGACCACGTCTCTGCGATGAAGGAGGATCTGGAGGCATCACTGGGGTGGGTCGAGTTGCTTGCCGGGGAGCTGGGGGACCGGGTGGATGAAGGGGATCGGCTCTCCGGAGCCCAAGCTCAAGAGGTAGAAGCCCTGAAGGAACGCTTAAAGAACCAGGACAAGCTGCTGGCAAGGAGCCAGAGCGATTCAGGCAGCATGGAGCAGGAGTTGGAGAAGGCGAAGGCTCTCCTCCAGGCGGGCGATGAACGACTGGTCAGTATGAAAAAGGCAGTTCTTGACCTTCAGGAAACCAACCAGGTCTTGTCAAAAGACTTGGCGCAGGTGCGCCGGGCGATGGGCGAAAGTGAGAAACTTGTGGAGGAAAAGGACGCTGTGATTGCGAATTTGACCGATTCCAGCGAGCAGGCTGCTGCTGCCGTCGCTGAGCGTCAGAAGAAACTGCAGGCCCAGGTTGAAAAGGTGAAGGAGCTGGAGACGGTCCTGGCAGCTTCCCAGGATGCTGAAAAGGAGAGGGTCCGGGAGATTTCCGTTTTGCAAGCCAAGCTGGAGGCCGCAGGCAACCAGCTCACAGCGGCTCAGGCGGCGCTAAAGACGCGTCACTCGCCTGATGATGACACAGGACAGGCGCTCCATGTGGCCACCCTCGAACTGCTTGTCGAGGACCTGGCAGGGGAATTGGCGGCAAAGGGGGATACGAACGCTCTTGATCAGCTTGCTTCGCAGGCGGAGGCGTTGAGCGTTGAGCTTGAGGCATCCAGGACGGCGGAGGCTGAATCACGAAAAATGGTAGCCGCACTGGAAGCGGAGAAGGCCGCCCTCGCATTGCAGGCGAAGAAGTTGGCCGAAGAATCAACTGAACCATTGAAGAAGGATTTGCTGGCCGAACAGGACAAGAGCAAGGCCCTTACGCTGCAACTCGACGAGCAGGCCAAGGAGAACAAGTTCCTTTCCGCCGAGCTTAAGAGTCTGGAAGACAGCCTGCTGGCTACGCTGGACAAGCATTCCCGCACTGAAAAGCTGGCCCAGCAGAGGGTTGCAGACCTTCAGAAGCAACTCGAGCATGCCCAGAAGGCAGTGGCTGTGATGAAGGACGCCATGGCTGGGAGTCCAGACAAGTCAACGTTGGCAGATCTGGAAAAGAAGGCCGCCCTCCTGAAGGTCTACGAGCAGCAGCTCAAGGACTTGCAGGCAAGCAACGCCGACCTGAAGAAGCAATTGGCGCAGGACGGGGACGCATTGCGGAAGCAGTTGGTTCTTGCCCGTGAAAAACTCAAGGTGTCCGAGGTCAACCGTGAATCCGGGGCTGCCCTGTCCAAAGCACAGGCAGACGAACTTGCAAAGCTCAAGGAGCAGGTGGCTGACTTGGATGCCAAGCTCAAGGTCGCCAGCGTGCCAGACGATGCGCGTGTGAAGGAACTGCAGAACCAGTTGAAGATCGCAGAGGACACCAGTGCCACCCTGCGCGTGCGGCTCAGGGGGATCGATGAAGAAAGGGTCAAGAAGTCCGAACAGCTGTTGGTGGCCCAGGCGGACCTTGGCCGGAACCGGCAGCTGTTGTCGGAGATGAAGACCCGTGTGGAAGCACTGGGCAAGCTCCAACCTGGTGAGGCAATGCGCGAGCAGCTGGAGACCGTGCGCAAGCAGTTGGATGACTACAAGGAGTCCGGTGCCCGGCGCTTGGCAAAGCTGAGCAGCCTCGAAGCCGAACTGGAGCAGACCCGCAGGGCCCTGGAGGACAAGGAGGCCAACGAAGCGGCTTTTGCCGGAGCCTACCGTGCGAAGCTGGTCAAGATCGTTTCCGACAGTGCCAAGCTGCAGCAGGCACTGGAGGTTGCGCGTGGCGACCTCTTGCAGACGCGGGTTGAAAAGAACAACGCCCTGACCGAGCTTGCTCGGAAGAACGCTGATTCTGCGAAACAGATTCGCGAACTGCAGGGGCAGCTGGCAGACTTGAGGTCGCAGGTTGAAATCCGGCCCGCCGCAAGTTCCCAGGAACGTGAACTGCTTGTGCAGACGATGGAGAGGCTCGGCAAGTCCGAGAGCACGATCCAGGCGCTGGAGGCGAGTCTTTCTGCCTCCCAGGCCCAGAACCGGCAGCTTGCCGTCAACCAGGCAAAGCTACTGGACAAGCTGGACAGCCGGGAACTGGTGCCATCTTCCCCAGCTCCGGACCTTGCGAGGATCAACCAGCTGGAGTTGGCGTTGCAGGATTCCCGGGCCAAGCTGGCCCAGCGCGACAAGGACTTCAAGGACATCGTCGCCAAGATGAACCGGGTTCTCGAACGGCTCCATGCGAGTCCTGCGCCTCCCAGCCCATAACTTGCATTTTTCGCGGCAACATAGCCCAGGGCAACGCCTGTTCGCCCGGTACAGGTTCAATCGCGCTTTCAGCGCTCGCTCGTTTTCCCGGAAAAATCCTGGGGGTGCTGCAGAAAGCCCGTGAGAAAAGCGGGTTATCGCAACTGCTCCTTCATGGATGCGGGCAGGTTGCGCAGCCGCTTCACGTTGGCGAGGACCTGGTCAGCCTCCTTCGCGTAGCCAATGCGGTTGAGCAGCTTGGCGGCTTCCAGAAGGACGCCGGCATCCTGAAACCCGGATGGGAATGCCTTGGCCGCAGGTGCAAGAAGGTTGCCCGCGGCATCCGTGCGGCCCTGTTGTAGCTCGTACCTGGCCAGTTCGAGCGCAAGGGGCAGGCCGTAGGCCCGTTGGATGTAGCTCCGGCCCCCGGAGATTGCGGCCGCGGTGTTGCCTGAGGCCACCTTCTTACGCATCCAGCGAATCACCGAATACTGTTCGAGATGGAAGGGGGCGGGGGAGCGTCCGCCCTCGGGCAGGCTGAATTCCGGTTGTGAGAGGGCGGGCTTGTAGAGGGGGTCCCCGACGAGGACTGCCTGCCAGCTCAGGGCCGGGAGGCTCGCATAGGCTGCGTCGGCCAGGCATTTGCCTGACAGGAGTTGCTCGAGGAGTACGGGCAGGTGGTGGGTCAGGTGGAGGTAGGGTTCGCTGACGTTGCCCACCGTGCCGGCCACGCCCCTTTGTACTAGGGGGCCTACCCAGTGGTGGATGTCCGTGCGCAGACTTTGCGCGGAAAAGCTGTGGATGTGGAAGGCCAGCGCTCCGGGCGGGAATTTCAGGTCCGTTCGGGCGAAAGGGCCCTGGGTCTTGTAGCTGTGCCAGCCGAAGTAGAGGAGTGGGGCGTCGAAACGCTGCCCGGCACGAAACAGCCCGGTGGAGGTTTCAAGCTCCATGGGGAAGCCTTCCTCGCGGAGCCGGCCAGCCATGGCGTCCATCCAGTCGTTTCCTTGTGCATGGGGGCCGCCAGAGTCGATGTAGGCCCGTCCGTGGACAGCTTTTTCCCCGGCAACTGCTGAATCGACAAGGCGTAGGGCGGCTTCCTGGGAGGGGCCGTCCAGCCTGGACACCTTCACCACGAGCTTCCTTGTGAAGGGGCCGGGGTTGGACTGATTGAAGAGTGGGTTGTGTACCCATCCGTGGACAGGTTGGTTTTCGGAGGCAAGGAGTGCGAGTTCTGCATCGACCGAGCTGGTCGTGGTCCTGTAGTTCTTCGGGGTTTTCTTAAGTTGTGCCAAGGGCACCTTGCCGAGTTCGTTCTTGAGCTTCAACGGGACGCCCCGGCACAGGACTAGGTATTCAACCTTGTTGTGCAGGGGAATGAATGGGCGCCTCCCGAAGGCATCCGTGCCTGTGCCGAACTGCCCTGAGAGCAGGCCGCGGTCCATGAGGGCCTCCCGTAGCGGAGTGAGCACCGTGGTGGAAAACTGTTTCCAGGTGACTTCCTCCGTGCGTGGCATCCGAAGGTGGATGATGTTCCTTGCAGGGACTTGCCGGGTCTTTGCGTAGTGGGCGGCGAGGTTGAGGGAGTCGCGGTCTGCGGAGTTGGCCAGGATGGCGACTTCCGCCCGCAAGGGCCCGCTGGCAATGAAAAGGGCGAGATACAGCCAGCTCAGGCGAACTTCTGGGCGAGCACGACTCCAAACCATGCTCCCAGGATGCAGAGGCTCACCGAGAGGGCAACATTCAACCCGGCGGCCGCGAGTTCGCCCCGCCGGAGCAGGTCGAGGGTCTGATGGCTGAACGTGGAGAAGGTGGTGAATCCGCCGCAGAGTCCGGTGGCCAGGAACAGACGGCTGCGTTCGTGCAGGCCTTCGCCGGGCCAGCCCAGCACCAGGCCGATGAGCAGGGAGCCCGCAACGTTGGCGAGGAGAATGTCCCACGGCGGGGACTGGAGCCGGAGGGTCAGCAGCCATCTTAGGACTGCGCCAAGAAATCCTCCTGCCCCGACCAACAGCAGTTGCTGGGGGAAGTTCATGCCCTGCCCCCCAGGCGTTTCTGCGTGGCCCGGTAGAGCTGGATGCCCTTGGCTAGCGACGTAGCCAGCTTCTCCCTGTACTGGCTTTGCCGGAGCAGTTGTGCAGTGCTGGGATGCGAGATGAAGCCAAGCTCCACGAGCATTCCCGGACAGCGCAGATTCTTGAGGACTCTGAAGCGGGAACGCTTGAGCCCGCGGTCGATGACGCCGAGCCTCTCCACCAAGGTCTTGTGCACGTAGAAGCCGACCAGGGAGTTCCACCCGTCGTCCTTGTTGCCGGGATAGGCCTGCTTGTCCATGGTTGCCAATGAGCTTCTGGAGGTGGAGGGGGTCCAGGGCTGGGGCAGGAGGTAGGTTTCCAGACCGCGGACGCTGGCCTTGGCGACGGAGTTGAAATGGATGCTCACGAAGAGGTCCGCCTGCATGCGGTTGGCGAAGTCGCCCCGCTGGTCGAGCGGGATGTAGGTGTCGTTCTTGCGGGTGAGGAAGACTTGGAAGCCATCTGCCTCCAGGATGCGTTTCAGCCGGAGCGCCACATCCAGGGTGAGGTCTTTTTCCCGGAGCCGCTGACCGGTGTTCTGCGCGCCAAAATCCCTTCCGCCATGGCCTGCATCGATGACGACCCGGCGGAGGGTCGGTTTGCGCGCCAGGGTCTGCGGTGCCAGGATGGGTCGGACGGTGAGCAGGAAGTCCTTCTGGGCGATGAGGGGGCGTCCTTGATGGATGGTGAGGGGGCGTCCCAGGTAGACCTTGCGGTTGTTCAGTTGGAAGTCGCGCGCATCGACCTCGAACTTCAGCGTCGTCCATTTGCTGCGCAGTTCGACTTTCTCGCCGGTTTGTGTCCAGACCGCCTTCATCCCGAGGGTGCGGCCCGCCGTGGCAAGATCGTAGTGGGGCGTGCCTGCCACGTTGATGGCCGGGAGCTTCGCGGCAGAGAGCACTGCGCATGGAAGCCCAAGGCAGAGGCTGGTGCAGAGCAGCAGCCTGGCCCGGTTGTATCGCTGGGCGCTGGTTCTACGTCCCGTCTTGTTCCGCCTCCGGGTCCTCGTGTTCGGTCTCATCGTCCTCAGGTTGTTCCTCCTCGTGGAACTCGTCTTCATCGTCGGGCAGTTCCTCCTCGATCTCCTTGGAGAACTTAAACTGCTGCTGTTGCTTGGGCAGGGGCGCAACCATCAGGGAGATGTTCCGTCCGGCCCTGCGCGGATCACTGTCTGCGCCTCCCATGGTTTTCAGGTCCTCTATGGCGGTCTTGAGCATCTTGTAGCCCAGGTCCTGGTGCTCCATCTCGCGGCCCCGGAAGGTCAGGGTCAGCTTCACCTTGTGCCCGTGCGCCAGGAATTGTTCGGCCCGGCGCAGCTTCGTCTCGTAGTCGTGCTGGCCGGTTGATACGCGGAATTTCACCTCCTTGAGGCGCGTCGAGGACTTTGTGTTGTCCTTTTTCTTCTTCTTGCTGAGCTCGTACTTGTACTTGCCGAAATCGAGGATCCTGCAGACTGGCGGCCTAGCGGTGGGGGAGACCTCCACGAGGTCGAGCCCGGCCTCCTTGGCCAGCTTCAGGGCGTCCCGGGGGTTCATCACCCCGATCATTTTTCCACTGGGTCCAATCACCCGGACTTCTGGGCAGCGGATGCGCTCGTTTTTACGTATGTAGTTCTTGTTGCGGCGTTGGAAGTTGCGCTTGCCGCGTGAAAAAGGGTAGGCTGCCATTAATGGTGGGGATTTCTTTTGTACCTAATGTTCTTGTGTCTGGGTAGGGTGATTGGGTTTATGAAGTGCGTCAACGCTGCACAGGGGCTATGAGAACGCAAGCCCATTCGGCTTCAGCGGTTGAAGCTCTCGCCGCAGCTGCAGGTCGCCTTGGCGTTGGGATTGGAAAAGTGGAAGCCCCCTCCGACCAGTTCGTGTGAGTAGTCGATCTGTGTGCCGCGCAGGTACAGCGCGCTCTTGGTGTCCACGACCACGGGTGCGCCACCACTTTCCACCAGGATGTCGCCCTGCCGTGGCGCCGGGACGAACTTGAGCTTGTAGCTCAGTCCGTTGCAGCCTCCGCCCACGATTGCGACGCGCAGGCACGAGGCGCCGGCCTCCTGTTCGAGAAGGGAGAGGACTTTCGAGGAGGCGTCGGGAGTCAGGGCGACGAGGGTTTCGCTGCCCTGACGAACACCTTCGGGGAGTGGCTGCAGGGGGTTCATGAACTTGCAATGAATGAGCTTGCCGCTCCTGCGCCTAGTTTCAAGATGAAACCCCTCATGCCGCAAAACGTAAAAAGTGAGGAGCTGCAGCCCTGCTGTTTTGAGCCGCGGACTGGCTTCTACCGTGACGGCTACTGCCGGACAGGTCCGGGCGACCATGGCGTGCACACGGTCTGCATCGTGGCTACTGAGGAATTCCTGCAGTTTTCAGCTTCGGTGAGCAACGACCTGTCCACGCCGATGCCCGAATACCAGTTTCCCGGCCTGGTCCCGGGGGACAAGTGGTGCCTCTGTGCGTCGAGGTGGCAGCAGGCGTTCGAGGTCGGGATGGCTCCCAAGGTGGACTTGAACGCGACACACATCTCCTCGCTGGAGTTCGTGGATCTGGAAGACTTGCAAGCCCACGCTGCGGAGTCCGAAGAATAACCCAGCCCGGCGTCCTCCTCTGCGCGCGTCTTGGCAGGCAGCCGTTCGCTGGGTCCCGCGACGAAATCCCGTGAGAAATGCGGGCTAGGAATGCTTCTCTCTTGGGCGGCAGAACTTGCGGTCGGGCTTTTGGTAGAATTCAAGAAAAGCCCGGCCGTGCGCGGTGTGGCCAAGGCCTTCTGCAAAAGCGGCTTCTGCGAGTTTGGCCGGACTCCTGCGTTCGCGGTAGATGGCTGCGTAGCAGTGCTTGAGGTCGCCGATGGATTCGGCTGGGGTTTTCCTGCGGCGCAGGCCGACAAGGTTCAGCCCGCAGGCTAGGTTTCTTTCTGCGGCGAGAACTTGGGGGGGCACGTCGCGGCTGATCGCCGCATTGCCTGCGATCATCGAACCGGTGCCGATCCGGAGGAACTGGTGAATGCCCGCCCCGCCCCCCACAAACACGTCGTCGCCCATGTGGACGTGGCCGGCCACCAGCGCCCCGTTTGCCAGCACGCACCGACTGCCCACCAGGCAGTCGTGTGCAACATGGCTGTTGCCCATGAGGTAGCATTGCGCTGCGATTTCGGTATGTCCGTTCTCCTGGGAGGAGCGGTGGATCGTTACCCCTTCCCGGATTTGAACTTCGTCCCCAATCCTGACGCCGCTTCGGACTCCGGGGTCGAAGGAGAGGTCCTGGGGCTCTCCGCCCACCACGGCAAAAGAATCAACCCGTACCCCGGCGCCGAGGATGGCTCCCTTGCGGAGGACTGCATGGCCTGCGAGGGTGCAGTTGTCCCCGATGACCGTGTCCGCCTCCACGATAGCGTAGGGTCCGATGCTAACATTCGCGCCGATTTCCGCGTCGGGGGAGAGGATGGCAGTCGGGTCGATCTCGCTCATACGGCAAAGTCAAGCTGGATGGTTGGTGGCGGACTGCAACCTAGAAATCGTCGAACAGGTCCATCTGTGGGGGGGGGACCAGTTCGTACACCTTGAGCAGCCGGATGAGTTCGGAAATGGCCGAACTGGCCACGTCCGGGCCGGGATGGACTTGTCCGACTAGGCTTTCGAGCAAGGTCCTGAAGGAGTAGAGCGCCTCCACGCCGGCCCCCTTGAGTAGGTCGATGCATTCCTGCCGGTAGGGTTCGGACGCAGGTAGGCCTGGCAAAAGCACGACGCGCACGGGCGTCCCTGGCAGCGAGGTCTGGGCCAACGCTTTTTCGATGGAAGCCTGGTAGGCGGGGAGGACTTCGTTGCGGATCCAGCTCCTGTATCGTGCCCCGGATTGGAAGACCTGCAGGTGAAGCCCCGGCGTGCCCCACCCAAAAAAGACGACGGCCGCCAAGGCCAGTCCGCCGAGGTCGCTGGAGAACAACTGGAAGCGTTCCCCAAGGGGTTCGTTCTGGATGCGCCTCGTCTCCCTGTGGACCAAGTATGTCGGATGCAGGCGCGCCTCCTTGGTCTTGGCCTTGGGCTTTTGCACATGGGGGGCTTCCGGCCCACCCTCGTGCAATCGCTTGAAGAAGAATCCGTTGCGCTCAAAATACTCACGCGCGACCAGTTCCTCCAGAGCCGTCATCCCCTATGCGGCTCCGATGGAGGCTAGGCAGTCGCGGACTAGAACTTCTTCTACATCGCTGGTGGTGAAGGAGTCTCCCAGACTGCGCATCGCCACGAATCTAACGATGCCGCTACGCACTTTCTTGTCCCGTTTCATCGCAGCAAGCAAGTCTTCGGCAGAGAGCTGCGCCTGCAAGCGTACGGGCAGGTCATAGCGAGCCAGAAGTTTGCCCACGCGGTCGCAGTCCTCCTTGGAAACCCAACCCTTGCGATGAGAAAGCTCGGCGGCGGCCACCATGCCGATGGAGACCGCCTCGCCATGCAGGTACACGCCGTAGCCGGCGACCTGCTCGATGGCATGGCCGAAGGTATGGCCGAGGTTGAGCAGCGCCCTGCCGCCTTCGGCGGAGGTCTCCCGTTCGTCCTCCCTGACCACCCGTGCCTTGATCTGGCAACACCTCCGGATCACCGCAGGCAGATCAGGATGCCGGGGATGGAGCCGGTCCAGGCCTTCAAGCTTTTCAAAGAGTTCGAGGTCGCCGAGGAGCCCGTACTTCACCACCTCGGCCATCCCGGCGGAGAACTCCGCGCCGGGCAGGCTTTCCAGCAGGGCGGTGTCCACCAGCACTTCCTGCGGATGGTAGAAGGCGCCGACTAGGTTCTTTCCGGCGGCGATGTTAATTCCGGTCTTCCCCCCGATGGAACTGTCAACCATGGCGAGCAAGGTGGTGGGAACCTGGAAGTAGGCCACGCCACGGAGGAAGCTGGCGGCGGAAAATCCTGCCAGGTCACCGATCACGCCGCCACCGAACGCCACGAGCGTGCCCTGCCTGTCCAGCCGGATGTGGGCGAGGAAGTCCCAGATCTCCCCGAGCCTTTGCAGGCTCTTGGAGGGCTCGCCGGGGGATACGGCGAAGGTGGGCACGTCCTTGAGGGTGTATTCGAAGAGTTCGGGGTGGGCGAGCTGCAGGTTCATGTCTGTCACCACGGCGAGCCCGGCGGTGCGGGTGGCATGGTCGGCCACCAGCTCGGCGAGCACCTGCTTGGCATCCTGCACGAACCGGATCGGGTAGCTGCGGCCTTCGCCGATGTCCACGACTAGGTCCTCTGTCTGCGCAGCACTCATTCCACGTCGAAAATCGCCCGGATGTAACCATCCTTGTCAAAGCGTTGCAAGTCCTCCGGTGCTTCGCCCAGGCCCACGAAGTAGATGGGCAGGCCCAGCTCCCTGTAGATGCCGACCAGTGCGCCTCCGCGTCCAGTACCGTCGAGCTTGGTGATGACCAGCCCCGTGAGTCCGAATCCTTCGTGGAAGGCGCGTGCCTGTTCGATGGAGTTGGTCCCCAGGCTCCCGTCCAGGACGAGCCAGCGGTGGTGCGGCGCCTCGGTATTCTTTTTTTGCAGCACGCGCTGGATCTTCTTGAGCTCCTCCATGAGGTTGGTCTTGGTGTGCAGTCGTCCGGCAGTGTCGAGGACCAGGTAGTCATGGCCGCGGCTCAACGCAGCTTCGTAGCTGTCGAAGGCCACCGATGCTGCATCGGCGCCATGGTGGCTGGAGACCAGTTCCACTCCGAGACGCTCAGACCAGTTGAGGATCTGCTCGTTGGCTGCGGCGCGGAATGTGTCACAAGCCCCCAGGAGGGTCTCCTGCCCTTGTTCTTTAAAATGCCAGGCGAGCTTGGCGCTGGTCGTCGTCTTGCCTGCGCCGTTGACGCCGAGCAGGCAGATGACCTGTGGTTGCTCGCCGCCGTCGGCCAGCCGGCCTTCCGCACCTTCGAGAATGCGTCCCAGGACTGTGGCTCCGATCTGGGAAACGTCCTGTCGCCGGAGTTCTTTTTCAGCCCGGTAGGCGGCCTTCACTTCTTCGAGAATCTCTTCGGTGGTCTCGACTCCGAAGTCAGCCTCGTACAGGGCTTCTTCCAGGTCCTCGACTGCGTCACCGTCGAGTGTCTTGCCGAAAAGGCCACCGATCGCCCTGTGTAGGCCGGGCGCCTTCTGTTGTAGTTTTTTCCTGAACTTGGAGAAGAATCCAGCCATGGTCTGGGTCGTTGTAATCAGGCCAGTCGCTCCCGGGTGGGCCGCTTCACTTCCTGCATGATGCGGTCCAGTAGCCCGTTGATGAAAGCATTGGACTTGTCGGTGGAGAACTCGCGGCTCAGTTCGAGGGCTTCGTCGATGACCACGACCGGGGGCACGTCCTCCCGGTGGAGGATTTCGTAGATGCCCAGTCGAAGGATGGCCAAGTCCGTGCGTGCAATCCTGTCGAACTGCCAGTTCTTGGCCAGCTCGCGGATGCGCGTGTCGATGGCGTCCAGTTCCTTCAGGATGCCGGCCAGCAATTCCTCCGCATAGTCATACCACTCGCGGGGCTGCTCCCGGGATTCAAAGAACGTGCGCACGGCATCGGCCATGACCTCCGG
>MDTE01065806.1_pt1 | contig 11380 bp, 10 predicted proteins | sample 811231 | NCBI WGS metagenome assembly MDTE01 (sample SAMN05326651, study PRJNA326480) | marine metagenome | isolation source: seawater | place: Indian Ocean: Red Sea | collected 2010
AACGCGATCCACGCGTGACTCCCCTCGGGCGGTTGATCCGTAGAACGAGCATCGACGAGCTTCCCCAGCTGTTCAACGTCCTGCTCGGTGACATGTCACTCGTCGGCCCTCGGCCGCCGGTTCTGTACGAAGTTGAAAATTACGACAAGTGGCACCGCCGCCGTTTGTTGGAAGCGAAGCCCGGGATTACCGGTCTCTGGCAAGTGACTGGACGAAGTCAGACGACGTTCAACGAGATGGTTCGTCTTGATCTCAGGTACGTCGACGAGTGGAACTTGTGGACCGATCTCAAAATCCTTTTCCGGACCCCACTCGCAGTGTTGAGCTGCAGAGGCGCGTCGTAGAAAGCCGATCTATTCATCAGGTGACCGATCCGATGTGACGCGCGACCTCTTGGTCCGCTGATTCACAGCCTCGGCACGGTCGCCTGCATGGGGGGGAGTAACCTTAGAAGATCGGAGCAAGAGATGGTTCGAGTTGGCGTCATCGGATATGGGTATTGGGGTCCGAACGTCGTCAGAAACTTCGGCGACCTTCCGGGTTGTCAGGTCATTTCGGTTTGCGATAAGAACCCGGGTGCCTTGGAGCGTCTGGGCGGATCGCAGTCGACTAGGGTGACCAGCGACGCTCGCGAGGTTTACGCTGCGTCGGACATCGACGCCGTTGCGATCGTCACTCCCGTTTCCACGCACTACGAGCTGGCGCGGAACGCCCTCGAGAACGGCAAGCACGTCTTCGTGGAGAAGCCGTTTACGGCGAACTCGAAGCAAGCTGAGGATCTAATTGAGCTTGCCGCCTCGAAGAACCTGCAGATCATGGTCGACCACACGTTCCTCTTCACCGGCGCCGTGCGCAAGTTGAAGGACCTGGTCGACGAGGGGACCTTTGGTCGGCTTCTTTACTACGACTCCATGCGCGTCAACCTCGGTCTTTTCCAGCACGACGTCAATGTCGTGTGGGATCTCGCGCCGCACGACCTGTCGATCATGGATCACTTGATCGACGAGAAGCCCGTTGCCGTGGCCGCCACCGGCGAGTCTCACTTTGGCAGCCTCGAGGACCTCGCCTACATCACGATTTTCTTTGGCAATCGCATGATTGCTCACGTCAACGTCAATTGGTTGTCACCGGTGAAGGTGAGGACGACGTTGATCGGTGGTGAAAAGCGCATGGCAGTCTGGAACGACCTCGACGCTGATGAGAAAGTCAAGGTGTACGACAAGGGCGTCGTTATTGACGACGATCAGGACCAAGAGGGTGTCTACAATCTGCTCGTCAGCTACCGCTCCGGTGATATGTATGCGCCGAAGGTGGAGCAAACCGAGGCACTGAAGCTCGAAGCCCAGTACTTTCTTGACTGCATTTGTAGCGGCGACGCGCCGATCAACGATGGGTGGGCAGGCTTGCGAGTCGTTCGGCTGCTCGAGGCTGCTAGCGAATCGCTGAAGGATAGAGGTCGGTTGGTAGAGTTATGAGCGACTTACTGTCGGTGTCGGACGACGTTGTCCTCGGAGAGAACGTCAAACTCTCGAAGTTTATCAATCTCTACGGCTGCCGGATTGGCGATAACACCAAGATCGGTGCGTTCGTTGAGGTGCAGAAGAACGCCGACATTGGGAAGAACTGTAAGATTTCGAGTCACACGTTCGTCTGCGAGGGCGTGTCGATCGAGGACGATGTCTTTATCGGACATGGCGTCATGTTCATCAACGACACCTACCCGCGGGCGACCTCCGACGGACGGCTGCAGACAGAAGCCGACTGGAAGGTCGAAAAGACACGAGTGCGGTGCGGAGCCTCGATCGGGTCGGGGGCGACAATCCTGGCCAATCTAACGATCGGAGAGAACGCAATCGTTGGCGCCGGTGCCGTCGTGACACGTGACGTCCCAGCTGACGCGATCGTTGCGGGAAACCCGGCGAGACCGCTACGATCTATCAGTCAAGCCCGGGATTGACCGAGCGCTGCGCATGAAGCCTGTCGGATCCCGTTTCTCTTACATGTTGAAACCGTGGATGCGGAGGCGGATCGGTAATGTGCTGCAGACGCCAGAGACTTGCGTTTACTGCATGCCACGCGGTGTTCCGGTTGTGGACATCGGATAGGAGGTCGGGTCGCGCTTTTTGTTTGACCTGGTTTTCAGAATGAACTCTGCGTAGCGAGGTGAGGTCAAAGAGAGCGTGATCGGAGTCATCTCGAACGAATCAGACGCCAGCGTCGTGCAAGAGTTCTTTGAGTTCTTTAAGACTCCGTGGAGGTTTCTTGACGGAGCGGAGACCTCGGAAGTGCTCCTGACGACTGGCGAGCTCGGCGGCCGATCGGGCAGCGCCAAAGTGGTGATTATTCTCGGAAGTGAACGCTGCGCGTTCGACGATATGCATGGGATCCGTGGGGAAGTCGTCGACGGCTGTGTCGAGGCGGAGTACGGAGACAACATACTTCCAGTCTACGGCCGCGTCCTGAAATTTGAGCAGACTGAGGAGAGGAGGTCGGTCCTCCCACTGTGCGGATCGAACGGGGCGATTGGTTTCGGGATTCGTGATGGGGACCGAACCTATTGGCGTCTGGGAGTTGACCTGTTTTCGGAAGTTTCCCTCGTCCTGACGGAAGGCCAACCGATCGAGTACGCCCGGTCGCCTACGATCGAGATCTACCGCGATCTTCTGCGGGATCTGATCGTCCAGGGGGGCGTCCCAGTGGTCGAGATTCCTCCCGTGCCTCACGGGTACGAGTTTGCTGCCTGCTTGTCACACGACGTTGACTTTGTGTGGGTGCGGCGGCACGGGCTGGATCATACGCTATTCGGGTTTCTCTATCGTGCCCTCTTCGGCACGCCGCTCGACTGGCTACGCGGAAAAGTTGGCCTCCGAAAGGTCCTGACCAATTGGTTAGCGACGCTCAAATTACCCCTCGTGCATCTCGGCTTGGTGCGCGACTTCTGGTCTCCTGTAGAGCACTATACCGAGATCGAAAGACGCTTTGGATCGACGTTCTACTTCGTCCCGAAAAAGGGTTATCCCGGAGTCTCGTTGGACGGAGAAGGTGAAGCCAGCGGCATCCGAGCGACGCGATATGACGTCGGCGAGATTGCGTCGGTCGTACGTGACCTTGTCTTGGACGGGTTCGAGGTCGGCCTTCATGGGCTGGACGCTTGGGGCGATCCTATCAAAGGGAGGGAGGAGCGTCGTACGATCCAGGCGCTGACCAGCGACGAGGAAGTCGGAGTTCGAATGCACTGGCTCTACTCGACGAGCTCCACTGCTGCGGCGCTCGATGACGCCGGCTTTGAGTATGACTCAACGGTTGGCTACAACGGCGCCGTCGGATATCGAGCCGGCACCTCACAGGTTTATCGCCCTCTCGGTGTAGCTCGGCTCTTGGAGCTGCCGATGCACATTCAGGACACTGCACTATTCTATCCATGTCACATGGGGTTGGGCGAATCTGAGGCGAGGACGGAGGTGCGAAAGCTACTCGAGAACTCGAAGAAGTTTGGGGGCGTTGTGACGGTCAATTGGCATCACCGGAGTCTGGCGCCGGAGAGACTGTGGGGTGATTTTTACCGCGAAATGATTGCAGAGTTTGAGCGGCGAAACGCATGGATCGGGACGGCTCGAAGTATCGTGCGGTGGTATCGTAAGCGACGCTCCGTGTCGTTCGAAGAGGTTCAACTCAAGGGGGGCCAGCTCAAGGTGCGACTTCGCTCTGACACGGAGGCTCAGTTGCCGCAGCTCGTTTTGCGGGTCCATCGACCGCGAAGCGATTCGTGGGACGGGAGCCAGGCCACGGACGATTGCTTGGGATCAGAGTTCGCGTTTTCTGGAACGCTCGACCAAACGGTTGCTTTTTAGTATGCAAGGCCGAGTGATTGTTCAATTGGGTCGCGAAGCATGAAGAATCAGGGTTGCATGATCGCGTACACAGGGTACGCAGGTGATGCGCGCGTCAGGCGTGAAGCGGAGACGCTTGTGCTGAACGGGTATGCCGTCAGTTTTTTGGTCCCCAAGGCTGGTGACCGGCCGCGTTCCTACACACTCGACGGCGTAGAAGTCGTGGAGCTGAATGTTCGACAGTACTGTGGAAAGAGTCAGAGGCGATACTTTCTGTCGTATTTTGCATTTTTGGTTCGTAGCTTCTTCGCGTGCTCCGCCCGTTGCTTGAGAGGCAAAATTGACGTCGTCCACGTCCATAACATGCCGAACTTTCTTGTCTTCGCGACGATTCTTCCGCGGCTGGCGGGCAAGAAAGTCATTCTCGATATCCACGACACAATGCCGGAGACCTATCTGGCCAAGTTCGGAAATGGAGCGAAGCCTGACCGGGTTTTCAAGCTGTTCTGTATTGAAGAAGCCATTTGCAGCAAGCTCGCTAACCGGTTGGTCGCGGTGAACCACACTCAGAAAGCGGCGTTGGTGGGCCGTGGAATCGCCGAGCAGAAAGTGGCGGTCTCCTTAAACGTTCCGGATCATCGCCGATTTGTGGAAACGGAAGATCAGCGGACGTCGCAGGACCCAGGTTCGGCGTTTAAGCTGATTTACCATGGGACTCTTGCGAAACGCCTTGGGGTCGATCTGGCGATTCGGGCGTTTGCAGAGCTGGCGGAGAAGATTCCGGAAATCGAATTCAACATTCTCGGTGTTGGAGATGATGAAACGGAATTCCGATCGATAGCCGAAGAACTAAATCTGGGTAGCCGCATACGATTCGGTGGCTTCGTGCCGATCGATAATCTTCTCGAAGCGTTAAAGGGTATGCAGGTCGGCGTCGTTCCCAATCGGAAGAGTCTCGCGTCGGAGCTGATGCTGCCGGTTAAGATGCTGGAGTATGTCGGCTTGGGGATTCCGGTCGTGGTGCCGAGGCTGACCGCCATACAACACTACTTCAACGACGATATGGTACGGTTCTATGAGCCAGAAAGTGTGAGCGACCTCGCACGTGCTATCTTTGATCTCCACGCCGATCCTGCGTTGCGAGAACGCCAGGTTACAGAGGCGAGAAAGTTCCTGGAGCGGTACGGATGGGAACGACACCATAAAGATTTATTGGGTCTTTATCAGAGCCTGTGATGGCCGGAGAAAGATCTGTGTCGGTATATCCTAAGAAACGGTAATCACTATGAGATTCGCGATTGTCGGTTGCGGCAACATTGCTAAGAAGCACATCCATGTCATCGAGAACTATCTCGAGTACTCGAAGATCGCCTGTTTTTGCGATCGAGATGCGGATCGCGCAAAGGGACTAGGGGAGAAGCTCGGTGTTCCTTCGTTCTCGTCGTCAACAGAGATGCTCTCCGCGATGGGAGATGAGATCGATATTGTCAGCATCCTCACGCCGAGCGGCGTTCATGCTCAGTGCGTCGCAGAGATCGTCGCATTCGGCAAGCCGATCGTCGTCGAGAAACCGATTGCGCTGCAGCTCGAACAGGCAGACGAGATCCTACGAGCCTGTGACGCCCACGGAGTACGAATCTTCGTCGTACACCAGAATCGCTACAACTCCCCGATCATCAAAGCAAGAGAGGCGTTGGAGCAGGGGCGGCTAGGGAAGCTTGTTATGGGTACCGTTCGGCTCCGTTGGAGCCGCGATCAGAAGTACTACGACTCTGAGCACTGGAGAGGGACGTGGGCGTATGACGGCGGGGTGTTCACGAACCAGGCGAGTCACCACATTGATATGCTCACATGGTTTATGGGAGGGGTGGAGAGCGTGACCGCCGTCGGCGCAACCCGACTTGCGAATATCGAGTGTGAAGACACGGGTGCGGCGATCATCAAGTTCGCGAACGGATCACTCGGGATTATCGAGGCGACCACCGCGACTCGACCCAAGGACCTCGAAGGCTCCTTCAGCGTCCTGGGCGAGAAAGGCAGCATTGTCATCGGCGGGTTTTTCATGAACGAGCTGACGACCTGGGAATTCGAAGAGGCCGCCCCGGGAGATGAGACCGTGTTCCAGGAACATGGGAAGAATCCGGAAGGGTGGGGCTACAACCTCGGAGAATATCTCAAGGACGTGATCAAGTCGCTCGAGGAGAATCAAGCTGGTCTTGTAGACGGGCTCGAGGGCCGTAAATCCTTGGAATTAATTAGCGCGATCTACGAGTCGATAGAAACAGGTAGGGAAATCCCCCTGAGGTTCCAGCCAAGACAATGCAAGCTAGGCATCGTATAGAAGCAACTGCGAGACTCTACGAGAACGTCACCTTCGAGGGAGACGTTGTCGTGGAGGACTTTTCGTTACTCGGAGTACCGCCGCGAGGCGCTGGCGACGGTGAGTTCGAGACCGTGTTCGGCGACGGCGCTGTCATTCGGTCTCATACGGTGATCTACGCGGGTAATCGGATCGGCAAGGGTTTTCAGACTGGGAATAAGATTAATATTCGGGAATTGAACGAAATTGGCGATGACGTAAGCATTGGAACTCTCTCCGTACTAGAACATCACGTCAAAGTTGGCAACAGGGTCCGCATTCATTCCCAAGTTTTCGTGCCGGAATATTCGGAACTTCACGACGACGCTTGGTTGGGCCCCAACGTCGTGCTTACGAACGCGAAGTACCCTGTATCGCCCGGTGTCAAAGAGAGCTTGGAAGGCCCGGTGATCGGGAAAGGCGCGAAAATCGGTGCGAACGCCACGATCCTACCTGGTGTCAAGATCGGAGCGAATGCTCTGGTCGGTGCAGGATCTGTCGTTGTTAAGGATGTGCCCGCCAACTCGGTTGTTGTTGGCAATCCCGCTCGGGTCATCAAGGAACTTAACAATCTGCCATATTGAGGAATCCGTATGAACGTTCCATTTGTCGATCTCAAGCGACAGTACCAGAATATCAAGGACGACGTCGATAGGGCGATTGCTGAGGTGATCAGCAATACGGCATTCATTGGCGGGCCGTACGCGAAGGCGTTCGAAGAGGCGTTCGCCGAGTTCTGCGACGTGAGTCACTGTGTTGGCGTAGGAAACGGCACGGACGCGCTGTTTCTGGGCCTCAGGGCGTTGGGGGTCGGCCCGGGTGACGAAGTGATCACTGTTGCGAACAGTTTTGTGGCGACCTCCGAGTCAATCACGAACGCAGGCGCACGAGTCGTTTTCGTCGACTGCGATCCGCGAACGTACAACATCGACGTGTCGCAGATCGAAGCGAAGATCACGGATAAGACGAAAGCGATTATTCCGGTTCACCTCTACGGTCAGCCGGCAGATATGGATCCGATTCTGAAGCTCGCGAAGAAGCACGGGCTGAAGATCGTTGAGGACGCCGCACAAGCACATGGAGCCGAATACAAGGGCCGGCGCATTGGCTCGATCGGTGACGTAGCATGCTTCAGTTTCTACCCGGGCAAGAATCTTGGGGCGTACGGAGATGCGGGAGCGATTGTGACCAACGACGAAGAGGTCGCCAATCGCGCACGGGTGTTAGCGAACCATGGTCGCTCAGCGAAGTACGACCACGGAGTAGAAGGCGTCAACAGTCGCCTCGATGGGATCCAGGCGGCGGTATTGGAAGTGAAGCTTCGTCACCTACCGGAGTGGACTGAGAATCGTCGCACAAACGCGCGACTCTACACCGAGAAATTGCAGGGAGTTGACGGAGTGGCGACACCGTATGAGATGGATGACGTCGCGTCCGCCTATCATCTCTACATTGTTCGCGTCGACAAGGACCGTCGTGAAGCCCTTCAGGCTTACCTTCAGTCGAAGGGGATCGCCAGCGGACTTCACTACCCAATCGCTCTTCCGAATCTGGCTGCTTACGAGTACCTAGGGCACAAAGAGAGCGATTTTCCGGAGGCGACGAAGGCATCGCGAGAGATTCTCTCGCTGCCCATGTTCCCCGAGTTGGAAGAGAAAGAGATCGATTATGTCGTCAAGGCGGTCAAGGAATTCATGGTGAAGGCGGAAGAGAGTGCGGATTCGGCAAGGCTGACGGGGTGCTGCTAGAGTTCTTCGTCGGTCGTAGGATTCGTCCCAAGGCGTGACAGACGATGTCAGATTCAGAATTCATAGCGTCCCGCGACGACGTCGTGCTTGTCACCGGTGCCGGCGGGTTCATTGGCTCGCGAGTCGTCCAGAAGCTTCTCGAGCGCGGCTTCAAGAACGTGCGGTGCTTCGTCCGACCGTCTAGCGATCTGAGCCGCTTGAATACGATTCTGGATTGCTGTACCCCGTCGAGTGGACAGATCGTGTCGGGTAACTTGCTTTCGCGAGACGACGCCGCCAGAGCCGTTGACGGTGCGGCCGTTATTCTCCATCTTGCGGCGGGCGTCGAGAACTCGTTCTCCGGTGCGTTCATGAACTCCGTCGTGACGACGCGGAACCTTTTGGAAGCCGCGGGGTGCACCGGGATGCTGAAGCGTTTCCTCAACGTGAGCTCGATCGGTGTGTACTCGAACCTCGGTATCCGGCGCGGTGGAGTCCTCGACGAGACCTGCAAAATCGAAGATCGACCAGATCTCCGAGGTGAAGCTTACTGCTTCGGCAAGATCAAGCAGGACGAAATACTCGTCGAGTACGCATCGAGGTACGACATTCCCTACGTGATCGTGCGCCCGGGTGTGGTGTACGGACCAGGCAAGAGCGCTCTGACCGGCCGGGTGGGCATCGGCACCTTCGGCGTGTTCCTCCACCTCGGAGGTTCGAACCGTATTCCGTTGACCTACGTCGATAATTGCGCCGACGCTGTCGTGATGGCAGGCTTGACGCCGGGTGTGGACGGTGAGGTCTTCAACATAGTTGACGACGACCTGCCGACCAGCCGCCAGTTTTTGAAGATGTATAAGTCTCGCGTGAAGCGGTTTCGTTCGATCTTCCTGCCCTATGGCGTTATGCGTTCGCTCTGCTGGATTTGGGAGCGATATGCGCTGTGGTCAAAAGGGCAACTTCCCCTCGTGTTCTCTGGTCGACGTTGCGCCGCTGATTGGAAGGGCAATCGTTACCCGAACGATAAACTGAAGCGGCTAACCGGCTGGAGTCCGACGGTGGGTTTCGAAGAGGCGGCCCAGCGCTACTTCGATTTCATGCGCGAGAGCGCCGGGGGAGCATGATCAAGGTCGGCATCATCGGTTGCGGGAGAATCGCCGATTCCCACGCTGCCTCGGTCGACGCGATCCCTGGGAGCCAGATCGTTGCGACCTGCGACTCAGAGGAGTTGATGGCGAAGCAACTCCAGGAGAGAACCGGCGCCGACCACTGTTTTACCGACGCTGCGCGCTTGGCGGAGGCGGTTGACGTGGTTCACATTACGACGCCGCCCGCAAGTCACTTTGAGCTCGGTAAGCTGTGCCTCGATGCGGGCTGTCACGTCTACATCGAGAAGCCGTTTGCGGTCACCGGAGACGAGTCCGACGAGTTGATCCGACTCGCCGAGGAGAAGAAGAAGAACGTCACCGTTGGCCACAACGCCCAGTTCACTCACGCCGCCGTTCGTATGCGTGAGCTTGTCCAGAGCGGATATTTGGGTGGTGCCCCGATCCACATGGAGGCCTCTTACTGTTACGACTTGAGCGACGCGCGCTACGCCAAGGCTCTCCTGGGTGACAGCAACCACTGGGTGCGTAAGCTTCCCGGAAAGCTGTTGCATAACATCGTTAGCCATGGCGTTTCGAAGGTCGCGGAGTTTCTCAAGAGCGATCGTCCGAAGGTCATCGCCCATGGATTCACGAGCCCCATCCTCACTGAGATCGGTGAGACGGACATCGTCGACGAGTTGCGCGTGATCATCGAAGACGGCGGCTACCCGACCGCCTACTTCACATTCTCAACCCAGATGAATCCAGTCCTCCACGAACTGCGTCTCTACGGTCCGAAGAACTCTTTGATTGTTGACGACGATCACCAGAGCGTGATCAAGGTGCGAGGAGGAAAGTACAAGAGTTACCTGAATCATTTCGTACCCCCTTGGGTCTATGCGAAGCAGTATCTCTCGAACTGGTCTTTCAACACGAAGAAGTTTCTCACTAGGGATTTTCACATGACCCACGGAATGACTCGATTGATACGGCTTTTCCATCAATCGATCGCCGAGGACGGTCCTCCACCGATTCCACCAGCCGAGATTGTCCGGACGTCGCGAATCATGGACTCCATATTTGAACAATTGAACCGGCGATCCGATGTCTAACTCCGCGAATCTTCGATACACGATCATTACCCCAGCGCGAAACGAAGAAGACTACATCGAGAAGACGATTCAATCCGTCGTCTCTCAAAAGGTGCTCCCCGTTAAGTATGTGATCGTGAGCGATGGCTCCACTGATCGCACCGAGGAGATCGTAGAGAAATATCTTCCGGACAATCCTTGGTTGGAGCTCGTGCGGAAGTCAGGACAGCGAACGCGTCAGTTTGGCGCGAAGGTCCACTGCTTCAACACGGGCTTTGAGAAACTTTCGGGCGTCGACTACGACGTCGTCGGCAACCTCGACGCGGACATTTCGTTTGAGCCGGATTACTTCGAGTTTCTGATGGAGAAGTTCGCCGCCGACCCGAAGCTCGGTGTGGCCGGCACCCCATTTGTCGAGCGTGACTCCCACTACGACTATAGGTTCACCAACATTCAGCATGTCTCTGGTGCCTGTCAGATGTTCCGCGCGGAGTGCTTCGAGGAGATCGGTCGCTATACGCCGATCCCCGGTGGCGGAATCGACTGGGTGGCGGTGACCACCGCGCGTATGAAGGGGTGGAATACGCGAACCTTCACGGAAAGGACGTGCCTCCACCATCGCCCCATGGGCACGGGGACGAGTGGGTCGCTGAAAGCGATCCTTCGCGCCGGGAAGAAAGATTACTTCCTCGGCGGAGGGCTTCTTTGGCAATGCTTTCGGTCGTTGTTTCAAATGACGCGTCGGCCGTACATCCTCATCGGAACCCTCTTGTTTGCTGGGTACCTTTGGGGACTTGTGACGCGTTGCGAAAGACCGATTTCGGACGAATTGATGAAATTTCACCGAGGCGAGCAGAACCGCCGTCTACGCCAGTTCTTTGCTTCTCGGATTCCAGGGTTGCGTCGGCGGGCGGTATTGTGATGGGACGAGCAGTTGTGTAGGCAAGCCTGTCCACGAGCGAAGGAAGACACATGAGAGACTCAATCGATAAGTTGAAGAACAGCCTCGCGAAGCTTGAGAAGTGGGTCGAGGATCACGACTACCGCGCGTACGAGCCGTTCGACGGTTTGTCGTCGAAATTGCGACCGTTAACGTTTGGCAACGAGTTTTGCGAGCGTCTCCTTCAGCAACTCGTCCGGCAGTCGCCGATTAACCTTCGCCCTCTACTTGGCGTAAGGCCTCAGGACTCGACCAAGGGCAAGGGGTACATGGCGTGGGGTTACGTCGATATGTACAAGTTGACCGGAAATGAAGAGTACAAGGAGAAGGCGGTTACTCTCTTCG
>MDTE01140904.1_pt1 | contig 11379 bp, 11 predicted proteins | sample 811231 | NCBI WGS metagenome assembly MDTE01 (sample SAMN05326651, study PRJNA326480) | marine metagenome | isolation source: seawater | place: Indian Ocean: Red Sea | collected 2010
ATGGAAAAAGAAATCTTCAACTTTTGAGCCAGATTTTTGTCCAGTTAAATTAGATTCTGATCCATGGATAGTTCAACCCACCGAACATTATGAGGAAATATCAATAGAGGAAATTATAAAAAAAAATAAATAGGGCTATTCGACTATAGCCCTATTTATAAAAATTTTTAAGCAACAATAAAACTCACAAAACTTAAAATTGCAATTATCCAAATTGCAGGAGAAGTTGTTGAGAATTTACCAGTAAATATTTTAATTAGCGCGTAAGAAATAAACGCCAACGCAATTCCATTACTAATACTATAGGTTAATGGCATTGCTATCATTGCTAATACTGCTGGTGCAGACTCACCTATGTCATCCCATTCAATGTCAGTAATATTTCTGACAAATAAAACCGCAACATAAAGTAATGCAGCTCCATCTATTTCTTTTGGAAGACTAGTTGCTAGAGGTGAAAGAAATAAACAAGCTAGAAACAAAACTCCAATTACTAATGAAGTCATTCCAGTTCGACCACCAGCCTTAACTCCTGCTCCAGATTCTACGTAACTAGTTACTGTTGTTGTACCCATCAAAGCTCCAGCAACAGTGCCGACACTATCTGACATCATTGCTTTTTCAATATCTTGAACCTTACCAGTTTTATCTACTTTTCCAGCTACATTGGCCACAGATGTTAACGTCCCTGCAGTATCAAAAAAATCAATAAACAATAAAGTAAAGATAACAGTAGACATTCCAGCGGTAAACGCAGCAGTCAAATCAAAATCCAGTAGATATGTCATTGGAGGTACGCTTCCAACAACTCCATTAAATTTTGCTAATCCAGATACCCAAGCAATTATACTAAAAGCAATTATACCGATAATAATGTTACCTTTGATATTAAGTTTTTCCATAACAATCATTGAAACAAAAGCTAGACATCCTAATATAATTAGAGGATTTTTGATGTCTCCTAAAGTTACTAATGTAACAGGATGATCTGCTACAACACCCATTATTTCTAATCCAATAATTGCAAGAAATAAACCTATTCCAGCTCCTATTCCAAGTTTTAAACTTCTGGGGATTGAATTAATTAACCATGCTCTTATTGGCGTTAAAGAGATAATTAAAAACAAAACTCCAGCAACTAAAACTGCTCCCAATGCAGCTTGAGGTGTATATCCCATACCTGCTACAACTCCGAAAGCGACAAACGCGTTAATACCCATCCCAGGTGCTAATCCTATTGGCCAAGTTTTTCCGTAAAAAGCCATAATAAAACAGGCAAGTGCGGTAGCCACAATTGTTGCAGTAAAAACTGCTCCAAAATCAAAAAAACCTTTTTCGGGTCCGGCAAATTCCCCTGAAAGTATAAACGGATTCAAAAACATTATGTAAGCCATAGTTAAAAAAGTTGTAACTCCGGCAATTACTTCTGTTTTAAAATTTGTTTTATGTTTCTTATATTCAAAATATTTTTCTAACATTTTTCCTCCTATTTCGAAAAATTATTTGATTCTCTTAGTAAATACCTGATAAAATCCAATTTTATTCACATAATACAACTTGAAGGTTTATATTTATGCCATAATTAAGTTGTTAAATTAATAAATGAAAAAATATTTAAAATTTTTTGTTTTAGTTTTTGTATTATTTTTTGGAGTCACTTCGTGTCAAACGGTTAAAGATAAAACTGATAAAATTATTAAGAAAGAAAATAAAAAGTTATCTAAATATATTGGCAAATCTTCCAGTATTTTAAAGATTGAACTAGGTGAGCCAGATGAAGATTATAAAAATGCAAAAGGAAATTTAGAATTTGTTTATAAAACTAAAAAATATGGAATTCCCTGCGAAAGAAAATTTGAGGTTAATTCTAACCTAATTGTAATAGGCTTTGTTTCTAATGGATGTTTTTAATTTACTTGCGGAGGATGACTCCGCAAGTAAGGCTTAACTTATTTAATTTCTATAAGTTTCTTTTTTTTATGTTCAGGGATGACTCTTTCACAAGATATAGTTAAAAGACCATCTTTCAGTTCAGCACCATTTACTTTAACATCATCTGCAATGGTAAAAGATCTTGCAAATTGTCTTTGAGAAATTCCTTTATGAATAATCTCACCATCATCATTTTTATCTTCTGATTTGTTCAGTTGTTTTGTTTTAACTGTTAACAAATTATCTTCAAATTCAACTTCAACATCATTTTTATTAAAACCAGCTAAAGCAACTTCAATTGCGTAGTTATCCTTTCCAGTTTTTCTAATGTTATATGGCGGGTAATTAGATTGCATAGTTATAGCACCATTACCTAACATATTTTCAAATTGATCAAACATGTCGTCAAAACCAATCGAAAAAGGCCTTAGAGAGTTAAATATTGATATATCCTTACTTGTCATTTTATCCTCCTTTTATAAGCAAGTTTATTTGTGTAAGCCCCATTAGGCGACTTACAATATTTATATGGGTACTATTTTAAAATTTTCAAGATCTATCATTAAATCTTATTTGATATTTTAAGAATAAAAGCATAATCAAATGCAACTTCCTCTATAGCCCCATCCCTTCCAGATTTTCCACCATGACCTGCGTTCATTTCTGTTTTAAGAAGTAAAAGATTATTATCTGTTTTATAATCTCTAAGCTTGGCAGTAAATTTTGCTGGTTCATCAAATAAAACTCTATTATCACTTAGACTGGTTGTAATTAAAATATGAGGATAATCCATTTTCTTTATATTATGATATGGCGCATAAGAAAATATATATTTAAAGTGTTCTTCCTTATCCTTTGCATTTCCAAATTCATCAAATTCTCCAACAGTTAAGGGGAGTGAATGATCCAAATTTGTAGTTAATGAATCCACAAAAGGAACTGCCATTATAACTCCTAAAAATAACTCTGGGGCTTGATTTATCACTGCTCCAATTAATAAACCACCCGCTGATCCACCCATTCCAATTATTTTTGACTTTGAGGTGTATTTTTTTTCGATCAAATATTCTGCTACCGATATATAATCTTTAAATGTATTTTTTTTGTTGAGAAGTTTTCCTTCTTTCCACCATTTCATTCCTTTTTCCATACCACCTCTAATATGTGCTGTTACCCAAATGATATCCCTATCAATTAAACTGAATTTAGTTGAAGAAAAATCAGGAGTAATTGAGCTACCATATGATCCATAACCGTATAAAAGTAAATTTGCCGATCCATCAATTTTAGTTTTTTTATGTCTTGTAATTGTTAATGGTATTAATCTTCCATCGTGAGAAGAACACTCTAATCTTTCGACAATATAATCACCAGAATTATGACCAGAGGGAATAGTTTGTTCTTTAACTAATTTTTTTTCTTTTGTTTTTAAATTGTACAAATAAGTTTTACCAGGTGTTTTTGGCGATGAATAAGACAAGTAGACTAAATCTGTATTTTTATCTTTTTGAATAAGAGAAACACTTGGAACAATAACTTTTTCATCTGAAAAATTTAATTCTTCTTCTATTCCACTTTGAGTGTTTTTTACAAATAATTTACTTAAAGCATTTGATTTTTCAGCTCTGATAATCCAGTCCTTTAAAAAAATTAATCCACCAATTAAAACCTCGTCTTTAGGTGCAATGTAAATTTCCCAATTTTGTTTTGATAAATCATTACATTTTTCAATTTTAAAATCTTCTGCTTCCTCATTTGTATGACAATAAAAGCAGTCAAACCAAGATGTAACTGAATAAATTATTCCCTTTTTTCTTTTTTTTATGATTTTTGGATTTGGTTTTTTCTCATTTACAGCAAAATAGTATTGTTCTGAGGTATTATGATCTGAGGATGTTATAAAAAAGTATTTTTCGTCAGCACTTAAAGATATTCCAACTGTAAACCCATCACTCATTTCTTCAAAAATAAGTTCATCTTCTTTAGGAGATGTTCCTATTTTATGTCTAAAAATTTTCCTAGGTCTATGGTATTCATCCAACTTGGAATAAAACAGATATTTATCATCCACACTAAAAATTATGCTGCCGCTTGTTTCCTCAATCTTTTCGGTAACCAATTTTTCTGATAAAATATCTCTTACATAAATTGTAAAATATTCAGAACCTTTCAAATCTAAAGAGTATCCCAAAAATTTATCATTATGACTTACCTCTAAATCACCAATTCCGAAATATTCAGTTTTTAACTTTTTTTTTTCTTTGTCTCCATCCCAAAATTCCTCAATTTTATTTGAGCCAATTTTTTTCCTGAGTTTTATAGAATAATTCCCTTCGACAGTTGTTTTAGACCAATATTCATAATTCTTATCTTTAAATGGAAGAGACTCATCGTCTAATTTAATTCTACCTTTTATTTCCTCAAATAATTTTTTTTGGCATTCCTTGGTGTCTTTTAGATTAAGTTCGGTATAGCTATTTTCTTCCTCAAGATATTTTCTGACATCTGGAAGTAATTTTGAGCTATCTTTAAGGACCTCAAGAATGTCTTTTTGATGTATCCAACTATAATTATCTTCCCAAGTAATATTGTGACAAGATTTTATTTCAGGTTTTTTTGTAAGTTGTGGTAATTTCATTAATTAAAAAAAATATATGAATTTCTTAATATATACATTAGTCACATTAATAATTATTTATTTTCTATTGAGGTATATAACTAATATATCATCAAAAAAAATATCAAAAGGTCTCAGATTTTTAATTATTATTGGTCTTATAGTGTTAGCAATATTATTTGCAATTGGTGGTAGATTTTTGTTAACATTACCACTTACTCTTGCAAGCCTTGCCCTGATTAAATTAAAAGGTTTATCAATTTTTCAATTAATATCCCTCTACAGATTAATTCAAACATTAAGATCGAGTAGAAGGTTTTCATTCAACAAAAACCAAAATAGTAATTTCTCTAATTTATCTGTTTCAGAATCTTATAAAATTTTAAACTTAGATGAAAAAAAAAAACTTACTAAGGAGGATATTAATAAAGCTTACTTAAAAATTCAAAAAAAAATCCATCCTGATATTTCTCCCGAGACATCGAGACTCTCCTCAATAGTGAATGAGGCAAGAGATGTTCTTTTAAATGAAATTAAATAAAGCTGTCTATTTTTTCTAAAACCATATCGACTGAAATAGTATTCGGGTCTAACTTTGAGTCATGTGTGATATCATCAATGATTGTATTTGGTGGAATTATCTTTATTTGATTAATACTGTAATCAGAATAAGCTCTTGGGGTATCTAATAAAAATATAAAACTTGGTTTACCCATTTGACTCGCAATATGATGACCAAAAGAGTCATTACCTATGTAGATATCAGATATTGCAATATAATTTTTTATCTCTGAAATACTTTTATTGCTAAGTGACTCACAATTATCTTTACCAACTTTCTTAATTATTTTTTGGGCACCTTCATTTTCGTCTGGGCCACAAAGTAAATAAAAATGAAATTTATTTTTTGAATTTAATTTTTTTATAAGAGAACAGAAATTATCATATCCCCATTTTGTTGTTGGACCTGATGAACCTATTCCAAGTATAATCTTTTTAAAATGATTTTTTTCATAATTTTCTAATTTTTTTGGGTTAATGATTATTTTAGTTTCAGTAGGACAATTTTTAATATTCAAAATTTTTTCTGTGAATGCTTTTGCTGATTTTACTAAATGTAACTCCCTTTTTTTAAATAATGGATATTGGTATATATTTCTTATTTTAGCAATTTTTGCTGATAAAAAATATCTTAAACTTGGGTAAAAAATAAATAAATTTTCGAAATCAAATTTTTTAATAAACTTAGATAACTTGAAGATATCAAGAAAATTTTTGTAATATTTATCTAAAAGAATTATTTCTTTAAAATTTGGGTCATCAATTAAAACTTCTTTTAATTTAGGATTTAAAGTTATTAAATAAACTGGTCCAAATTTTTTTGCGATTTGATGGCAATAACTTAAATGTAGTAAATTTGCACCTAGACCCTTATAGCTTAGTAAAATTCCTGTTTTCATATAAATAATTTTTCTATTATACTTATTTAAAAAAAATTTATGGCAAAAATAAAAGGTATATACGCTGCTGGAATGTCAGTCTTAAATGAAGATTTAAGTCTTAATATAGAAAAAACGATTTTACACTCTGAAAAAATTATTAATGACGGATGTCATGGGGTAGCAATTTTTGGTAGCACAGGCCAAGCACAACTTATTCCAATAGCAGAAAAAATTGAGTTTATGAACAAACTTTCACTTAGCAAGTTTAAAAATAAATTTGTTATTGGTACAGGTCTCAATTCCTTAAATGAAATAATAAACCTAATGAAAGTAGCCTTATCTTTAGGTTTCAAAAAATATTTAATAATGCCACCGGCATACTATAAATATGAAGACAACGATGTGATTAAATTTTTTACAAAAATTGTTGAAGCCTTGCCAGAGGCTGAAATAATTTTATATAATTTTGAAAAACTTTGTGGTTACAAATTTAGTGTAGATTGTGTAAGTGAATTAGCAAAAAGATTTCCAAATCAAATTATTGGGGTTAAAGATAGCACCTATAATTTACTGGAAAATTTAGAGATTGAAAATTTTTCAATACTACCAGGATCTGAACTTAAATTGCTAAGTGGTTTAGAGAAAGGCTGCTCAGGCATAATTACAGCTACATGTAATGTTACTGCTCAATTATCAAGGAAAGTTTATGATGATTTTTTTTCTAATAATTCTCAATCTTCAAATGAGAAATTATGTAATATAAGAAAAGTTTTTGATAATCATAATTTAATTTCTGCTCTACATACTTTTTGCTCTAAGGAAAATACAATCTATGAAAATGTGCTTCCACCATTAAGATTATTAAATCAAGATGAAGAAAAAGAATTGATGGAAAATCTAAAAAAATTAAATTTTACAATAAGATCACCAATGGCAGCTTGAAATGAAATTAGCAAATTTTCTAAATAAAGTTTTTAAAAAAGGGGGTTTTATTTTAACTGACGCCTATTCTAGAGATTATATCATAGGACAACCCGGAGATAACCCCATAAAATTAAAAATTTTAGACAAAAAACTACATTATAAACTGCTTTTTTATCCAGACTTGTATTTTGGTGAAGCATATACAAATGGTGAAATAGTTTTTGAAAACGGGAGCCTTACGGATTTTTTAGATTTGGCTTTAATGAATTTTGGAAGAGGAGAATTAAATTTTTTTAGTTACCTGATAAATAGACTTAGAGGTTCTTATAGATATCTAACAAATTTTAATTTTATAAAGAAATCTAAAATGAATGTATCTCATCACTACGATATCAAAGATGATTTGTATGATTTATTTTTAGATCCTAAGAGACAATATTCTTGTGCATATTTTAAAAATGAGAATGATACTTTAGAAACTGCTCAAAATAATAAGATAAAACATATTATAAAAAAGTTAAATATTCAGCCTGACCAGAAAGTTTTAGATATTGGTTGTGGATGGGGATCCCTAGCTATTGATATTGCAAAAAGCTCTAAATGTGAAGTCACAGGAATAACATTGTCTGAAAATCAATTAAAATATTGTAAACAGAAAGTTAAAGAAATGAATTTAGAAAACCAAGTAAATTTTAAATTAATGGACTACAGAGAACTAAATGAAAAATTTGATAGAATTGTAAGTGTTGGAATGTTCGAACATGTTGGTAGAAAGTTTTATAAAAAGTTTTTTAATCAGGTTGAAAATCTATTAAAGGATGACGGAATTTCATTAATACATACAATTGGATCAGTAAATCCTCCTCGAGACCCACATCCTTGGATAACAAAATATATTTTCCCAGGCGGCTACACTCCTAGCTTGAGTGAAGTAACAAATCCTATAGAAAAAGCTGGTTTAATAGTAACTGATATTGAAGTTTTAAGACTCCACTACTCTCATACACTTAGACATTGGAAAGAAAATTGTATTAAAAATAAGGAAAAAATTACAAAAATGTTTGACGAAAAATTTTTTAGAATGTGGGAGTTTTATCTTGCTGGTTGTGAAATGGCTTTTAAGTGGGGTGATCAAGTTGTATATCAGTTTCAACTTACAAAAAGTTATAAATCTACACCTGTGACGAGAGACTATATTTATCAGTAAATTATTGATACAATTAATTTTCCATACAAATGAAAAAAAAAATAAAAAAATCAAAAAAAAAGAGGAAAATTAAAAATAAAGCTAAATCAGCAAAAGTCCGAAAAAAAATAAAAAAATTTAGAAAAAGGAAGGCAAAACTTAAAAAATTACCTAAAACATATTATCAACTAGGTCTTAAAAAAAAGCAAAAAGATAGCATTGTTATGAAATTTGTGAGATTACAACTATCTTTTAAACCTCAAATAAATTTTGGATTTAATTTTAATTTAGAGAAATATATCCAAGGATTTTTTGATAAAATTTCAGAGACTATTTCAGATTACAAAATTTTAAAGAAAGATGAAAAAAGAAGATTAAAGTTAGAAAAAATTGAAAATGAGAGAATAGCCAAAATAGAATTATCAAAACAAAAAAAGAAAGATGAAGCACTTAAGATTAGATTAAAAGAACAAGCATTAAAAGAAGAAGCAAGATTAGAGAAACAAAGAACAAAAGATATAAAATCATTTTTAAGGAAGGAACAGGCTCTTTTAAGAATCGAACAAGCAGAAAAACAGAAATTATTTTTAAAACAATTAAAATTAGATAAGCAAATTGAAAAATTTAGAATTAGAGAGATCAAAGAATTAGAAAAGCTTGAAAAAATTTCTCTTAGAGAAAAAAGAGAGGATTATGCGGGGCTTCAGGAAAGAATAGATAAACTAAAGGAAAAATATCGATTACTCAGAGATCAAAAGATCAAAGAAAGAGTTGAGGCTCTAGGTGTCCAGCTCCAAGGTAATGAAGATAGAGAAACGTTATTAGAAAAAGAAAAAGAATACACTTTAGCAAGACAAAAAATTGAATTTGCTTTAGAAAGTTTTTATAGAAGTGCAAGTAGTTTAGTATTTCAATTAAATAAAAGACACATTACTCGTGATATGTCAATATTCCGTTGTGTGGATAGAAGATTTGAGACTGGAGAAGTCTTTATTAAATGGGATGAGTCGCAGGACGATGAATGGCTTCTATTAATTTACATTAAGAATAATTCTCCTGATGAAGGTATTATAATTGAGGATAAAACTAACCCTGAAAAAAATCTTTCTCATGAGTTTAGAGGAGTAGATATATTTAAAGCCTCTGACACTATGGTAGATTCTTTAACACAACTCATTGCAAAAAAAAGAGATAAAAATGATAATTAGATTATCTTAATTAATTAGGTATTATATTTTTATGATTTTGGGATCCGTATTTTTAATTATTTTATATTTAGTCTTCAAATACATTATCGCTTGGATTAAATATTTTAACAATTTAGATCCAAGGCTTGGTGATAGTACATGGAGATTTAGCTATGATTATCCTGTTGCTGGGGAGAGAGATATTTCTGATTTAGATGATAAAGATTTTGTCAGGCTTAGAAGAAAAAAAAATAAAATTGTATTACTGATGTACTCATTAGTTTTAATAATGTTTATATCTTCAATGTCTTTATTGAGTAAATTTTTATTATTCTTTTTTAGTTAATTTTTTTTAATTGTTTTTTATTTTTAAGATATAAAAAAAAAGCTACTACCTCATAAACAATTGAAAATACACTGAATATAATTGGTAACTTTAAAAAATTATAAAGAAATTTATATTTTGGTATTCTTTTCCATAACAATAAAAATGCCTTTGCGCCAACAAAAATTTTTTCTCCATCTTTTACATGAAGTCTTCGCAAAAGTTGTTTACTATCTTTGAAAGTTTCTTTTTCTGCTAATTTATTATCTGTAATATCTATCCAATCTATTTCTTCAATTTTTTCTTTCTTATAAAGATCGATCTCAGCCTTACAAATTTTACAAGAATTATTAAAATATACTTTCATATAAAATTGATTAATTACTAATTTATTGGATTAAAGTACATGTGTAAAATACTCCAGTTGAAAATTTTTAGAAACAAACTATGTAATTTCTTATGAGTAATTTCTTTGAAAAATCTGACTTATCCAGAAGTGAAGCTGAAACTATTATTTCAGACACTTTGCAAAAATGCGATGATGGTGAATTATATTTAGAAAATTCTAAATCAGAGTCGATATTACTAGATGATAATAAAATCAAAAATTCTAATTATAGCTCTGATCTAGGATTTGGTTTTAGAGCTGTTTCAGATGAAATAGTTGCTTATTCACATTCTAATGAAATTTCAAAAAATTCTCTAAAACAATCCTCAGACAATCTGAAGTCAACTTTGAAATCAGTTAAAGGAACTTATAATCATGCTATTCCTAAATCCAATAAAAAATATTATGATAACATTAATCCAATTGAACAAAAATCCCTAAATGAAAAGATAAAAATATTAAACGAAGTTAATGAATATATTAGATCAAAGAATAATGAAGTAAAACAAGTCACTGCTAATTTCTTAGGGGAACAAAAATCTATTGAAATAATTAGATCAGGTGGTGAAGCTTTATCAGATGTACGTCCATTGATTAGATTCAATGTATCAGTAATGCTGGAGAAGAATGGAAGAAAAGAGACAGGTGTTTATGGTATTGGTGGAAGACAGTCATATGATACATATCTAAAAGAAGATAATTGGAAAAATGTTTGTGATGAGGCTTTAAGAATTGCTACTGTGAATTTACAAAGTAAACCTGCTCCAGCTGGTGAAATGAAAGTTGTGCTTGGTCCAGGTTGGCCAGCAATTTTAATTCATGAAGCTGTTGGTCATGGTTTAGAAGGAGATTTTAATAGAAAAAAAACTTCTGCATTTCATAATCTAATGGGTCAAAAAGTTGCAAGTGAAGGGGTTACGATTGTTGATGATGGTACCATTGATAATAGAAGAGGCAGTCTAACAATTGATGATGAAGGAACTCCAACCGAAAAAACTGTCTTGATTGAAAATGGAATTTTAAAAAATTTTATGCAAGATCGATTAAATGCTCGTTTAATGAACACCAAATCTACTGGTAGTGGTAGAAGAGAAAATTATAGGCATGTTGTCTTACCGAGAATGAGAAATACTATGATGTTAAGTGGAAAACAAACTCAAGATGAAATGATCAAGTCAGTAGATAAAGGTATTTTTGCAGTCAGTTTTGGTGGTGGACAAGTTGATATTACTTCTGGAAAATTTGTTTTCAATTGTACAGAAGCTTATGAAATTATAAATGGTAAAATTGGATCACCAATTAAGGGTGCAACCTTGATAGGTGATGGCCCTTCAATTTTGAAAGAAGTTTCTATGGTTGGAAATGATATGATGTTAGA
>MDTE01174288.1_pt1 | contig 11379 bp, 10 predicted proteins | sample 811231 | NCBI WGS metagenome assembly MDTE01 (sample SAMN05326651, study PRJNA326480) | marine metagenome | isolation source: seawater | place: Indian Ocean: Red Sea | collected 2010
CTTCCGATTAATTTTTACATAATATCTATTATTTTCATACAATAAATCAATTTGCTTTCTATAATTTTTCATATTAATTTTTTTCACCTAATTGATATTCATATAAACTTTTAAATTCTTTGCATTTCATTGCATTATCTAAACTTCCATTAAATATTAACTTGCCTTTTTCAAAAAGTGATATTTTATGATTTTCATTTAGAAACAACAAATTGTGAGTTACCATAATTATTATCATTTTATTTTGTAAATTTAATATTTCGTAAAATTTCTTCTCATTTTTCGAATCCAGGCTTCTAGCAGGTTCATCCATTATAAGAATTTTAGGCTTTTTAAATAATTCTCTAATTAAAGCTATTTTTTGTTTTTGACCTCCAGAAATTGAATTCCCAAAATCTCCAAGATTTTTTTCAAAAATATCATTATTTGTTAAATCTATAAAATCGATATCAATTAAATTAACTAAGTCAAAAAATTTATTTTTATTATTTTCATTAACTTCAGACCATAAGGTTACATTATTCCACAGAGAGTCATTAAAAATTAAAGCTTCTTGTGGTGTATAGCCAATATTGTTTCTTAGTAGTGAAATATCGATATCGTTAATTTCTTGATCATTAAAAATAATTTTACCATCAGATGGAGATAATAATCCAAGAATAATTTTAATAAGTGTAGATTTTCCAGATCCAGATTTTCCTACAACTGCATTTATTTTGCTATTTGTAAAAACTGTGCTGATGTTGTTTAGAATTTTATTTTCATGATAATTGAAAGACACATTCTTTAAAGATATTTTGTCAACAGATTCTAAATTTAATAATCTATTTTTTATCTTCTGAGTATTTTGTATTAATTTGTCCTTGTTTTTATAAGCAGATTTATGCAAATTATTAATACTATCTACTCCACCAGCCATAGAATTGATAATTTGAATTCGAGCTGGTATTGTTAAAGTTTGTAAAATAATTTTATAAATTATTAATATAAAAACTACAGTATTACTTAAATTGGCATTAAAATAAGTTAGTTGCATAAACATAATGCTTACAATTAAGATTACGGCTATAGGTTCTTTAATAGTGTCTAAAAAGATTGAATTAAATTCGATTTTTTTTTCATTAACGAATAATTTATTATTCTCGTCTTGAATAATTTTTGAATACTTTTTAAGAAAGTTTGTAGACTTAAAATATCCAAAAAAATTAATAAAAGAAGTAATTTCAGATTGAATTTTTTCATTTTGTGATGAAATATTTTGAGAATAAATTTTTGTTTTTTTTGTTATATATAGACCTAAGATTGAAAAAAACAGACACACCAAATAAAAGAATATTGAAAAACGAAAATCTATAATAAAGCTTGTTGGCAAATAAATTATCAAAGATATTATTAAAAAAATTAATTTAACTAAATTATTGATAGCGGTAACAAATCTTCCAGTCTCAGTAATAATTGGGTTAATAAAATATGATTTTGATTTGGATATAAAATATCTAAAATTTATATTATTTATTAGAGATATAGTATCATTTCTAAGTTTAATTCTTAAACCCTTTACGATGATACTTGAGTAATATTTTTGAAAAAAAACTAATATGGCCTTAAAGATAAATAAAAAAACTATAAAAATCATTAAGTTTACAGTATTGAAAGTTATATTAAAATTTTGAAAAAAAATTTTAAATAAATTGACTAAAAAATTATCGCCACCTTCATTTAAAGTAATAGTTAACAAAGGTAATAAACTTACAAATCCAATAGTTTCAATTATTGAGGATAAAAAGCTTAACAAAATTAATATAATTACTGAAAATTTAGCATATGAATATAATGCTAGATAATGTTGATTTAATTTAATTAATTTATTTTTCAAAGACATATTTACTTAAATATTCATTTTCAGTGTGTTCGAATTTTTGAGCATTATTCAATTTTTTATTTAAATCTGTGGGGTCAATTCTGTACCTATTATTTTCATCCATATAAGTTTCAATTACTTCACATCTGCATAAAAATATATTTTTGTTATAAGGATTCCATTCTCTACAACCAAAATCTACAAAAATGATTCCTATATTAGAAGACATAGTTTCAAAAAGTAAGGAACCTGCATAATCAAAAATAATAATATCAAAATTTTCTATTTCTTCATTAGAAAAACCCCTATTTATACTTAAAGAACTAACATTAAAATCAATATTTTGATTATATTCAAAAAAGCTTTTTGGATGTTTTTTAAAATATAAATTAATATCTAGTTTTTTTAAATGATTGAGAATCCAAGATTGCCATTCATAATAGTTTATCATTTCTGTTCTGTCATTTGGAAAGGCAAAATTTTTCTCATATAAATAAGTTGATGAACAATAAAGAACATTGATTTTCTCTTTGTTTTTAGATTTTTTTTCTATAAATTTATTTTTATAAAAATCAGAATTGAAAGATTTAAAATTAATTTTATCAAAATTCAATTTGTCACATTTATTACTTTTTAATAAATTTTTAGCAGCTAAAGTAGATTCGTAAGACGGTAAAAAATAATTATTAGTATAAATATATTCACTATATTTAAATAATGGATCATAGAAAAAAACTCTATCTAAGGAATGTGCAAATCTTGAAACTTCTTTTCCCAGCTCAATATAATGCATGCTTATAAGCCTGCCCCAGAATTTTGGAGAACCAGACATAAAGTGATTAAATTTAAATAAATATTTATTTCTTTGAACAAAATTTTCAAAGTGAATGACTTCTAAGAGATGATATCTAGTTATTATAATCAAAATTTTTTTATACACTTCACTATTAATGGCATCTAAATTAATATCTACGTTTTGAAATATGGTATTAACATACTGATAAATTGAATCTTCCAAATCATTGGAAAGGTTTGAATTAAATTTCATTAAATAAATTCTATGAAAATTAACATTTATTTCATCAAAACTAGATTTTGAAATTACTTCATCTAGGAATACATTTTTCATAAATGTAAGTTTGGAATCCTTAGAGCTTAATAGTGATAATAATTTTGATTTAGTATTAATTATTGAATAAAAAATATTTTTATATTTTTTATTAATTAAAAATTCATAATCATTAAATTCTAAATTTACAGAATTAAATAATATATCAAATATTGGGTTATTTACTTTATAATATATGGGTGTAATATTTTTTTTTTTAATGTAATTTATCTTATTAGTTATTATTATAACTTTTGAAATATCAGAAACTATATCCCAAATTTTTGAATGTAAAAATTTATATTTTTTTTTATCAAATAAATATATAAAGTTTTCAATTAAAAAATTTTGTATTATTGTAAATTTTTCCTTTTTAACACTTTTAATTAAATTGAAGCAGTCATGATTTTTTTTCATATATTCAACAGATTCTTTTGAAAGATCTATCGGTAAATAATTTTCATTCATATTTTGAATTCTTTCGAAATAAAATTAGCAATTTTCAAATCTTTAAGGCTGTCTATCTCAATATTAGTAAAATAACCTGTTTCATAATAACTAGAGTTGTTACAAAACCTTGTTTTATATTTAATGAATTTTTTTGTATTAAATATATAAAAAGCCCCATTTTCATTAAACTGTTTATTGTAGTCTTGCCTCATCATCCGTTTTTGAGGATTATGATTTACAGGTTTAATCTTGTTGTTAGTTATATTCCAAAGATTATTATGGTTTTTTGTTACTGAAAATATGCAATCGTATTTTAATTTTATTAATTTGTTATAAGCTCCTAATATATCTTTTTTCAATATAAATGGGCTTGTGCATTGCAAAAAACAGACGTACTTTGGCATTATTCCATACAACTGTTTAATTGTTTTTAAAGCATGTAATATAGCAGATTCAGATGAACTATTGCTTTTAGATAAATATTTAGGTCTGACAATTATTTCTGCATGCATTTTTTTTGCAACATTTAAAATAGATGAAGAGTCTGAAGTTACAAAAGTTTTATCGATAAAAGATAATTGATTTGATGTAATGACAGCACGTTCTATTAATTTATATCTTCCTACCTTTAGTAAGTTTTTGTTTTTCAAGCCTTTTGAACCACCTCTTGCAGGTATAATTGTAATAACATTCATTTTATAATATGACTTTCAATATACTTTGATAAAGTAAAAATATTGCTTGCTATTATGCTATTAATAATACTTTCTATAGGTATAATCTTTTTATTATGTAATTCAATTAATTCATAATTAATTTTATTTGATTTGAGTAAAATAATTAACTTATCATTATAAATTTTGATGTTTTCTATAGTGAGTTCTTTTTTTCTTGAATAAATTTTCTCTGGGGTATCACTTAAACAAATATATAATTTAGGTTTATAAGAAAAAAATCGAAAAAAACTTAAAATTATATAATTAATTTTGAAAACATTTACCAATTTAAATATAACCAATCTATCAAATAAGAAACGCTCCAAAATAATAATTTTATTAAAATTTTTTAATTTGATTTTATTAATATTTTTTAAATATAAATATTCAGTATAGAAAGCTACTAATATTTTGAATAAAAACAAGCCTTTAATAGAACTAATAAAACTATTATTATATTTTTTTTTCTTTTCTATTTTTGAAATATTTTTTTTATAATCTTTAATATGATGGCCAAAAAAAAACACATCATCAAATGATTCAAGTTCACTTTTGATTAAATTTAAATAATATGATTTGCCCACACCATCAGGTCCGGAAATAACTACGAAATTATTATTTATATCATTAATTGAAACTTTATCAAAATTTATTGATACATAGTAAAATTGAGAATTATTATAGTGTAAAATTTTAATATACTTATCCTTTTTAACAAAATTAGAAAATGATTCTAAATATATATTTAAACTGCTTAATACATAATCATAGTTAATTTCATTTTTAGAAATTTCATATGTATAAAGATTGATATTTTTATATTTTTTTAATTTTAACTTAATTTTATTTTTATTTTTTAAAATTAAATTTATTTCCTCTATCAAGTTATTTATTAACATTAAAAATTATCTCTAATAAACATTTTAGATTGATTGAATATATTTTTAAAAAATTTAAAGGGGCTATAGACTATATTAATGTAAGATATTATATTCTTAGGAGATATATAAAAAATTAAAATAATTGCATAAAATTTTAAAAAAAATATAGGATGTCTAATTTTGTCAAATAAATTTATTTTATTTTTTTCAATTTTATCAAATAATTTAATTTTATTTTTTAATTTCGCATCATCTATTTGTAAATATTCTTTCGCAAATTTTCCAAAATACTCTTTTAATAAACCAGAATTTAAATTAAATTCTTTTTCAAATCTGGTGTTATGATCTTGAAATGCAAATTTGTTAAAATCTACAATCTTTACATTTACATTATCCTTTTTTGAAATTTTATTAATATATAAATTTGATACGTAATAAGTTAAATATGTTCTTTCTACCAATGTCATAAAATTTGATTGATAGTGTGAAACTCTTCTAAATTTTATAACTTCATAAATAATTTCTTGATAATTTCTTGTAAAAAATAAAAGTGTAATTTTCTTTTTTTTAAAGTACTTTTCTATATAAAATTCACTATTTAGATCTAATAATATCAAATCCTTTTTAATAAGATTTGAGTATTTTAATTTCATTTCTACAATTATTTGCGAAAAGTTTATGCTTGAGGTTTTGAAATCACTAATCAATTTATTAAGTGTTTTTTTATCAAAATAATCAGCTAAAGCATATTTTTTATCTCTATTGTTTCCTTCAAACCTCTTGCTATAAAAATAGTTAATTAATTCTTTCTTCTTATTATCTTCTTTAAAGATATATCTAGTGCTGTTAGACCTTAATAATGATTCTAATGCTGTATTGATATATTTTTCTGTATACAAATTTATCAATTGAGCAAAAGAAGTTTTTCCACATCTTGGATGTCCGCACAATATGTAAATATTTTGCTTAAAATTCATTACAGCAATTTATTATTGTTTAATAATATTTTAAGTTTTTCAGGAATGGGTTTTTTATAACCCTCTCGTAACTTATAAAAATTTTCATGATTTAATGTATGATTATTTCTTTTACCATAACCTAAAAAAATTGAATATTTAGGCATAAAATATGGAGTTGTATTACCTCCTGCGTGCAGTAATCTTTGATCAAAAATAATTAAATCTCCTGGATTCGTTTTAATTTTAACTAATTTTTTACTAATTAAAAAATGTGGATATAATCTATCTAATTTTAATTTTCGTAACTTAGATCTTATAAAATTATTAAATTTAATTTCAGCGCTTGTTAATTTGCTTTGTTTCTTATGAGTTCCTGGTACAACTATTAAAGAGGATTTAGTTTTTTTAAAATCAGTTAAATATATTGCTACTCTAAGAACGCTATATTTTTCTTGTTCTTCATCCCAATCTGGGCCTTTGTTAAATATCCTATTTGCACAATCTCTATGGAATACCCCACCACCATAATTTACATGGATATCGGAATGTCTAATATATTTATAATCATTACCTATCAAAATTTTTATTTTTTTTAATAGATCTTTATCAATTATTAATTCCCACAGTAACTCATTAAAAGTAATTCCATCTACAGCACCATATTTTTTATTAATTCTCTTTTTAGAATCTAAATTAAAAATTTTATTTATCCTATTTATTAACTGACTGCTTTTATTTTTAAAAAAATTAGGATAAACTATGTAACCATTTTTAATAAAAAATTTTTGTTCTTTGATAAAATCGCTATTCAATGTTGATCTTTAATTTATTTCTAATAGGTATTTCTTTTGCATTGACTTTTTTTTCTTCAATTCCCATAATTGAATTTACAGATTTTAAAGCTAATGCAAATTCTTTTAAATTTTTAGACTCTATTGATGCAGCTTGATCTGAACCGTACATTGTGCGATCAAGGGTAATATGTCTTTCAACAGAAGTTGCTCCTAAAGATACTGCAATCAAAGATATTGTTATTAATGATTTTTCATGACCTGACCAACCGACATTGACATTAAATTTATTTTGCAAAAATTTTATACTTAATAAATTTGCATCATTAAAATCCATTGGGTAAGTGCTAACACAATGCATTAATTCAAATTCTGTTTTATATTTTTTAAAAATTGATACTACTTCTTCAATCTCGTTAATATTACTCATTCCAGTTGATATAAATGTTTTTTTATTTAATCGTGCAATTTTTTCTACAAGAGGCTTGTGACCAATCAATGGTGATGCAATTTTATAATATGGTACTTTAAATTTCTCTAAAAAATCAACACTATTTAAATCCCATGGAGAAGCAAACCATGTAATATTTAAACTTTTACAATGCGCGTCAATTTCTTCAAATTCTTTATATCCAAATTCAATACCTTCTTTTTGTTGACGTTGCGTTGTACCCCAAGGACTTTCCCTATGGGACTCTAAAAACTCTTTAGAATAAACTATATCTATATCTCTTTTTTGAAATTTTACTGCGTCAAATCCAGCATTTTTAGCATCATCTATAAGTTTTTTTGCAATTGAAACATCTCCATTATGATTAATGCCTATTTCTGCAATTAAAAAAGGTAAATCTGACATATATTTTTTATCAATAATCTAATTTTAAGCATTTTTACAGTTATTTTTTATATCTTCAATAATTGAATGAACTTTTAAAACAAGATTATTATTTTGTTTGAAAAATAATTTAGAATTTTTATTTTTGATGAAAGATTGAATTAAATCTTCAATTGAATTTCTATTTTTATTTTCTATAATCTTGCCAGGAATGAACTCTAAATCCTTATTAATATTTAATTTATTCCCTCTTTTTCTGATATTAATAAATTTATCATTTTGTTTAATATGTAATATTTTATTACTTAAAAAAAAGATTCCTTCAAAAAACGATATTTTTTTATGATCAAGTGAGATGAAATTAATTTCCAATCCTTTTGCATTTTTTAGAGTAAAATTATAATTGATTTTATCATTAGTTGTAATAGATTTTTTTTCTAAGTATAAATTTTTAAAATTTTGAAATAAAACAATTAAAAAGTGAGAACAATTATTTAGTAGTCCGTTACTATAAATAAATATAATTTTTTTGATATTTATCAATTCGTTTTTTTTTGAAATTATTTTATGAAAAATAAAATAATTGTAAAATATTCTTGGATAGTTGATTAATAGCTTTTTATTGTTTTTTTCAAAAATCTTAAAAGCTTTACTTGCTTCTTTAAATGATTTTGTGAACGGTTTTTCAAATAAAAAATAAAAACAATTTAAATTTATTAAATCTGGAATTATTAAATTTTGATTTGATATATCTACGCATACATCTACAATATCAATTTTCAAATCACTATTATTTAATTCTCTTATTGAGTTAAAAGAATATTTTATTTTCCATTTTTTTTTAAAACCATTTAATCTTTTTTTATTTTGGTCTACGCAAGCAATAACTTTAAAATTTTTACTTTTGGAAAAATAATCCATATGTGAAAAAGAATATACAGATTTTCTGCTTCCTGCTATCACCCCACATCCAATTATTGCAATTTTATAAATCATTCTTATTAATCAAATATACTGGCTTGCTATCAATAATTTTTTGAATTACATTAGATATATAATTAGGAATTTTATGATGCAATTTATAATAAGAAAAATTGTAATGATATGGATCTACTTTTAAATTTCTTTTAACTGAAATAAAATCAATTAATTCTAAAATAAATTTTGGAATGTAAAATAATTTGTTGTGTTTAGGGATTTTGATTTTTTTAATTTCTCTGGCCGCTTTATTTATTGCTGAACTGTCATTAAAAAAGTTATTAAAGTTTTCTACATGATCTATAATTTCTGAATTTTTTATAGGTTTAAGATTAATATCACATATTAGTTTTAATGCCTCTTCGTATGTTCTGGGTAAATAACTGATTTCTTGTGATTTAGCTGCGTGAGGAGTTATTTGCTTAGTTAACTTTTCAGAATTAGTAAGTACATCTACATTGATAAGTGGTATTTGAAGCAATGTTACTTCATGAAATGAAGTGGAGGATGTACTTATAATGACCCTTTGATTTGAGCACCAAGTAGCTACATCCGCACTATTATCTATTGTTATTCTATTTTGAAAACCTTCTTTTGCTAGTGAAGTATCTTGAAATAAGGCTTTGTATCCTTCAATGGATTCTAAAGGATGAGGTCTTAGGGAAATATTATAATTTGTTTCTTTAATAATTTTTTTTAATAGATGAATCGTTCCTACAAAGGTATTTACTTGCCAATCTACATCGTCTTTTTTTTCAAGAGATGTTAAAGAAAAAATAGTTGGAACCCAGTTATATCTATTTAAAATATGATGTCTTGTCAAAACACCTATAGTTTTTTTTTCTTTTTCTTTATTCATATTCTCTAATAATTTTGAATTAAATTTTATTAAATCCAGTTTTGGATTTCCTGTAACTATTATTTTTTGCAAGTCAAATTCTGGCAATATTTCTTTAAAAAAATTTAAAGTACCCAAACCCCATAATAAAACTAGATCTATTTTAGAAATATCTATTTTTTTGTCTTTAATAATAGCTGGATCAGAAGCACTTTTTCTATTAGCTCCTTCTCCTGGCCAAATAACAATTTTAGAATCTGGAACAATTTCTTTACATCTTCCAATTTGAGTAACTGTATTAAGGATTATAATATGTGGTTTCCATAATTTGATTGTTCTTATAAAATTTCTAGAAGAACATATTTCTACACAGTAATCATTTTTTTCTAATATTTTTTTTAACATATAAGAGATCAACAAATCTCTTCTCAATGTAAAAGCCCTAATAACAACTCTTTTTTTATACATTAAAGTTTAATAAATTTCTTAGAAATATTATCTCTTGAAACTTTGCCCCTATCATTTTTTTCAATATAATCAGTCACAAACCATTCTGCTGGTATTTTGTACTTACTTAAACTACGAATACAGTATTTTTTTAACTTTTCTATAGCTTTATTTTTATTTCTAGAATTTAAAACAATAGCAACTGCTAAGTCCTCTCCATATAAAATATTTGGAATTTTAAAAGCACAACAATCCTTAACTAATGAAGATTTAAGCAAAAAATTATCAATTTCTTCAGGAAAAATCTTTTGCCCACCTTTATTAATCATATATTTTTTTCTTCCTCCTAAATACAGATTATTATTTTTAATTAACCCATAATCTCCTGTTTTAAAAAAACCATTTGTAAATGAATTTTTAGTAGTATTTGGCAATTTAAAATATTTTGTAAAAACAGAATTTGATTTAATTAAAATTTCACCAAAACCTGAAGATTTAATTTTATTATTATCCATTACTTTAATCTTACCTGTCCATGCTTTACCAACGTTAAAATCAATTTTATTTCTTTTATTGTATTTTTTTCCAGCAATCCAATTGCTAGTCTCAGTAATGCCATACATGTTAAATATATTTTTAATATTTGCCCACTTTGTTATTTTGTTTAATAAATTCAAAGAAACAGGCGCGGAACCTATATGTATCAACTTCAAATTAGAATTATTTATTTTTTTTGAAAACATCATTATCTGATTCATTTGCGTTGGAACTGTGCAAAAGAAATTAATTTTGTTTTTTTTAATAATTTCAGAAAATATATTTAAATATTGCGCATTATTAAGATTAATTAGAAAAATATTTTTTTTAGAAAATAAAGGAGTTAAGGCATTCCCAATTAATCCATGACCAAAACTTAGTTGAAGAGTAACTAAAACATTTTGAATTTTTGAAAAATTAATAAATTTTTTATTAGCATTTATTCTAGAAAATAAATTATAATAACTTAACATTACTCCCTTTGGCGTTCCTGTTGTTCCTGATGTAAACAAAATTATATATCTATTTTTATTAGCCTTTATTTTTAATTTCTGCTTAATAGGATTTTTAGTTTTTTTAAATTTTATTAATATTTTGTTATAAAGGTTATTAAAGTGACTATTTTTATTATCTGTAAAAAAATGTGTTGGCTTAACAAATGATTGTATATTACTTAATTCAAATTTTGTTAATTTACTACTAATTATAAAAATATTAGCATTTTTAAGCATTGCAAAAAAAAGAAAAATAAAAAAGAAACAATTATTATTAAATGATAAGATTACTCTTGAATTAGAATTTAAATTAGGAAAGAATGAGTTTAAAATTTTTATAAATTCTGGAATTTTTAAAGAATCAATTTCAAAATTATTTTCTATATCGATAATTTTGCCAATTGAATTTAAGTGAAAATATTGCATTCTAATTTAAATATTAATTTGAAAAACTAGTTGCAATCTATATGCTTATTTATATATC
>MDTE01006482.1_pt1 | contig 11377 bp, 13 predicted proteins | sample 811231 | NCBI WGS metagenome assembly MDTE01 (sample SAMN05326651, study PRJNA326480) | marine metagenome | isolation source: seawater | place: Indian Ocean: Red Sea | collected 2010
AACATGGGGGATGCCGCTTCGGAAACCTTCACCTTGAACGGAATGAAAAATTTCGACGATGTTGTAAACCGTGGCAAGGTCCTCTGGACCGTCAACAGGCTCCAGACCTGCTCGCTGGCACGGTTCACGATTCAAGACGTCACCTCAAAGCTTGGGTTGCTGAATGAGCTGCATCAATTCCGCTCGCGCTTCTGGGCGGTCAAAGAACACACCTCGCATCGCTGAGGTGGTCATCACGGCCTGCTGTTTTGCGACGCCCCGGCACTGCATGCAGCCGTGGGCTGCTTCAATGATGACCGCTGCACCCAAGGGTTGCAGTTCACGTTCCAAATCGTCAGCAATGCCTTGCGTGATCCGTTCTTGATTCTGCAAACGCCGTGCGTGAAGTTCCAATATTCTGGCCAGTTTACTGATGCCAACAATTCGCTCGACCGGGATGTATGCAACGTGTGCTCGACCTCGGAACGGTTGCAGATGGTGTTCGCACGTTGAGGTGAATTCAATGTCTCGTAAGAGAACGATACCGTCGTATCCCTCGGCGTTGAAGGTGGCCTGGAGCAAGTCCGTAGCATTCATCTTGTAACCGGCGAAAATTTCGGACCACGATTCAACCACTCGCTTGGGCGTTTCAAGAAGCCCCTCGCGGTCGACGGCGTCTTCTCCCTCAATGTATGCTAAAAGCGTTCGAACCGCTTCGTGCGCCTCATCAATCGTTGTCATTGAATCCCCCTCCTTCCGTGCATGGCGTCGATGGTGTCCAGCTGATCGAGCAGTTTCCTGCATGCAGTGCGCACAGCATCTGCAAGGCTGACAAATTTCTTTTCATCCCCCACGTGCAGTCGGAGGTCGTCGACCAATTCCTGCGGCATGTCCAGCGAGACCTTCGGCATGACATCCCGTTCTCCTTGGACTATATGTATTCTTGCAGTAATACTTGAAGAATATCAATGGCCAATTCTTCGGATTGAAAAATGAGCCAATATCTTGTCGCAGGAGGCCAATGTTCAAAGGATACCTCGTTGGATTTTCAGCCATGCAGACGAGTGCCGTACCAGAACCCTTGGCTGTGCTTCACCGGATTCGTTCCGTTGTGGGTCGCATTGACACACCGGGGTTGTCCGATGAGGAAATTGTCTCGTTCCTTGACGCTGACCCCTTGCTTCAAATGGCCATCGAAGAGGCTGCACACCGCCATGAACACATGGCACAGGAGTTTCCAACGATGTATTTGGGTTCGGATGAAACCGAACTTATTCATGAACTGCAGGACGGTTTTGTGAATTTTTACAACCCCGCCACGGTCAATCCCTACGTTGCGTTGGCTGCACGAGGGCCCTGGATCATCACCTCGCACGGCGCCGTTGTCCACGACAACGGCGGATACGGCATGCTCGGAGCAGGCCACGGCCCCAGCCAAGTGATTCAGTCCATGGCGGACAACTGGGTGATGGCAAACGTCATGACGGCATCGTTTTCCCAAAAGCGGCTCGATGAACGCCTGCGTCAGGAACTCGGACACACCCGTGGCTGGTGTCCGTTTGATAAGTTCATCTGCATGAACAGCGGTTCCGAATCCGTGACCGTGAGCCTTCGCATCGCCGACGTGAACGCTAAAATCATGACGCAACCGGGTGGAAAACACGCCGGGAAGACCATCAAAATCATGGCCATCGAGAAGGGGTTCCACGGTCGCACCGATCGACCTGCGCAAATGTCCCACTCATGCATGAGCAAGTACAACAAACACCTGGCGAGTTTTCAGAACCGAGACAATTTGATCCTGGTTCCAGCCAACGACCCCGCTGCCCTTGAACAAGCGTTCGTGGACGCCGCAGCCAACAACGTGTTCATCGAATTGCTTGCCATTGAACCCGTCCAAGGGGAAGGCAACCCCGGGCAATGTGTGTCTCGTGAATTTTACGATGCAGCTCGGCGACTGACGCTGGAGCACGACAGCATGCTCCTTGTTGATTCAATTCAGGCAGGCATCCGCGGCCAGGGAACGCTTTCCGTTGTTGACTACGATGGATTTGCAGATTGTGATGCGCCTGACTTGGAAACGTGGTCGAAGGCCATGAACGCAGGTCAATACCCACTGTCCGTTCTCGGGATGAACAAGCGAGCCTCAGAACTGTACGTCACCGGCATCTACGGGAACACGATGACGACCAACCCTCGCGCCCTTGAGACCGCTGTGGCCGTCCTCGAGAGCATCACGCCTGCGCTTCGGACCAACATTCGCGAGCGCGGCAAAGAATTCGTTGAAAAATTCTCCAAACTCCAGAAGGAATTCCCACACGTGATCACAAAAGTGCAGGGCACCGGTCTTCTGTGCAGTGCTGAGCTCGAACCGCATCAATTCCCCGTGGTGGGCGTTGAAGCCGTCGAACCCTGGTGCCGACGGAGAGGTTTGGGTGTGATTCACGGTGGGGAAAACGCCCTCCGGTTTACGCCGCATTTCAACATCACGTCAAAGGAAATTGACCTCATCGTGAAGATCGTGCGAGAGTCCCTCATCGCATTCGGTGCCTAAGACAAGCTCGTCACGATGTCTTCTCGCTTGAACTGGCGGGCTGCGTAGTATGCGGCACCCACGGCATAGAGGGTTGAAGACACCAACCAGACCGCCACGTGGAGGTAAACCACACGGTTCATGAGCAATTCACGCAAGGCCAGAAGGACGTTTACCACGGGAATGGCGAACCAGAACGTCTCGATGCCGTCGAGGTTGATGACCTGGGTAAACAAGGCAGGGAAGAGAATGATCAGCACGGCGGGTCCAAGGATTGAGCCGGCTTCCTTGACGCTGTGCGATCGCATCGCTAAAGCAAGTTCGAACGCCACCACCATGACGGCGAACAACAGAACTGCAATGCACAGGAACACGAGTGCGGTCAACGAGATACTTGGCGTTGAAATGAAATTGGATGATGCGAGATAACCGATGGCAAACAGCAAACCGGCGATTTGTAACAACACACCAGCACCGGTGATGGTCGCCACGGCCAACCACTTCCCCATCAGCAGTTCCATGCGGCTGCATGGTAAACCAAGAAGCGCTTCGAGCGTTCCGCGTTCTCGTTCCCCTGCCGTCATGTCGATGGACGGTTGAATCGCTGAAGAGAACGTCCAAACCGCCAACACCAACGGTATGAACAGTGAGAGCGCCATGCCGGCTTGTTCTCCGGAGGTTGCCGTATCGCTTTGCGTGACCTCTCCGCTCCATCGCAGGGGATCGAGTGTTTCGTCAACGTCCAAACCAGCCGCATCAATTCGGCGTTCAGTTTCGTTTTCTTCCCATGCACCGAGGACCTCGAACGTCCGAGAGCGAGCTTCCAAACTTTGCTCGGACGTGGAGAGGTAGAGGACAGCGTATTCCAGGACGGTATCGTTCATTCGCAATCGGAGGACAGCGTCAACCGAACCGTTTCGAAGACGTTCCTCATCACCGGTTGGTGTGGACAAGAACTCGAGTTCAGGCAGCGGTTCGTGCACCAGCGAGAGGCTTGCATTGTCGAGCAAACCGGTGAGCTCCGGCGGAATCTCATCGCTCTGCACCACCACGTCAACGAGGATGGAATCCAGCTCGGCGGCTTCAGAGGCAAGGAGAAGCGGGAAGAGAATGAAGAGAACGGGGAACATCAAGAGGGGAATGACGAGGATGGCCACAATGGTCCGCCAGTCCCGTACAAATTCGACCAGTTCTTTTTTTGCAATGGTTCGAACGCGCATGCTGCGGTTACTCATCCTCACCACCTCCCGGTGTTGTTGGTGTAAACAGTCCTCGCCACCATGACGACCATTTTGAGATGGGTTTGTCATCCTCCTGACGTGGTCGAGCAACATCGCTGGTCAACGAGATGTAAGCCTCCTCAAGGTGGTGTGTTTGGGTTTGCTCCAACAATTCATCCGGCGTGCCGTCGGCCCTAACTTCGCCGTTGTGAATGATCACGATTCGGTTGCACACACGCTGTGCCTCCGCCAGCTGATGTGTTGAATAGATGACGGTGCCGCCTTCCTCACCGAGTTGTCGAACGAGTTCCCGTACCGTCCGTGCACTGGTGACGTCCAAGCCAGCGGTTGGTTCATCCAACAAAAGCACCGAAGGTGCGTGAACCAACGCCCGCAAAAGTGCTGTCTTTTGCCGCATACCCCGCGAGAAACCCTTGGTGTGGCGGCCCAAGGCTTGGACCATGTCCAGGTGTTTAGCGAAGTAGACGGTTCTCTGCCATGCCTCATCGTCGTTCACACCGTGCATTCGAGCGTGGTATCGAATGTTTTCCCAAGCCGTGAGTCGAGCGTACAAGCCGGTGTTTTCAGGAACCACCCCAAGGCGCTGGCGTGCGCGTTCCACTTCGGACCCGTCATCCAACACCACGCGACCGGACGTCGGCCGGTAAACGCCCGATAACAACCTGAGCAGCGTGGTTTTACCGGCGCCGTTGGATCCTACCAAACCAATGATGTCGCCTTCTCGAATCTCCAAGTTGACGGTCTGGAGTGCGACCACATCTCCAAAACGCTTGCTCGCACCCTGGACAGAAAGCAACGTCGGTTGCATGCGTGCTTCAACTCGCCCGACCTGATTCCACGGCCCAATTTAAACCGGGGTGTTTGGTTTCAATTCGGTTCGCACGGTGAAGGGTTGAACGAAGATGTTCCTGAATTTCGGTTTGCGGTACGCCCATGTCGATCATGTTGGCGACCAGTTCGATGGCTCCTTGGATGGCGCCAGCATCGAGGTAGGCTTCGTTGGAGATGGTTCGTTGCATCCGAAGTTGTTCAAGACGACCAGCAAGGTAGTGAACTTCACCTTTCAAGCTTGGAGCATCGATGTGAGGCAAGGCAAGCAACTGGTCAATGCAGGTTCTCATCGCCAAGAAATTACACGAGGCCGATTATAGGTGTTCGCATCATTGCTTCTTGGTGGATTGACTCAACTCGACCAAGACACCGCCCGTCGATGCGGGGTGAACAAAGGCGATCATCTTCCCGCCGGCACCGAGCCGTGGCTCTTTGTCAATCAGTCGTACACCGTGTTCCTGCAGATGAGCCAACAAGCCACGAAGGTTGCCGACTGAAAAACAAATTTGCTGGACGCCCGGTCCACGTTTTGCGAGGAACTTACCAATGGGGGTGTCCTCCCCGGTGGGCTCCAACAGTTCAATTTTCGGTGTGGACGTGGAGGCATCACCGGCCGATGTTGAGAAGAAGCGGGTGGTGACGCCCTGGTCGTCAACGGTTTCATCTTCATCGCCTTGAACCAGTCCGATGAGCTTCCAAAACGACGTATGGTCATCAAGCCGATGAGCAGCGATGCCAATGTGGTCCAAGTAAACGGGTCCGAATGTCATGTCTTCACCTCAAAATCCACTCGGGGCCGTGTACGTTCCAAATTCATCTTTGAGCACACCCATGATTTCCCCGAGCGTGGCTCTGTTCCGCACGGCTTCAATCACGTGGGGAAACAGGTTGTCTTCCGCAACCGCCGCCCGCCTGACCTCTGAGAGAGAACGGTCGACGGCGTCGTTGTTCCTTGTGGCTTTCAACGTCTTCAGTCGCTCCGTTTGTCGCTCGCCCAACGTTGCATCGGTTTTCATGACCGGAATCTCGCCGAGTTCTTCCATGACGCCGTGATTGACGCCGACGATGTTCCGCTTGTTTTGCTCGATTTCGGTGAGGTATTGGTAGGCCGAGAGATGAATCTCTTGCTGTTGCCAACCTTCCTCGATGGCGGCCATCGCGCCTCCTTTGGCTTCAATGCGTTCAATGAGATGCCGTGCTTCTTCGTAGACGGATTTGGTGAGTCGTTCAACATGCCATGAACCAGCAATCGGGTCGACCGTATCAGCAACACCTGACTCCTCAGCGATGATCTGCTGTGTGCGCAGTGCCACGGTTGCGGACGCCTCGGTTGGGAGGCCGAGTGCCTCATCGTAGGAATTCGTATGCAGGCTTTGCGTTCCGCCAATCACAGCGGCGAGCGCTTGGATGGTGACTCGGGCGACGTTGTTGAGGGGTTGTTGTGCTGTTAGGCTGACACCTGCCACTTGCGTGTGAAATCGCAACATGGTGGATTTCGGATGCTTGGGTGCGTACCGTTCCGTCATCAAATCGTGCCACAAGGTCCGTGCAGCCCGAAATTTGGCGATCTCCTCAAAGAAATCGTTGTGGCAGTTGAAAAAGAACGACAGGCGAGGGGCAAAAGCGTCAACCTCCATGCCTTTGGAAACGGCTGCGTCCACGTACGCCAGCGCGTTGGCCAGCGTGAAGGCCACCTCTTGAATGGCCGTCGAACCCGCTTCTCGAATGTGGTAACCTGAAATCGAGATGGTGTTCCACAGAGGCACATTGGTGGAGCAAAATTCGAAGATGTCCGTGATGAGCCGCATGCTTTCTTTCGGCGGGAAGACGTAGGTTCCCCTTGCGATGTATTCCTTGAGTATGTCGTTTTGAATGGTTCCGCGAAGTCCATCCATGTTCGCACCTTGTTCCTCGGCGGCCACGATGTACATGGCCAACAAGACCATGGCAGGTGCATTGATGGTCATGGACGTGCTGACTTCACCCAGCGGAATGCCGTCAAACAAGAGTTTCATGTCTTCCACGGAGGAGATGGACACACCAACTTTTCCTACCTCGCCGTAAGACAATTCATCGTCAGCGTCCAATCCAAGTTGTGTTGGAAGGTCAAACGCCACCGACAACCCCATCTGACCGCGTTCCAACAGCAGTTTGAACCGTTCATTGGTGGCTTCAGCACTCGAGAATCCTGCATACTGACGCATGGTCCACAGGCGAGAACGGTACATCGTCGAATGGATGCCACGCGTGTATGGAGGCTGTCCGGCTGGTGCCAAGCCTTCAACGCCATCGGGTGGAGCCGAGGTCAGCGGCAGAGGCAGCCCGGACAAGGTGGACCAGTCGGGCTTGCGTTCTGTCCCCATGGCCTCGTGAACACAAGGCACTTCATCAAGACTCGCCTTCTTCAGTGTTGTACGCCACCGGGGCCGTGTGCGTGTCCGTGGCTGATCTCTTCCTCGGATGCTTCGCGAAGGTTGACCACCTCAACAGAAAACGTGAGGGCCTTGCCGGCGAGAGCGTGGTTAAAATCAGCCGTAACCATCTCATCTGAAAGCTCAACAATGAGGAAGGGGGCGGGCCCGTGCGGCATTTGGGCCACGAGTTGCACACCAACAGCCAACACTTCGCCGGTGCTTTCCTCAAGCTGTGAAAAATTCGACCGGGGAATCTGGAGCACGGCCTCTTCATCTCGGGGGCCGTATGCCCGTTCAGCTTCAAGGGTGAACTCTCGACGCTCACCCACGACGGCGCCGAGAATTTCTTCTTCGAAACCGGGAATCATTTGACGGTGGCCAACCAGGAACGTGAGCGGGTCGCGCCCCTCACTTGAATCAAACACCTCACCGGTGTCTGGGAGCGTTCCTGTGTAGTGGACTTGGGCTACCATGTTCTTTTCGATTTTCATGTCGGTCATGGTATCATCTCTTGGTGGTCATTCGCTTAACAAGTTCTCGTAGTTGGTCTGCAACGCTGTTGGGAAGAATGAGTTCATCTTCTTTCGATTTAATGTAGTCGAGGGATTCATCCACGCCTTGGCGTTCGCCTTTCGCCCATATTTGGCCGAGCACGTTGGACCGGTGCTCTTCGGGAACGTTAGGGTCGTTGAGGATGTCTTTTGCTTCGTATTTGTACTCAAGGTACTTTTGACGATTGAGCTTTTTTTCTTGTTTCTGACGTCCGCCGCCTTTTTTATCCATCCGCCGTCGACCTCGTCGCCGATCCTGTTTGGGTGCGATTTTCGTTTCGATTTTCGCAAAGACGTTTTTGGTGATTTTCTCAGGGGCGCTGGCCTCCAGCAGCGTGTCCGACAGATTCGTCCTCGCTTCATCGGAGGTTGTTTCTAAATCTGACACGGATGCTTCAAGCCCGGAAGATACAGGCTTGACTTCTGGTGAAGATTCAATTCGTGATGCGTTTTGCTTGGTGGCTTCGGATTTTCTCCTCAGTTCAGCAAGACGATCTTCATCCGATTGGACAACGTGCTTTTCCTCGGACCTGCTTGTGGGTGAACCAACGGACACGGGGACCGGGGCCGGAGCCACCGCTGGTGCTGTGACGTCGCCTTTTTGCTCCAATTTTTCCATCGCTTCGCGCTGTTTTCTTTCAAAATCAGCCTTGATGTCCTTCTTGGGTGCAGCGGGTTGCTCAACGGTGGGGGTGGGTCGACGAGCATGCTGGCGTTCGCGCTCATTGCGTCGGCGTCGGTGTTGCTGTGAAGCATCTTTCGCGAAGGGGTTGAATTCCTCCCGCTTCCCGCCTCGACGACCGTTGATTGGTAAGACCCCCAACCGATTGGGAACGACGACCCATTAAAACCGTATGCCCCTGTTCTGCTTAGGACCAAACGATTGGTGTCTGGTCCGTTCGCAGGTACTGATCGATGGCGCTTTGGTCAAGGCTGGTGGTCCGCTTCTGCAGTTCAAGCCACCCCAACAGGGCGATCATGGTGCCGTTATCGATGCAGTACATTCGTGGTGGGGCGTGGGACGTGCCCTCCCGGTCGCCGGACATCTCTTCGCACATGGTTCGAATCCGTTGATTGCAGGCAACCCCCCCACCAAGGAGTAGTTCAGATTTCCCGGTGTGCGCCATGGCGCGTTCGGCTACTTCGACACAGGAGGCAAAGGCGTGCTCTTGGAGCGACCAGCACACCGCATCAAGTGGCATGCCGTTGTCAACCAATCGCTGCGCTGCGGTCAAGAGGCCAGAAAAGGCGAGGTCCATACCGCGAACGGCGTAAGGGAGCTGCAATCCTTCCATGTCGGGGTTGGGCACGCGTTCAAGGTATTGCTTGGCAAGTTGTTCAATCTTCGGGCCGCCGGGGAAAGGGATGCCTTGGTTTCGAGCGAATTTATCCAGCATGTTACCGATGCCGATGTCAAGTGTTTCGCCGAGCACTCGATAGCGACCGTTTAAGCGGGCGATCACCTGTGTGTTTCCACCCGAGACATACAGCAAAACGGGGTCATCACATCCGCATTGTTGGCGTCCAATTTCAATGTGAGCGACGCAATGGTTCACGCCGATGAGCGGGACATCCATCCGTGTGGCAAGCCCTCGTGCGACGGCGGCGCCAACTCGAAGACACGGCCCGAGGCCTGGTCCCTGCGAGTAGGCAACGGCTGCAATGTCCTCCGTAGTTAACCCGTGTTGATCGAGAACCGAAGTGAACAGATCGGCCGCCACGTCCTTGTGGTGGTCTGCAGCCTCTCGAGGGTGAATGCCCCCTTGATCGGGACGAAGCGTATCACTTGAGGCGGGATAAGGGATGCCGTCCTTGTCAACCAACCCGAACGAAAGCGTGTGCGCGGTGGTTTCAATGCCCAACGTCCAACCTGTCATGGTCCTGCGTGCAACCGATTGTTCTTCAACCCTCTTCCCTTGAGTTGAATCGTGCGAGCCGTCTTTCTCAACGCCGGGCCGCTCGTGCATTTCGCCCACGACCGAACTTCCTATGAGAATTCAATAGATGCTGCTGGGAAGGCGATTATCGTAGAAGATGGTGCTATTGCATCAATTAAGGAATCAGGTGAAGTGGTTGAAGAATACAGCCTTCACGGTGATGTTGTTGACGCCGCCACCGCAGATCTGGCCGTACACGATTTGGCTGGTCAATCGGTCGTCCCGGGTCTAATCGACGGCCACACTCACTTGCTTTGGGCGGGTGATCGCTCAAGAGAAGTCTCCTGGCGGCAGGCAGGGAAGTCCTACACTGAAATTGCGGCCATGGGCGGTGGAATTCGTTCAACGGTTGAAAGCACTCGCCTTGCGGGTGATGACCAGTTGTTCGCGCTTGGCTACAAGCGATTACGGGAAGCTCTCCGGACGGGCACAACGCACCTTGAAGCCAAGAGCGGCTACGGGTTGTCAACTGAGTCGGAATTGCGATTGCTCCAAGTTGCCTCACGCCTCAACGGCATCTCGCACACACCGACCATCGACTCAACGTGGATGGGAGCCCATGACACGCCTCCAGGTACACCTCGAGAGGTTTACGTTGAAACCTTGCTGAGTGAACAGCTGCCTGCCGTCGTCGAGCAAGGAATCGCTCGGTCTGCTGACGTGTTTTGTGAACCTGGGTGGTTCACGGTGGAAGAAAGCGAAGACATTCTCCGGGCGTCACGAAAGGCCGGCCTGGAGCTACGAATGCACGTCGATGAATTTGTGGATGGGGGCGGCGCTGAACTCGCCTCGGCCCTCGGTGTTGAGACGGCCGATCATGCGTACCACACGCCCATGGCGGTGCGCTTGGACATGAAATCAAACGGTGTGAACACCGGATTTTTACCGGGAACGCCGTATGCAATGGGTGATCAGTGGCCCGACATGACCGAAATCGTAGAGCATGAAGTGCCGTTTACCCTTGCGACCGATTTTAATCCAAACTGCCAAACACTTAGCATTCCGCTGATGTGTTCGCTGATGGTTCAGCGATGCGGCATGAATCCGCTGTTGGCCTTGGAGGCGGTCACGGCTTCAGCAGCCAAAACCACCCCGCACCCGTCGGGACGACCGCATGGCGTTCTCAAGGAAGGCGCCGTTGCAAATTTCAACATCGTCGATGGGCCCCATTGGGAAGCCGTTTGTTTGCGTCCATCGGGCTCCCCGTTTTCCGCTACGGTCCTGAACGGGCAATTCATTTCGCATTGACTTCGGATTATAGTCGCATCCATTATGATTTCAATTAGATGTTATACAAATACGATTTAGGTGAATATCATGGCATGGGTAGAGACCATTGTGTGCTCGGGCAGAAAAGGATCGGATGCGCGACTACGGCGTATGTTACGGGCTCGTCAAGAATACAAGCGGCGACAACCTGGCTGCATCGGGGCATGGATGGGCACGGGTGCAGAATCCTCAAACATGATGCTCGTTCAATCGGCATTCGTTTCTGCGGCTGACTGGAAACGCGTCTCGGCCGAAATCCAAACGGTCATGGATGCTGAGGACGGTGGCATTGAGGGGCTTTTGTTGGGTCCGCCCTTGGTGGGGATCTTCGAAATTCCCAACGAAGAGCTCCAAAACTTGGGCTTCCCTGAAAATGGTTGATTTCGCGTCCCACGTTACGTCGCATAATGTGAGTTATGCGACACCGACCGGATTCCGAACAATAGGAGACGGCCCGTATGACTGGAAGATGAGCCGCAGTACAGCGTTTTCCTGATTCTTTAGCGTCGTCATTTCCATTTTCCTGTTGTTTTCGACCTTTGTACCCCCCCTTTGAGGGTCAAAAAAAGAAAAATTGATCAATATTCAACAGAAGCGTTCAATATTCGAACCTGCTCGCCAA
>MDTE01015850.1_pt1 | contig 11377 bp, 11 predicted proteins | sample 811231 | NCBI WGS metagenome assembly MDTE01 (sample SAMN05326651, study PRJNA326480) | marine metagenome | isolation source: seawater | place: Indian Ocean: Red Sea | collected 2010
GGCGAAGGGCCAGATAGTCGCGGGATGCCTTGCTCCACACCCTCCACACCTAGTTTATGCGGACAACCCGCCGCAAAATGAGGCGTATTCTGAGGGAGGTTGGGAAACACTTCGATGGGGTTACCAACGTCTCGCTAGAAAATTGAAGGATATTGATTATGATGCGATTGTAATCTTCACCCCACATTGGCAGACCTACATCGGAACTCATTTCTTAGGTCTGCCCGAATTCAAGTCGAAATCGGTCGACCCGGTATTTCCGAATTTATTTCGCTATAATTACGATTTACAAGTCGATGTGGAGCTCTCTGAAGCCATGCGAGATGCTGCCTCTGAGGAAGGCATCATCACCAAGATGATGACAAATCCAGATTTCAGAGTCGATTATGGAACCATTACCAGTTGCCATTTACTAAACCCTGAATGGGACAAGCCTATTGTGACAATTTCTAGTAATCGAAATACTCACTATTACTCTCCTGAAGTAATGATTGAGCAAGCAACTGCACTCGGTCGCGCTTGTGCAAAGGCGATTGAAGAAAGTGGCAAGCGCGTAGTACTGGTTGCAAGTCACTCACTTTCTCATCGCCACTTTGTCGAAGAAGCACCATTACCTGAAGATATGAGCAAGGAGCATATCTACAATCACAGCCAATACGTTTGGGATATGAAAATAGTTGAGATGATGCGTGAGGGAAAGAGTCGAGAAGTAATCGATATCATGCCAGAATTCACCGAGCAAACAATTGCTGAAACAGAGGGTGGTGGCTTGATTTGGATGCTCGGAGCAATGGGATTCCCTGACTTCCCTGCTGAGATTTACGGCTACCAATCTGTAATCGGAACGGGAAACGTAATCGCTTGCTGGGATCCAAACGACGATACCCGTGAGTATGTTCTTTGAGGTGAGATGATGAGTGAAACAAATGAACCTGAGATTCTCTTTGGAATCTATTGTCCACCTCATCCACAACCACTTCTTTCACCTGAAGCAAGTGAAGGATACAGCAATCTTCGAGCCGCTTACGATGAATGCCGAAAGCGAATTGAAGAAAGCGAGGCAGATATCATAATTGTTTATTCAACCACATGGCCAAGTATCATTGGGCATCAAATTCAAGCCTTGGAAAAGGCGGTATGGACTCATGTCGATGACGATTTCCACTATCTTGGTAGTATGCCGTATGAATTCCACATGGATACTCAATTCGCTCATTCAATGAGGGAGAATTGTGAAAATAGAGGATTGGAAGCTAGAACGGTCGAGTACGAAGGATTCCCAATCGACACTGGCTCTGTGGTTGCTTTGCAATTATTGAACCCTGAAAATCGAATTCCAACCTGCATACTCTCTAGCAACATGTACTCTAACCGTTCTGAGACAATCGTTCTAGGTAAGGCAGTGAGAGATACACTGGCCCAACAAAACAAGAAGGCAGTAGTCGTAGTAGTCTCAAGTCTCTCCAATCGTATGTTTACAGAACACATAGATCCTAAAGAGGACAGAATCCACTCTCAGAAAGATGATGACTGGAATCGTAAGATTTTGGAGTTCTTCGATAATGGAAGATTAGAGGATTTGAGTCAATTGAGTCGTGACATACACGGACAAATTAGAGTTCAGAAAGTAGTCGCATACAAGCCTGCTTGGTGGCTTGCTGCAACCATGGGGCAGCACAACAACTACGATGGCGAAGTACTCGCTTACGAAGCGCTGCACGGAAGTGGAGGAGCAGTCATTACACTGACCCCATCGACAGGTTCGGTCGGTGACAAGGAGTTCGACGAGGATGATGTTGAATTCTACAGAGGAGATCGAAATGTCCTCGATAAGGGGATGCTAGAATGACTTCCGAAGAGCCAAGTCCGAAAGAAGAAGATGAAGAAGTCTCTTTCTTACATAGACTTGAGATGATTAAGGATCTAATCGAGGCTCCTGATGAGGTAATTGAGGCTCTATATGATGGATATGGGAAATCAATGTTGTACACAGCTGGTGGTGCAGCCGGGGCTGCTGCTGGTGTTGCAGTAGGTGGACCTGTTGGTGGCATAGTTGGCGGAGTCGTTGGAAAGAAAACTGCAGGCAAGTTCACCAGCGATGACGGACCAAAATATTCTGAAAATGCCCCTACTGCTGTCGGAGCCTATCCCCACGCTTATCGAGTTGGAAACTTACTTTTTGTCAGTGGAATTGGGCCTCGTCAGCCAGAAACCAATGAGATCCCGGGCGGCCCTATCCGTGACGCTGATGGTAATCCTCTAGATTATGACATACGGGCTCAAACTAGGGCCGTAATTGAGAACATCAAGACAATCTTGGAGGATGCCGGCTCATCACTTGACAAAGTCGTAGACTGCCTCTCTTTCCTAGTAGATATGGATCGAGACTTCGCTGGCTACAATGAAGTATACGCAGAGTACTTTTCTGAGATTCTCTGCTCCCGTACCACAGTCGCCGTACGAGCGCTTCCTACCCCGATTGCGGTTGAATTGAAAGTAATCGCTAAGATTTAGGATCCAATTAATTGGTAATCATCACTGAGTGGTGTAGCTCCAGTTTCCATGGAAATTATCTGACCATCCTTGAAGCGCATGAATGACAGAACCGCTTCGGAATCTGAATCATTTGCAAAGTGAACGATTGAATGCGCAACACCAACTTCATCATTTTCGAAAAGTATTCTTTCATGTTCAGAATTTGGTCTGTTGTCGCCACCAGCGAATCCCAAAATATCGGATTTACTCATGGTTATTCCACCAACGTGTGGATTGAAAACGCAATCGTCATGGATGATATTTGCTAGTGCTTCAGTATCTCCATTTTCCCAGGCCTTGTTGTATGCTTCGATAATCGACATATTCTGACCGAGGTATGATTCGTGTATAATCCAATAGGACTGAGGTATCTCGATTATTTTCTGCCAAAAACAGGATTCACTCCAAAATTGATGAATCGCAAGAAGATGGGGCAGTTACTGGGTTACAGGCAATAGGACCATTTGGAACCTGTACCCAATATTCGATTCCATCGACCTTCGCCGGATAATCGGTTGAGATTGAATGGGCACCGACTGCAAAGGCGGCATCTCGGCGAGTAGTGTCGTTGTTGTCGGCCTCGCCGTCTTCGGCATTGTCGGCTCTACTTCTCACGATATACCCCTCTTCAACAAGCCGAGTAATCTCCGAACCCATGCCAATAGGATCAGTTTCAGAGTAGAATGCCGCAGTGTCACTTGCCTCATCATTCATAGTGAACATTAGCGAACCATTCAATCCAGGGTATGTATCGACATATGCTTCACGAACTTCATTATCAGCCAGTAGGATGAACATAGCCTTCCCTCGTGAGTCATCTAGCAATGGCCAACCACTTGTGGTAACTGCTTCCCTAAGAGTGGTAGCATCTCCTTTGACATCATCAGGAGTGATAGTCTTGTCACGAGGCCACCATTCGCCGATTTCAGTTTCGATTTTTTCCAGCATATCTTGTAATTCAAGGACCACTGTATCATCGGTGCTTGATCGAACCCATTCTTTTGGTTCTACCCAAATCATTAGCGGAACGTGATTCGAGTTATCGTTTGACCAAGTAAGAAGTGTGTTCAGACAATCTTCGAAGGTCGCGCAATTACTCCTGAAGTCGTATTGATTGTGATAGACGTATAATTGCCCGCGAGGATCCCACCAGACATCCAATTCAAACTGTCTAACTCCGTAATCTTCCGCTTGAACATCCAACGGCTCGTGTGTGTAATCATATGCCCTTATTGTTGGTCCAAACGGCTCTATATGGTAGGAATTGTGAGTTCCTAGAACTTGGATATGATTGATTCTAAGTGGCTCCGGTTCATCGAATACACCATCGCCGGAGCGAAGAAAATCCAAGCAACCCGCAAGCGGAGACGCTAGCAAGAGGCAACACAGAGCGAGTGCGGTAGTCCTCATCCTCAACCCATGAGCAGGGCTTCGGTGGATGAAAGATTCGCTAGTTTAGCAACAGCCACAACTATCGTCACAGCGAACATCGACAACTTCTACGCTGAACTTGAGAGTCTTTCCGGCCATTTGATGATTGAAATCTACAGTGACAACATCATCTGCAATTTCTGTAACTGTAAAGGGTAAGGGGCCTTGAGGTGTTTGAGCAGCCATCATCACTCCTATCTCTAGAGGCATTTCAGACGGGAATTGATCACGCGGCACCTGCTGAATTGCATCATCAGAGCGCTCTCCGTAAGCTCGGTCAGGGGTTAGCGTAAATTCTCTCTTTTCACCGATTGCAGCCCCCATCATTTCTTGCTCAAATCCTGGAATCATTTGTTGTTTTCCTACTTGGTAGGCTAGTGGGTCTTTTCCATCACTACTGTCGAATACTTCTCCATCGGGAAAACTTCCGGTGTAGTGTACAACTGCTGTAGTACCGTCTTCAATTACCTGTGACATGGAAAAACCGCGCCAATCCTCCCTTGTAACTCTGTGGGTGCAAATTTCCAACAATATTTGTTTTTTTATTGGAGCTAATCATAGGTAATGTTCAACACCATTCGATTTTTCGAAAGAGTGTGAAAGTCAAGGGCCCGGATGACCTAGCCGGAATCGTCCTCAAACCAGATGGTGAGATGGATGATGCTCTCGAGCGGAAACTTGGGCTAGGCGCTGTTGTTATCATTTCACTCTCAGCGATGCTCGGTTCGGGTCTCTTTGTTCTACCAGCATTAGCGATGTTGGAGATGGGTGGTGGTACTAATCCAGTCGGAGGGGTCTGGCTTGCCTACCTCTTAGCCGCAATAATTGTCTTGCCAGCAGCGGTTTCCAAATCTGAGTTGGCAACGGCAATGCCAACCTCTGGAGGCTCATACGTATACGTCCAGAAGACTTTTGGCCCGATGTTTGGTACCATTTCAGGTCTAGGATTATGGGCGAATTTCATGCTTAAATCAGCATTTGCACTTATCGGATTCAAGGCATATCTATGGGTAATTGAGGAAATTATTGGAATCAAAATTAATATCGAAATCGCAGCTTTAGTTTTGTTAGCATTAATTGTTGGAATTAACATCCTTGGCGTCAAGCGTATCAAAAAGGTGCAGACGCCAATCGTTTTGATTTCCGTCAGTTATCTGTTAGCATTGTGTGCCTATGCCTTGGTAACTGTGGAGATGAACTGGGACAATGTGTTTTCCAGAGACGCCTTCGGTGCTGATTGGGAAGCTGTGGCCCGGACTTCGGCATTCGTGTTCGTTTCTTATGCAGGTGTAACAAAAATAGCAGCTGTAGGTGGTGAAATCAAAGACCCTAGCAAAAATATTCCAAACGGAATCCTTCTGTCTTTGCTTGTAAGTACTCTTCTCTACGTTATTGTGGCCTTGGTTATGGCTGCATCACTCGATCCAACTCTCTTCATGGATCCTGATAATGCAGGGTACGCTAGAGAGGATCCAGTCTATGTATTTGCAGAAGATATTGGTGGAAAAGAAATCGGGATAATCGCTGCTTTACTTTCAGTATTGACGATGACTTCAATGTCGCTAGCCGGAATAATGGCATCATCGCGGTTCCCATATGCAATGGCCACAGATAAGCTTCTTCCATCCTTCTTAGAAAAGGTTCACAAAGAGTATCAAACGCCTTACTGGGCTATCATTGTGACTGGATTATCTATGGCTGCAGCGATAACATTCCTTCCAGTAAAGGACGTGGCTAAACTTGCTTCAGGCTTCAAAATCATGATTTTCATAGTCATTAACGCGTGTGTAATTGTTCTTCGAACCGCATCTCGCTCTCACACATGGTATGCGCCTGAATGGAAATCTCCGATGTATCCATTCTTCCAAATGCTAGGAATCATTGGTGGATTTGTTCTACTATTTTTGATGGGAGAAAAGGCACTAATTGGAGGCGGCGCTGCAATTGTATTGGGCCTAATTATTTGGAAAGGCTACGGAGAAAAACACGTCGAACTTGAGATTACACCCTGGCAAACTTTTGGTTTACAATATACTGATCCCGAAGAAGTAGAAACACGTCGAAGACTAACAGCATTCTACGCTGCTGATATTGACGGAAATGGAGAATTGAATGTGGAACAATATCTCTCCGCAATGGATGCATTAGGGTACACCCCCGATGCAGAGCGTGAATTGAGGGTAGTATTCGATGAGGCTGATACCGACGGAAACGGAATTATCGATATCAATGAGTTCCTTTTAAGCGTTGCAAAGCATGAATCTAATGATTAAGAAAGTTCGATTAAATCGATTTCGAAGTCGAAATACATCGTCGGTTGATTGAAGGCCACAACCACGCTCGCAAGTTCCCAAGTGGTGAGCAGATGGCAATCTCAAGTCGCGCTAAGAAGGTCACGACACACACCCTGCAGGAGATGAAGCAAGCCGGTGAGAAAATCACTATGCTGACATCATACGATTACTCCTTAGCAAGGTTAGTCGATTCAGCCGGAATTGATGTGATTCTAGTTGGAGACTCTGCTTCTAACGTCATGGCTGGTAACGAGACCACCGTTCCGATTACTCTCGACCACATGATCTACCACGCTCAATGTGTAGTCAACGGGGTTGACCGTGCTTTGGTCGTAGTCGACATGCCATTCGGTAGTTACCAAGGTGACTCCAAGACTGCACTTGACTCCGCAATCCGCATAATGAAAGAATCTGGAGGTCACGCGGTCAAACTAGAGGGTGGAGAAGAGGTCGCTGAGTCAATTCAGAGAATTGTCAGCGCGGGTATTCCAGTACAGGGTCACCTTGGCCTGACACCACAATCAATCTACAAGTTTGGAACATACACCGTTCGCGCAAAAGAAGAAGCTGAGGCGGCTCAACTGCTGAAGGATGCAAAGGCAATTGAAGCGGCGGGGTGCTTTTCCGTAGTGTTTGAGAAGATTCCAGCCGACTTAGCCGCTAAGGTCAGTGCCGAATTATCGATTCCAACGATCGGAATAGGAGCTGGACCTGATTGTGACGGGCAGGTCTTAGTTCTACACGACATGCTAGGAATCACCAAGGATTTCAGTCCAAGATTCCTAAGGCGTTATGCAGACTTGGGCGAGTCTATCGATGGAGCAGTGAAACAATACATCACAGATGTCCAAAGTGGAGAATTCCCCAATGCTGACGAGTCCTATTGATGTCTCAAAGCATATCGGAGGGAACCTTCAAGGACACCCGACGCTGGATGCTGAGGGACGACCATGAGCGAGATGTGGGTTGAGCGACACCGACCGCAGACGGTCGCAGACATCAAAGGCCAGAAAGCGGTCGTCGATAGGCTTGTGGCTTATTCACAAAAACAAACCTTCCCTCACCTACTTTTCGCCGGCCCTCCAGGTACCGGAAAGACGACTGCTGCTCTTGCATTGACCCGTGATGTGTTTGGTGAAAGTTACCGAATGAATCTGCTGGAAATGAACGCAAGCGATGAGCGTAAATTAGAATCGATCCGAACCAAAGTCAAGGGCTTTGCAAAAACTGCTCCTGTTCCTGGAACTTCGTTCAAGGTAATTTTTCTTGACGAAGCCGACGCTTTGACTCCTGACGCTCAAGGAGCACTTCGTAGAATTATGGAGCAACATTCCCAGACGTGCAGATTCATTCTTTCCTGCAATTATTCATCGAAGATAATCGAGGCGATTCAATCTCGTTGCGCTGTATTCAGGTTCCGTCCACTCGCCGAAGATCAAGTCGATGAGATGATTCGCAGTGTAGCATCTTCGGAGGATATTACCTTGGAAAACGAGGCTGCTGAGGCGATAGTTCACGTCAGTTTGGGCGACCTGAGGAAAGCGATTACTGCTCTACAGGTAGCCGCTTCGCTTTCGTCAACTGTGACTCGCGATTTAATTTACGAAACCACTGCAACAGCCCCTCCAGAGGAGCTGCATGGTTACTTACTAGCCTGCAAGGAAGATGGATTCCAGCCAGCTCGTCGAAGACTCAAGGGGTTGTTGGACAAGTATGGATTAGCAGGTACTGATATGGTCAACCAATTACATAGAGGATTGGGGGAAGTTGCCTTCCTTGATGAAAAGCAAAAGTTGGCTGTTACAGAAGCTATGGCTGAGACCGATTATCGGATGGTCGAGGGTGGTGGAGAAGCATTACAACTCGACGCAATGACGGCAACAATCTGTTCTCTTCTCAGTAATTGAGAATTTTTTGGGTTCTGGCTAATTCATCTTCAGACAAAATTTTGTCAAGTCGTTTTACTTTAGCCCATGATGCAGGATGTGGAATGTGGATAACCAATCTTTCTTTCCCACCTAAACGAAATGTTCCTTGAACCCCAAATTCTTCAAGCGGAGCAACAGTTGATTCGAACCAACTCGATGCCTGATTTCCCAACAATATCAATACTCTAGCTTCTGAGAAAGACAGAATCTCATCCATCCATTTATTCGAACAATGACTTAGGCATTTTTCAACACCATCTTCATCTTTAGATTTACAATGTACTACTTCCGTCATCGCGCAATCAACTCCCATCAATACCTTCCTTCCGAAGGCCCGTTCTGATTGCAAGTTTACACTATTCCAAAAAGCAACAGATCGTTTAGCATAATTTTCCCCATCTGTGAGTAGTACTTTTCGATTATTCGTCCAATTACTTTCAGGATTGAATCTATTCGAGAAGAAATCCAAGATTACCTCATCGGTCCAGACGCGATTTGGATAGGCTTCTTCTGAATTAATTGAGGGATTTGAAGCAATGAACAATAATTTTGCATTCTTCAAATCACCAGACCAAGGTTCAGGTAATTGGAAGCCATCCCATTGCGGGTCTTGTGTGTTAACAATCTCGTGACATGGGTGCTCATGATTTGTTTCTGCTCTAGAGATTTCCTCACATCGACAGATTCTCAGAAGCAACTCATCGGAGGCTGTCATGAACATCGACATTTGTATGTGCTGAAATAGGTTCAGGCGGTCGCAACTGTGACTACGGCAATACTGTAGGTCCTTTCCCAGACATTTTCATCCCATGGATCGCCAACTTCACTCAAACGAACTTTGATTTCATATTGTCCGGGAGTAAGACTTCCCAAATCCCATGCTAAGCCAATATCCTCTGAGTGTTTGATAACCACCGGATTACCCAATTTATCAACACTAACCCATGAATTGTTCACCGATTCGAAAGTAGCCCGAGCTTCGGTTAAATCTGATGCCGTTCCATTTGCAAGTTCACCAACCAACGCTCCGTATTTCCAAAAACTAACTTGCACAGTCGCGTTTTCTGCGTCCACATTGTCCCTTACTGCCATTCCTAGCACAACATCAACGGTTCCTTGATTCAAGGCAATTGTATAGGTTCCATCTATCATTCCCGCGTACTCTATAGAATCTGTATTCTGGACATCTATTCCATTAGCAAGCGTTGGTGGGGCAATATCAGCAAGTGGTGGGTTAACCAAGAGGAATGAAATTGCTAACCAAGAGAAAATGTAGAGAAAACTTGCTCTGAACCAGTTTCCTCCATCATAACGGTCTGACCATTTGTTTGGAATCAATAACTTGTGCATGGTTGGAAGGATTACAACTAGGGATAATGGAAGCACCCAAAGAATTGCTTCAGATTGGCTTAATGTCGGCATTACTACGTATCTCATTATGAGACCCATCGTCAATCCGAATACAATTACTAACCACATGGAAAAAGCATCTGCTTTTTCTTTCTCGAATGCTTCTCCAGGTTCGAATGGCTCAATTTTTCGGCTCTTCACTTCCTCTTTTTTCGAATCCGAGCCCTTTGGGCGTTTCTTACCCGAATATGCGCTTGCGCGCAGGGCGGAATCGACGTCGACCACGAATGTCGGAAGCCCCGCTATTCATCAAGGGTATGGGCGGCCCCGGTTGATTCTCAAATCCCAAAATTAGCAATAACGATATGCAGCACATCACATGACGATACATGGAAAACCGACCGCGACTGATTACACCAGTATTGATTGTCGGCTGTCTAATCGTTCTGGTTGGCTTCGCGATTAGAGCCTCCTTCGGAGTATTCCAGATCCCAATTCAAGAGGAGTTCGACTGGCCTAGAGCGGAGTTCAGCCTAGCAATCGCAATCCAAAACTTGGCTTGGGGATTCGGTGCCCCGTTCTTTGGTGCATTCGCTGAAAAAATAGGTGACAGAAAGGCGATCATCCTCGGAGCTGTTCTCTATGCTATAGGTCTAGTTTTGACTACTGGAGCGACTTCACCACTAGCCATTCAATTCTACGAAATCCTCGTAGGATTCGGTATCGCAGGCACAGGATTCGGAGTGATTCTAGCCGTTGTTGGTAGAGCCAGCGCCCCCGAGCATCGCTCGATGAGTCTAGCCATTGCCACCGCGGCTGGCTCGGCTGGTCAGATAGTAGGGCCGATGGTTGCCGTAATTCTTCTCGAAAGCATGGCTTGGCAATCGGTATTCATGATATTCGCTGCGTCAATTCTTGCAGTTTTACTTCTTCTTCCATTCATGCGCGCGCCAGAGCGTGCGGCTAAGGAAGATATCGAGGAAACTCTCGGAGAAATACTCCGAATCGCCTTCAAGGATCCATCTTACATGATGATATTCGTGGGCTTCTTTTCATGTGGTTATCAATTGGCTTTCATCACAGCACACTTCCCCGCATTAGTGACAGAGATGACATTCGCTGAATCAATAGAGAGCAGTGGTTGGTGTGGCGATCTAGGAATCGATTCAACTGCTGCACTTGGTGGATTAGCGATTTCAGTAATCGGAGCGGCTAACATACTCGGAACTCTGTTAGCTGGTTGGGCCGGCAATAGATACGGAAAGAAATGGCTCCTTTCGGGAATTTATGCCGGGCGCTCAATTGCTGCAGCTTGGTTCATAATGACTCCAATTACAGCCAATACTGTGATTATTTTCTCCTTCGCAATGGGATTCCTTTGGCTTGCAACCGTACCATTGACCAGTGGCTTAGTAGCACATATCTACGGGCTAAAGTACATGGCAACTCTGTATGGTATAGTCTTCTTTTCACACCAATTGGGAAGTTTCGTTGGAGTATATCTTGGTGGAGTTTTGTACGACATGTCAAACAGTTACACAACGGTTTGGTGGATAGGAATAGCAGTAGGTATATTCTCCTCGTTAATTCACTTACCCGTAAAGGAAGAATTCAGACTAACGAAGCCCGAACCGTCCCCTGCATGACTGTAATGCTCAAATGGGGTAGTCAGTTGGAGCGAGATATTGCCGGGGTGGCGTAGTTGGTAGCGCGTCGGACTCATAGGGTACAGATGACGGGGATTTTCCTGTCGTCACGAATCGATGAGCGCACAAGCCTAACCGAAAATGTCTGAGACATCCGAAGGTCGCGGGTTCAAGTCCCGCTCCCGGCACCACA
>MDTE01063689.1_pt1 | contig 11377 bp, 3 predicted proteins | sample 811231 | NCBI WGS metagenome assembly MDTE01 (sample SAMN05326651, study PRJNA326480) | marine metagenome | isolation source: seawater | place: Indian Ocean: Red Sea | collected 2010
CACTTATAAATCTCCCAAATTTTATCTTAGCTTCACTATCCTAGTCTCATTTATCCTAGTTAAATACCCGGATAGAATAGGGCTAGTGAATACGGTACCATGGTACCGTGGTACTGGTACCGTAGGTACCGTACCGTAGGTAGGTACATACGACCGACAGTCTGAGCAACTGGTCTGTCGCGGAGTGATGCCGTTAAAGTGATGGCGTGCCTGGCGGTGGGCGGGCGAAAATATTGGCCGCAAGAATGAACCCTACGCAGCGCCGATGGAGCATCCTGCGCTAACATGCTTTCAGCAACGTGGCGAGTCGCACGCGCGCTTGATCTGCTTCCCTCACACGGGCGGAGGTGCACATGCCTACGCTGATTGGGGTCAATCATTGCCAGGATGGCTGGAAGTACACAGCGTTGCTTACCCTGGGCGTGGTTCTCGCCTTGGTGACGCATTTTGTGAGAGTCTGGAGGCTGTGGCGACGGAGTGCTGCGCGGCAATTCGCATGATTGCAGACCGACCTTTGTTCCTTCTGGGGCATTCGTTTGGGGCTCTGGTGGCCATTGAGGTGGCGTTGCGTCTCGATGCAGATGGGTTGACTCCCCTGCGGGTTTTCGCGTCTTCGATGCCCCCCCCCCAGCTGATGCGTCGATGGAGTTTGTCGCTGACGGCAATGCCTGACGCCCAATTACTGACCGCATTGGCACGACGGGGGTGGTTGAGCGCCGCAGTAGGCGAGATTGGCGGCCCGGCTATGGTAAAATATGGCCTACCGCCTCTTCGTGTGGACCTACGGCTCCTAGAAACTTATCAGTGTTGTTCGACAGCAAAGCCTATGCCTATCACAGCAATTGGGGGCGAGTTGGATGGAAGTGTATCGCAGGCGGAGCTAGATGCCTGGAGTATGTGGTCCGATTCGGAGTTTGAAGTAAAAATTGTGCGTGGGGGTGGGCACTTTCACATTGAGACACATGCGGAATTAATGCGTGCAATGATCAGTTCTTCCATCGTGCGCCTAGCGGTGTCGATACAATCTGGGTTTGGCATGAGCTCCACTCATGCGTGCTTGCCGTTTGAAACTTATCATTCTAGGAGCGCTGCCTTCTCTCCCTGCAGAGGAGTGTCTTGGCATTGTCTGATGGCCTCGTGAAGGGACCAGAGAGTGCTGACGCAAGCGCGTTAGTTATTGAGCAGCTTGGTTTGCTTTCGGGAGCGTCGTCCTCGAGGCGAAACGCGGCAGCGGTTATTTCTCCAGGCACACGGGAGCCAACAACAAGTTTCTCAAGAATATACCATCTTGTCTGTGTGTTGGCTGCGGCTCTTGTCGGGTCGCCGTTCTACTTATTACCCGAGACTGTCTGCGCTGTTTACCTTCCGGCTTCAGTCGAGTATGTGATCGCAAATCTGGCCATTTTTGCGGCTCGTGCAGCCATGGTTTATTTCGAGGTGAATTACACGCGAAAATTGATTGCAGACTTGGTTACCGCATCAGGCACTCTATGCGTACTGACACAAAAGCGACTGTCGGCACACCTCCCCGAGGGCCTGGCCCATGTGCTACTCGACGCGAGCTGGGAGACAAAGCTGTGGGCTCTCGTTGCGCGTGCCGCACTCAATGCAGGAGCCATTTCCAGGCTCCTTGACTCGCGCGTTGACCCACGGTCACTCGCATACTGTAGCATGTCTAGCGGAACAACCGGAGCGCCCAAGGCTATTCTTGTCGAGCATCACAGCTTTATGCACAACATTCGGGCTCGGAACGCAGTCTGCCCATATGACTCAAATCCAACGGTGGACATCGAGGCATGTAATGTATTTTTCGTGTGGGAGGCCCTGCGTGCGCCCACCTACGGCCGATCAACACTTGTTGTGCCAAATGATGTTGTCGTTGACGGGAAGCAACTTCTCAGGTTTCTTGTCGACTACAGAGCTACCCGCTTCATGGTCACACCTTCGTTGCTCCGTAATCTTTTGGATCAACCGAGGTTGGATTTTGCCCGCTTTGTTGGCTCACAACTAAGGTATGTTCTACTCGAAGGGGAACTGGTGCCAACAACACTCGTCGCTGACTTCACTTCTGCGTTTGCTACGTCCCGGACTACGCTCGTCAACTATTATAGCACCTGGGAATCACTCGACGTAGCATGCACTACGCTTTTTGATCCAGCAAGGAAGAATCGAACCAAAATGTGGCTTCGTGCACTCCCACCTGGTTCAGCTTTCGCTCCAGTCGGGAGGCCTCTCCCCTGGGTGTGTTTTCTTGTTCGGGACAAGGCCTTTGGCCACATTGTCCCGCGTGGTGTCCCTGGCACTATCCACGTCGTTGCCAAGTCTGTAGCGTAAGCATCCCCAGCGTTGGTGCTAGATAGTTCCTTAGTGAAAAACGCGGGGGCGTGCTTTACTGTTGGGTCCTTCGCAGGCGTGGCTACCTAGGAGACCCCGAGAAAACAGCGACGAGATTCTTTACTAATCCTATGCCAATGCTTGCTTCGTCGCATGATGGTGTCGCGAGGGCAACTCTGGCAGTCCCATGGTTACTAGATGCGGCGGTGCGCTGCTATGACACGGGGGACCGGGGAATTGCTCTCGAAACCGGTTCACTCCTTCTACTCGGCCGCGCCGATGCCACGATTAAAATCCGCGGGTTCAAGGTTGCGCTCAACTATGTTGAACGTAATATCGCAGCAGCGCCGAGCATTCATGCATGCATTGTGCGTCCGGTCATCGACCAGTCACAGCAGCCCAAGGGCCTTGTCGCGTATGTTACTGCGACATTAGCTTTCAGTATGCAACATATCACGCAGCACCTCAAAGAAGTGCTCCCAGAATATGCTATTCCATCCCATATCGTGTTGCTTGAAGCGTTTCCAAGTAAGCCTGGCAGCGGCAAAGTTGATTACTCACGGCTTCCGGCGCCGACGTGTGCGGACCGACTCACAGAAAATGTGATCCGCCTCGCAGAAAAGCGTGATACTGCAGCAGAGATTGCCTTTCGTCATTCAACCCTTGATGCTGCTACAGGGGACACTCAGGACCCCCTCTACGACAGTTGGGGCCGCGTTGCTGCAGGTGCTATATCAGATGCGTTCAATACCGTGCTTGAGCGCACTGTGCCGCTTAACAGCAACTTTTTTGAGCTCGGCGGCCATAGTCTTCGTGCATCCAAGACAGTCGGGTTGATCAACACGACGCTTGGCGTTGATCTTGCCGTTGTCGACCTCTTCGAGGCACCCAGTATTGTGGAGCTTACTGGTCTCTTGGTTAGAAGACGCCACGATATGATCGGCAGGGCCAGTACACGTAGATCAGGGGACAGCGACCAGTTCCCTTTTGCAAATGTGAAAGCCGCAACAGGAAATGTAGGCCCGTGGCAGCAATCACTTTTCGTTGTTGGCGCTGCAGCAATCCTACCTGGTGCGGATGATTTGATCACCCTCTGGCACAATATGATATCAAGCTACGACAGTCTTTCAGTGTTTACAGCCGGAGATCTACGATCAAGGGATGTGCAACCAAGCCTAATTGCCGACTCAAACTTTGTACCAGTAGCTCAAATGATTCGTGGAGCGCTTGTTATTAGCTTCGATGCTTTCTTTTGGGGAATTAGCGTGCGGGAGGCCCGAATCATGGATCCACAGCATCGAAAGCTTCTTGAGGTTGCCTGGCACGCGCGAGAGCGTGCAGGCCGGGGTGTGCGGCTGCGTTCGAACTTCGTTGATGCTACCGGAATTTTTGATGATGCTGGTGTTTTTGCGTCAACAGGCATTGATGGTTACTTGATTCATCACCTTGGTGGTGCCCCATTGCTTGATATGGCGAATCCAGGTGCCGTCTGGCTCGGAGAGACTGGCTCGGAAAAGGACTACGCCCCTACACGGGTTTCGTATCAGCTTGGCCTGACAGGCCCGAGTGTATCTGTGGGTTCGGCGTGCTCTTCGTCTCTTGTTGCATGTGCTTTAGCTACAACAGCTATTTTTGTCGGTGATTGCCGTGCGGCTCTTGTCGGTGGAGCGAGCCTCACATTTCCAAACCTAGGCTACAAGTTTGTCGACGGTCTTGTGCACAGCGCAGATGGGCGTGTCAGGCCGCTTGACGTGGCTGCGAGTGGTACGCTGTTTGGCGACAGCGTCGGTGTGCTGTGCCTCGAAGTGGATGACGACGGCAATTCAGGTCGGCCTATCCTCTGCCAGCTTGTGGCGACGTCGGTCACTAATGATGGCCGTGCCAAAGCCGGGTACTCAGCGCCATCAGCACTTGCCCAGGCACGTGCCATCACTCAGTCTACCCGCCGCGCCAGACTAACAGGTCGCGACGTAGACGCAGTTGAGCTGCACGCCACAGCTACCAAGCTCGGTGATGCCATCGAGGTCAGCGGAGTTACGCGTGCACTTGGTGTGCGCGAGGCGGCTACCGACGCGCCTCTACGCCTTACCTGCATCAAAGGCAATATTGGCCACGCAAACTGTGCAGCCGGCTTAACTGGCCTACTAAAAGCCTGCCTGATGCTTGGTCACGATACTGCTACGCCTATAGCCCATTTTAAAGCCATAAATCCAAAGATACGAGTACCAACAGGCGCCCGAATCGTTACTTCTGACCTGGATCACGATATCGACCATCTTGGCATCAGCTCGTTCGGTGTTGGTGGCACAAATGCGCATGTGGTGCTGTGTGCAGCGCCACATGTGGCTGTGCACGCTGCTGGCCACTATGGCTTGTCTCGCGCTGATAATAGGGACACATACTGCAACTACCATCAATCTGACCATTATGTAGTTCCTTCTGCACCGGATGGCGAGAATGGTCTCCTTGCAGCAATCGCCTATGCTGCTATGCGCGATGCTGCAGCAAAAGCCGCGGCGTCTGCAGCACTTGTTGTTGGTCGGCCGCTTACTGCAAGCGCGAAGGTGACTGCTGCCATTTTGGCTGATAAGGTTGACCACGCATTAGCCCCGTCTCGACCTTTATGCGTGGCTCCTGCACAGCGTAGCTGTAATCGTGGCCAAATCGCTACTGCAGCGCGGTCGGAGTCAATTGATGGCGTTGGTGCGGCCGAAAATCCACGGGCGCCCGAAGTTCTCCTTTTGTCAGCGCGGACTGAGGCATCACTTCGAGGGCTTGTTGCGCAGCTTCGGGACTTCTTGACTGAACTTCCGCCCGAGTCCAGTCTTGAGGACGTTTCTTTTACGCTTCAGGAAGGTCGTAATCACTGGCCCGAATGGCGTGTCGCTGTTGTTGCGAAGACAGCTGCAGAAGCGGCGCAAGGTTTTGCAAAAGCTGAGCTTGTCGCCCCAGCTTCGCCAGTACCAGCAACAAATGGAGAACTCTGTGTGGCCATCGGTGGGTTCACAGGTGGCCAGGATTCGCTGACTTGTATTCCTTTTGGCGTGGCCTTTGATCTATATGAGACCCATGCTGCATTTCGAAGCCGGATCCGTGCTTGTGCATCGATCCTGGACGGGCCACTGCGGAGTCTTCCGCCCTACGACACGCCCCAAGGACGAACCTTTGCCCCGGACTCCCTCCTTGACGCACTAGGCTACACGGAAGCGGCACGCCTTCGCTCGACGCTTGCGACCCACGGCAAGTCGTCTGTCCTTGCTGCCGACCTGACGCGCTCTCCTGTGATGAATGCGGGCATATTTTATCTATCGTGAAAGTACCTCGCCATCATTGCGCATCGCTGTCCAATATTCTAATGACTGACACGCACCCCGCAGGCTTGCACGGCCTGCTGTTGCCGAGCCGGCGACATTTGCCCTTCTTTACGCGCTCGGATCCTGCCTGGCCTTTGGGCATGGCGATGCACCGGCCTTTCCTTTGAGCCCCTTCTTTGCCGCTGTTGCCGGCAAAGGCATCGGCCAGCTTGTTGCTCTAGCGCTTGATGGCGCCATAGCACTCGATGATGCGTGCCTCCTTGCTCTAGAGCGTGGCCTACACCTCGGAGAATATGACACTTTTGAAACTTTGCTCAACCTCCGTTTTCAGGATCGGCCCGGGCTTATTCGCGCGCCCCAGCGTGCTCCGATCGCAGATGGTGTTCGTGGCGACGGATGGCTCGGTCTGCTTGATGCCAGGGACCCGGCCTACTGGCGTCGCCACGCGGAGCAGGATCATGCGTGCAATCTCGGCTCGACCTGGACAAAAAATCTCGAACAACTCCTGAGCTGGCAGCCAGCCTTCGTTGTTGCCATTGACTGTGTACGCCAGAAAGATGCTGATGTTGCTTTGAATTTGGTCGAGATGCGTGGTCGCCAATTTACCGCTCCAGTTGCAGCGTGCATAACCGCTGGCACAAGAGGCGCCTATGCCATCACCAATTGTCTTGCTCAAGCGTGGGTACACGGCGTTGACGTTCATTGGAATAATATGCGTGTTGCAACACACGGGTCTGACGGCGCGCGCTCGCCTCCGCAAATCATATCCGGCATCCCGGGCTATATCTTTGCTGCCACTCCACATTGGACTAATCCCAAAGCATCCTGCTATGCGCCCGTCGACGGCCAGTGTGCGGAGGGGGGGAAATCGACGTCGAAACCTTCAAAATTGTGTCAGTTGCCAACAGGACGAGCGATTGCGTGCCTGCCTAATCATTCGGCGCTTGTGCGAAAGAGTTCCAACTCGGGACCGTGGACTGCACGTGCTATCTGCGCAGCATACGCAGGCGGGACAAGCTCGACGTTTAACACATGGCGCGTATTAGCTCCTCGTTGGCTTGATATTATTGTTATTGAGCTTGCTGGTCGAGGCACACGTGCCGACGAGGCTTCTACCGAAGATGATGCCACCGACGAGTCTGAGCTTGCATCGCTACGCATTTCTGTTGATTCACTCGTCTCTGATGGACTTCCCTGGGTTTTTGTGGGTCTAAGTGCGGGTGCGCTCCTGTGTCTTGAGCTTATCAATTCAAAGTCATGGCCGTTACTGATGCGAGTTGTTCTTGCCGGTCGCGGGCCGCTCCATACTTGGACTGGACCCACAGTTTTAATTCCCAGCGAGGACGAGATAAAGCGCATGTACGCATTTGCGCCACAGGACATGATGGTGTCTGACGCATTTGCACGCATCGCACTCCCACGGCTCAAAGCTGATCTTGGACGAGACGCGCGAGCTGAATATCGTCTCTCGTGCCGTCTGGATTCTGTGGGCTTCCTCCTAGATAAGCCGCTGCTAGTATTGTGTGGTGCTCACGACTCGTCTTTCTCCCTTGACGTTGCGGTAAACTGGTGCGATTCTACATCTTGCCCTGACTCTTTGCTCATAGTTATGCCCGGTGGTCATGGGTTTCTCCTCCACGCTATTGGTGCCGTCCTTGCCGAAGTCGTCACGCTCCTCGAGTACACGCGACCTATGACTGCCTTGAAGATGGGACGCGCGCTCGCATTGCCACCAACCGTAGCTTACATCGTAGGCTGGGATCAGCTTCATCTTCTCGACTACAACGCAGACCCACCAACTGCCCATGTAGTAAATCTTCGGTCGCTCCACAGAGAAGCTATAAAACATGTCTTGGCAGCCACAACACATGCTGGCCACTTAATTCTGGACTGTCTGGAACCATGGCCAATAGATGGCGACACTGAATGGCTGATGCGCGAGGAGGCCGCTGCATTTTCCTTTGTTCAGGTCCTCAAAGCCCTCGCAGAGAGAGCGAAAAAATGCGTTGTGTACATAGTCAGTCGTACGTCAATGCGCGGTGCACTAGTGGCCGGAACCGCGAAGTGCGCGGGCTTTGAGGTGCCTGAGCTGGACTGCCGACGTGTTTATCTCCGCGTGTCCTCGGCTGCCGTGAGGGCCCTTGACGAGCAGGCGCGCATCCGACTTGTCTCCTTCCTTGCTATCGCAGCCCCTGCTGGAGAGACGGATACAATCCTGACACCAGACGATGGAACTCTCACTTCAATGAAATGGACTTGTACCGGGCAGCGAGCGCGTGCTCATGAGTCGGTGGTGCAGAACCATGCTTCGCTTTATGCGCACGCAAAATCCGTACTGGGGACCTCGAGCTATATCCTCATCACGGGCGCTTCGGGCGGCCTTGGGGTCGCCCTTATTGACTGGCTAGTTGACATGGCACAGATCTTTGCCAGTCGACTGATTCTTGTAGTCCGAAACGGACGCGCAGCATCACGCTTTGATAGCTGGAATGTAAGACCGCGCATTCGTGTTGCCAAGCTCCTTCACTGCCTCGATGACCTCGAGGCTGCCAAACTCCCCCCTTGCTCAACTATTTTTCACCTTGCTGGCACCCTCAAGGATGCCATGCTGCCCTCGCTCACGTATGAATCTTTTTCAAAGCCAATTGTACCCAAGGCTGGTGGCTTAATCTCACTTCGACGCCTCAGCTCTGATTCGAACTGGCCTGTGCGGAGCCTTGTCGCGTATTCAAGCACAACTTCCCTATACGGCTTTGGCGGCCAGACCAACTACGCAGCTGCCAATTCAATCCTTGACGCTGCTGCTGATTTTGGTGACGATGATAATGACAATCGCGGAGAACGACACCCATCAGTTATAGTCAGTGCAGAACGACCGCGTTGTTGAAACCTGACTCAATGCTTGATTCCACAGGTTGCTGCTATTCACTGGGGTCTTTGGGGTGGTGCCGCTGGGATGGCTCAAGAGGGAACAAAGGCATGGGACACAGCCATCAAGTCTGGTGATCAGCCTCTTCCAACTGAAGTCGCTTTTGCGGCTCTTGGGGCGGTCCTCACTTCCCACCGACGGGGATCAGCCCGCCCCGCCATCTTTTCTGTCGAGGAATGGTCCTGGTCACCCTGGAGATTCCTAGCGGCCACGACACATTTGGTCCCTGCTCGTGCACGTAACACTCCACAAATTATGTCTGCCGCCTCAAGCTCCCCTGACGGTGTTCGACTTTTCCTTGAGGCTAGAGTATCGGATTGGCTTCCCGATCAGACCCTTGAAGCACTTGGCCTGGACTCGCTAGATCTTGCGCAAATACGGGCTGACACAACTCAGCTTGGCCCAAAGCTCCCGCCTTTAGCTTACTTCGCTGACGCCGACCGCACCCTTGGCGAGCTTGCCGTGCTTCTCAGGGACCATTTTTCCTTGCAGTAGTAGCGATTGGTGCCCGTTTGTTCTTGCTTCCTGGCCAACTACGTGGAGTTTTCCGCCCTTGGGAAGCCGGGGGCGCAGCGAGAAGACAGCTAAGTGGCGAGATGAGGGGAGGGTCATCACCCCCGCAGTATATGAGTTTCGGCGTTTTTTTTACATCAGAACGGACGCTCACAGCGGCTCACGGGAAAACCCTCCCCTACCCCTCTACAAGCTCCTGGGGTTAACAACCCGTACTAAACCGGCCGGGTTAATAACCCCGGGCGGCGGCTCAAGGGGTTAATAACCCCTCGGGTTATGGCAACCTAGTGCAAATGGTACTATAAAACTTGAAAATCAACTTGAACTTACAAGTAACTAAAATTGTCAGATCAGGGCCGAACCCCCAAATTGGACCACTGGCAAATGAAAACTTAAAAAATCGAACTTGAAGCCTCAGAGGCTGAGTGGAGATCGGAGTCCACTGGCACGCCGGGCTACTAGTAACTGTGACTTGAACTTTCCGAAGTTCCCCCTTTCGTAGCTTAAATCCGGAAACTCGGGGCTAGACGGGGCGATCAGCCCCACGGGGGGTGGTCTTTTTGGAAGCAGAAGGGGCGATCAGCCCCGACACTGTCAAAACCCACCGCACTGTAAGGCCCTCTGAGCCCAGGCGGCCCACAAGAGGGCCCCACGAGTCCCCCCGAACGAATTCCCAGGTACAGGCGCGATGGAGCGAAAACCCATGGTGGGGTCCGGGCAGTCCGGCCCTTTATCCGATCATCACCCTTAGGCGCAGTACTAATTTCTCCCCGCCTGCGCCTGCAACAACCCGTCGCGAAAAGCACTAACCTGGGACTTCTTCTTTCTTGGGAGGAAGACTGCACGTGTACCGCGCTGAGTTCCCACCTCTTTCAACCTACGCGTGCGAACTACATTGAGGAGGACGGCAAATGAACACTCACATGTCAAAGTACTGCGTCAGGAGAAGTAGATCGATCACATCCTTTGGTGTCGACCCTTTGACATTACCAGAGAACTGCGATATCGAATCCCGCAGGCCATCGACGATCGCTTTTCGTTGGCGCGCTACGCCGACACCTAAGGGTGGAGATTAAAGTCAAGGCCCCACAGGGTCAACTAAAATATTGCGGCTCATGCCTGACCAGATAGATATTTGCTTTCAGCTTGGGCCTCTGCGGATTTCACCAGCAATATTTTCTCCTAGAAGTATCAGCGGTAAAAGAAAAGGTGCCTTTTTCCTAAAGAGTTTTGTTTGCACACTGATATATCACGCCCTCCGCTTTTTCGAAAGCAGCTTCCTTGAGGCGCTTCGAGGCATTAATTTCGTTCATGGCAGTCTTGACCCGACCGTCGGGCGAAATATCAGTTACCAGGGCATTGTGTATGACGAATCCGTACTCGCTCATAACACCTACACAACGCCAATTTTGACGAGGTTCCTTGAGCCATAGGACGATGCAGCAAGTGCCTGATAATTCCCTCTTAACGGATTGGGCCACCATTTCCTTCGATTCAAACGCTTTATCGAGCGTCAACAAGGGCAAGGTCGACCGCACTACATCATACACATAGCTCTTGATCTGCTCCGATGGATCATTGAGCACGTAGAACGCCTCATATACATATTCTTCTTTGACTTTGTACTGTACGGATATGATCACGTTTAGAAATACGTTATCACTTGTCTTTGTTTCGCCTGCGCAGGACGTGCCGATGAGACGTGCTCGACAGTGCGCGCGTCGACGCAGCAACTCCCTCGCAGGACGCCGAGTCACGCAGGCTACGTCCAACTGCTGGATCCGTCGGCTAATGCGTCCCGCCTGCACGGAAATCAAAGTTTATGGCTATCGAATCGAGTCCAATTTCCGCGCAGAGCCCTGCTACTGTCTCTAGCGGCCAACAGACACATCGCAATCCGGGCGGCGCCAGCCGTTCATATCTGCCGCAGCGTTCGATAATGCCTATCTCCGACCTGCGTAGCAAATCTCTACGGGTTTTAGCACCGACTATCTGTTCCCAACTCTGCAAGCACGTCGTCACGCACTGAAAACACAAGCAACCTTGGCAGATTGCCGCCATTGTCGTCGGTGCGCCGGGCGTTCGTGTGTCACTACCTCCCGAGCGCTTCAAGCTGGGCCACTACTTGGATTAGACACAGTGGGGGGGGGGACTATGAAACGGCAGAGTACACGTACAAACGCAGCTAGCCTACATAAAGTAGATCAAGGTACGAGCGGCGTAAACGGCCGGCCTGTACAGCTCGATTGCGAGCATTTCGCTACTTGGATCGTCTTCTAACTCCTCC
>MDTE01148063.1_pt1 | contig 11377 bp, 8 predicted proteins | sample 811231 | NCBI WGS metagenome assembly MDTE01 (sample SAMN05326651, study PRJNA326480) | marine metagenome | isolation source: seawater | place: Indian Ocean: Red Sea | collected 2010
AACGATATGACCATTTTCTGCTAATCCTTTTAATGTTCTTGATCCCACATAAGAAAAACTAACAGGATCACCAGCTATAGCTAAATTTATAACTTTATCTTGGCAAGTTCCCCATGGAACAGCTTCCATAGTTACATTAACTCCAGGATTGTCAGCCATAAATTGATCTACAACTGCTTTATCCGCAGGACGGATTTCGCCACCACACATTACGCCATGCATATCTACCGCCATTGATTGAAATGAACTAAATAGAGATATGATAAACGCACTCAGTAGTGAAGTAATAAAGGTAAATTTCATATTTCCTCCGTATAATTATAATTATAAAAGATAGGATTATGTTAATAGTAGCTTACAAGCAAGCTTGAATATTTAAATTTATGTTAATGAATGTTACAAAAGCCTGTTTTTTTCTAGTTTTTTACTGCTCCTGCTGTCAATCCCTCTACTATATATTTCTGTAAAAACAAAAAAACAAATAATACTGGGGCAATACCTACCAAGGATGCTGCCATCATTTCATTCCATTTCACTGTAGTATAGCCAATAAATTCATATAAACCTGCTGGTATAGGCATAAATTCTTTTTTTTGATTGAATGAAATTGCAAATAAGAATTGTTGGGCATAAGAACCTATGAAAGCGTAGATTCCCACAACTACTAGTCCAGGTGTACTTAGAGGCGCTATTACATGGCGCAATATTTGGAGTCTCGATGCTCCATCACAAAAAGCAGCTTCTTCGAGCTCAATCGGAATTTTTTGAAAATAGGATTTTAAAAGCCAAATTGCTGTTGGTATTAAAAATGCTACTCCAGGTACTATCATTGCTTGATATGTATTTAATAACCCAAAGGCTTTTAGTAACTTATAAAGAGGTATTAGCAAAACAGCTCCTGAAAACATGTTAATCGCAAGTAAGAGATATAAACTGATATTTCTAGCTGGAAAATTAAATCTTGCATAAGAGTAAGCAGCTGGAATCACAAATAATAGAGTAATTACTGAAGTCATAGTAGCTAAAAAAAGACTATTGAAAATATAACGACCTAACATTGGTACAGTATTCCACATTTCTCTATAGGCCCAAAAAGATAGATCATCAGAATAAAATTGATAAGGGGATCTAAAAAGGTGTTTGAGTGGTCTGAGTGATGCATAAAACATTTCTACAAAAGGAAGCAGAATAAAAGTCATAAAAATAACTATTCCAAAATATATAAATATTTTTTCTAATATATTATATCTATCCATAAATATATTTTAACTAATTTTTTACGGCACCTGCTGTTAAACCTTCTACAATATATTTTTGTAAAAAAATAAATACTAATAAGACAGGAGCAATACCTACCAAGGATGCTGCCATCATTTCATTCCATTTAATTGTTTGATAACCTATAAACTCATACAATCCCGCAGGTATTGGCATATATTCTTTTATTTGATTGAATGAAATTGCGAATAAGAACTGTTGAGCATAAGCACCTATGAATGCATAAATTCCGACTACTACTAATCCTGGGGTACTCAAAGGAGCAATAATAAATCTTAAAATTTGAATTCTTGATGCCCCATCAACAAAAGCGGCTTCTTCTAATTCTATTGGAATTTTTTCAAAATATGATTTTAATAACCAAATGGAAGTTGGAATTAAAAATGCTACACCTGGGACAATCATTGCTTGGTATGTGTTTAAAAGTCCAAGTGTTCTAAGAACCTTATACAAAGGAATTAATAATACTGCCCCAGCAAACATATTGACTGCAAGGAACAAATAAAGGCTAGAGTTTTTTCCAGGAAAATTGAATCGTGCATATGAATAAGAAGCTGGAATAACAAATAACAAAGTTAGTATTGCAACACAAGAAGCTAGAAAGAAGCTATTAAAGATATATCTTCCTAACATTGGTACAGTATTCCACATTTCTCTATAGGCCCAAAAAGATAGATCATTTGAAAAGAATTGATAAGGAGATCTAAAAAGATGATCCAAAGGTCTAAGTGAAGCATAAAACATTTCTACAAAAGGAAGCAGAATAAAAGTCATAAATATAAATATCCCAAGATAAATTAAAGATTTTTCAGCAAGACTGTATCTATTCATTTGCAACCTTTTTATTTATTTTTGCCAAAAGTGATAAATAAAAGCCAGCAAATAAAGTTAATAATATCATAACAACTACAGCTCTTGCTGCTCCTCTTCCAAACTTATAATTTCCTAGAGCTTGCTTATATGTATCTATAATTAAAGTTGTTGTAGCTCCTCTGGGTCCCCCTTCAGTTAATATCCAAATAATTTCAAATGAATTAAAGGTCCATATAGCTGAGAGTAATGACATTGTAATTATTACAGGGGTAATTTGAGGTAATGTAATTTTATAAAATCTTACCCATCTTGAAGCACCGTCACAATAAGCAGCTTCATATAAATCTTTAGGAACACCCTGCATTGCTGCAAGAAAAAATACTGTTACCATTGGTGTTCCTACCCAAACATCTGCAACAATTGTTGAAATAAATGCACTTTGTTTGTAAGCTAGAAAACCAAAAGGTCCTTCTAGTATGCCAGTTCTCATTCCTACACCTGCTATTATTCCAAAATAACCATTATATAACCATAACCAACCAAGCATACCTATTGCTATAGGGACTACCCATGGAGGCATTACCAAGACTCGGAAAGCTGATCTTCCAAATACATTTGCATTTAGTAAAACTGCTCCAATTAATCCAATAATTAACTTCAAACTGACAGAAAAAAACATCCAAATAAATGTTCTTATTACTATTTTATTAAATTTTTTACTTGAAAGCATTTTTTCATAATTTTCAAAACCAACGTATTCTTCTCCAGCTAAACTAGAATTAGTAAATGACAATCTTACAGTTTCAATCAAAGGCCAAGCAACAATACAAAGTATGTAAATAGCTGCGGGAGCAATAAGAGCATAAGCTAAAAATGTAGGTGAATTATAGGATCTCAATTTTGTTTTATTCATCATTTTATAAATTAAAGCTATCTAGTTTATTCCACGTTTGAGTTAAATCTATTATTTTGCCAGTATTACGAGCCTCATCAATTTTCATTGCAACTAAACCTGCTTCCATACAATCTATAACATTAACTGGTAATTCTTGATTGTTATTATTTATTAAATGATTATTTATATCTTTTAGCATCAATTGATCAGCTCCATAATGGCCTTTTGTTCCTTGTTGAAATGCTGCGCCAAAATTTTCATCAATAATTATTTTTCCATTATGAGAATTATGAGCTTTCAAAAAACCTCTAACAAAATCTCCTTCAACCATGCCCTTTGAGCCAATAATAGCAAATCTTCTAAACTCATCAGGAACATTCATGTTTGTATGAAATGATAATATAGCTCCATTCTGATATTGAATTATAGCAACCTGATGATCTACTATATCAGCATCACTATCAAAAACCTTCTCTTCAGACTCCCAGCCTAGTAAATTATATTTGTGGTATACATGCATATTTTCATTATTTTGTAAATTTGGTGAATTTTCGGGAATAAAAGATCTTCTTCCTCCAAAACTTGCTACTTTAATAGGCCTACAACCAACTACCATTGAGTAAAAATCAATATCATGGCAACATTTTTCAAGCATAAACCCTCCAGAATAACAAGTTTTTCTTCTCCAATTTCTCATAAAAAAACCGCCATGCCATGGCATAATGTGTTCTGAAGCTTCCAAAGAAATAATCTTTCCTAAAGTATCTTTGTTTATTAGTTCTCTCAAAGATCGTGCATGTTTTGAATAACGGAGAACTAAGCCAACTAAAATATTTTCTTTGCCATATTCTTTAATTAATTTTGAGAGTTTCCAAGTCTGTTCTTCATTAGCAACAATTGGTTTTTCCGAAAATATTTTAACTCCTGATTCAAGTCCTTTTTGGATATGCTCTATATGCAAATGATTTGGAGATCCAACCATCAATAAATCTAATTTTTCTTTATGCAACATTTCATCTAAAGAATTATATTCAGTTAGAGGCAGAATGTTTTTTTCTATTGCAAATTTTTTACCAATAGGTTGAGGGTCTACAAAAGCAACCATTTCTGCATCTTTATTAATTTGTTTTAATTCATAAAAGACATGGGCGATACGATTGCCAAATCCAACTGCACCTATTTTCATATAAAATACCTATTAAAATTCATACTATTTCTCAAGTTAAATGATTAAAAATTATGATATTTCCAACCTAAAGTTGTTAAAATTTTCATACTTTGGTTAAGTGCTGCTCTAAAATCATCCCAACCCCTCCTATTATCTTTAGACCAAGCAACTTCAGCTAATGTAGCTAGACGAGGATTAACCATCAAATCTATATATTGTTTTTTAGTAATTGTCTCAGACCATAATTGACCTTGAATGCCAATAATAAATTCATGATATTTGGGATCAATTATTGAAAGAGGTTTCCAAGCATGAACATCTGACACTTCAATTGTTGCAGCCCAGCATATACCTCTTTCATAAGTAGAATTATTATATGCCATATCAAAATATGTTTTTTGCCCTGGACACATTACTACCTGAAAACCTTTTTTGGCAGCTAGTGATGATACTTCAGGATGCTCCCAAGCAAAAATTAAACAATTTTTATCTATATTTCCTTCGCCACCCCCTGAGCCAATATCGTTAAAGGGTGGCAAAGCAGCTTCATTCCATGCGGCGGTTCTTTTGTTTTTCTCTTTAATTATATTAATAACTTTGTTTAAATAGTAATCCTGAACTTCACCAAAAGATGCTAGATTATTCTTTTTCATAAACTTTAACATTTCAGGAGACCCCTCCCATGCTAAATTAGGTCTTTCATCTAATCCAACATGTATTATGTTAAATGGAAATATATTATTTATTTCTTTGATAGTTTTTTCTAAAAAATTCCAAGTTTTGTCAAGAGAAGGGTTAATTGTATTTCTTTTATAATTTCCTACATCTTGAGATTCCATATTTGATTTTCGATCAAACAATTCTGGCATAATTTGGATCAAGGCCCATGAATGAGCTGGCAAATCTATTTCTGGCATAATTTCTATATTCAGAATTGTTGCAAACTCAATTAAATTCTTTACATCATATTCTGTATAGTAACCTCCAGTTTTATTGTAACCACTACCATATAGCGGTGGAATAATGCATTCATAACCCCTGAATGAAGAATTTTTTGCTAAATTTGGAAAACTTTTAAGATCTAATCTCCATGCCTCATTGTCAGTAAGATGCCAATGGAAACGATTTAATTTAAACAAACACATATAAATTAATAAACGCTTAATCTGATCTACATTGTGGAATTGTCTAGCACAATCCAAATGCATTCCTCTCCAGTTAAATTTTGGATTATCTTCTATCTCTCCAATAGGTAATTTGTTTTTATAAAAAAATAATAAATGTATTAAAGTAATTAATGCATATAATTTTCCTCCATAGTCATTTGCAAAAATTTCAACTGAATTTGTTTTAATAACTATTTTATAATCTTCTTTGTTCATTTCTTTCTTTATAAAATTAATTTCAATTCCGCTGGATGAATTAAATGTTATATTTAATAATTTTAAAGTAGGATTCATTATAGTTAAAAATTTTTGCATTTCTTGATCTGAAATATTAAAATTATTGTTTGCTAAATTAATTTTATTATTTTTTAAATTAAATATTTTAGGTTCTGGAACTATAGGGCAATTAATTTTAAAAAAATTTTTTTCATATGTCTTTTTTTTAATTGGATCTAAAAAAATTAACTCATTAATTTTAACTTCAGCTATTATGCCTTCTTTATCAATAATAAAAATTCCTTCTGGACCTGAAGATAAATTGTAAGTTCCAATTCTACTCTTTTGTAATTTTATAAATATTGTTCTTTTTTCTTTTGGTAAAAAACTACTTTTATCTAGATTTAATTCATAATATCTTCCTATTTGTTTAACGATTTTTGCGCCTTCTAATGATTCTATTGAATAAATTAGGCTAAAACATAGCTTTATATCTTGAAAAACCTTAGAAGAGTTGTTTTGCAATTCTATTTCTAATAAATTATTTTTATTAAACTTAGGAGAAATTATAATAAAAGACATTAGAATATAACCATACATATTTTAAACGAATTTATGAATAAGGATAACAATATTTTTAAAAAAATATTTGGCAAAGATGCTTCAATTTCTTGTGGAGCAAATGCTCGAGTAAATTTGATAGGTGAACATACCGATTACACTGGAGGTTATGTCCTACCATGCTTGCTACCTTACAAAACTACTGTATCAATTGCAAAAAATAAAGATCGAAATTTCAATGTATACTCCAAATATTTTGATGAAAAAATTGTTTTTAAAAATTTAAATAAATCAAAAAATAATGATTGGATTGATTACATTACAGGTTGTTTATTTGTTTTCCTAAAGGAGAATAATGAATTTAAAAATATATATTTAGATATTCTAATAAATAGTAATATTCCTATCGGAAGAGGAATTTCCTCTTCTTCAGCGTTATGTGTTGCTACTTTAAAATCTTTGAATAATTTATTTGAAACAAACTACAATGAAAAACAAATAGCTTTATTAGCCCAAAAAGTTGAAAGGAATTATATTGGAGTTTCTGGAGGGTTAATGGATCAAATGGTTTCTTCAATAGGAATTCATGGGAAAGGATTCTTTCTAAATTGTAAAGATTTAAAATATGAATTATTAGATATTCCTCAAGATTGGATATTTTATTTAGTTGACTCTGAAGTTCAAAGAAACTTAAGAAATAGCTCTTACAATGAACGTTTTAAACAACTTAAGGAAGCTGAAAAAATACTTGGCGTTGAATATCTTGGAAAAGTAAAAAGGGAGTGTTTAAATAAAAATGATTTTAATGATGAAGTTATTTTTAAACGCGCTAAACATGTGATTAATGAAAATGAAAGAGTTATCGAAGCTAAAAAATCAATTCTCGATAATAATATAAATAATTTTGGTAATTTAATGAATTTAAGTCACAAATCATATTCAAATGATTTTGAAGCCTCAACAAAAGATGTAGATTTATTAACCAAAAGATCATTAGAATGTGGTGCGTTAGGAAGTAGATTAACAGGTGGTGGTTTTGGTGGATTTACAGTATCATTAGTAGAAAAAAAAGATTATGAAAGTTGGTACAAAAAAATGAAAAAGTATTATTCAGTTGATAAATTTTTTAGAGTATAATGGAACATTATAAACTTTATATTGATGGTAAATTTGTAAATTCTTCTTCACAAAAAACTTTTGTTTCTCAAGATCCTTCAACTGAAGAACCTTGGGCAGTAATTTCAGAAGCTCAAAAAGACGATGTGAATAATGCAGTAGAAGCAGCATATAATGCATTTCACGGAGAATGGTCGTCTATTCTACCTAACCAAAGAGGGGTGTTTTTAAGAGCTATTGGCGATCAGTTAAAAGAAAACGCTGAATTACTTGGTACTATTGAAACACGTGACACAGGCAAGATGTATAAAGAAACTAAATTTCAAGCAAATTATATTGCGGAATATTATTATTATTATGCAGGTCTTGTAGATAAGATTGAAGGCTCAACATTACCTATAGATAAAGCAGATATGCAAGTATTTACAACAAGAGAGCCTGTAGGTGTTATTGCCGCAATCATACCATGGAATTCTCAGCAGCTTTTAAGTGCAGTTAAAATTGCCCCAGCTCTTGCTATGGGAAACACTATAATTGTAAAAGCTTCTGAAGCGGCTCCTACTCCTCTTTTGGAATTAGCAAAATTAATTGATAAGGTCGGTATGCCAAAAGGAGTTGTCAACATAATTACAGGTTTTGCAGATGAGTGTAGTAAAGTCTTAACTTCACATAAAAAAATAAACCGTATTGCTTTTACTGGCGGTATGCATACTGCAAAACATATTGTAAAAAACTCTGCAGAAAATCTATCTCAGGTAACATTAGAACTTGGAGGAAAAAGTCCGGTTGCAGTATTTAACGATGCAAATATTGATAATGCGTTGAACGGAGTTACAGCAAGTATTTTTGGTGCTAGTGGTCAAAGTTGCATTGCCGGGTCTAGACTTTATTTACAAAAAGAAATTTATGATGATTTTTTAATAAAAATTTCTGAAAAAGCTAAAAATATTAATATAGGCCCCCCTATGAATGATGATACTCAAATGGGTCCTCTTGCTACACTTGATCAACTAAACAATATTCAAGATAAAATTGATCAAACTATTAAGCAGGGAGGAAAGTTAATTACAGGCGGTGAAAGACCAAAAGATATGAATCAAGGATGGTATTACAAACCAACTATAATTGAATGCGATCACCATAATTTACCAGTTGCAGAAAATGAATTATTTGGACCTGTATTATCTGTAATGAAATTTTCAGATGAAGATGAAGTTATAAAACTTATGAACGATAATTCATATGGTCTAGCTGCTGGAGTGTTTACTGAAAATAATGGGACAGCTTTGAGGGTTTCTAAGGCAGTAAGAGCTGGGATAGTTTTTATTAACACATATCGATTAATTTCACCAATAGCTCCTTTTGGTGGATTTAAAAATAGTGGGTTTGGTAGGGAGTCAGGAATGGAAACAATAAAAGACTATTCAAATTTAAAAACCACTTGGATTAATACTTCAAAAGACCCGATGGGAGATCCTTTTATAATTAAATAATATTAATAGCGATTAAGTTTTAGTTAACCGCTATTTTAAATTTATGCTTTGCCTACTGGTATTTGTTTTTTTGGATCCCAAAATGGTAAATCTTCAACAACGCATTCCATTTTAGCATAAGGTGAATGAATAAAAAATTTAGATCCTTTACCAGCATGTTCAATAGGTACAAAACAATAAGCAATATTTTTCTTTAATCGAGGAGAATAACATTTTGATGTTACATAACCTATTTCTTCTCCTGAAGAATCGTGGACAGGCCAATGATCAGGAACAAAATAACCAGGAGTATAAGTGGGAGGAACAATTTTTGAAATTGGGTCTCCTAAAATTTCAACCCCTACAAGTTTTCTTTTTATTCCCTCAAGTTTAATTTTTTTTAGAGCTTCTTTTCCACAAAAATCGGCATCCATATCTAAGTCAACAAGGCGATCCATGCCTATTTCATAAGGATTATCAGTGACTCTCATATCTTGAAAGTAAGAAAAAATACCTGCCTCAACTCGCCTTATTTGTGATGGACCTGTTGGTGCAATCTTATAAGGTTCTCCAGCTGCCATAATTTTTTCATATAGATCAGCTCCCTTTTTTCCATCACGTAAATAAATTTCATATCCTATTTCACCACTCCATCCAGTGCGAGATACTACTACAGGAATTCCATCTAATTCAGTTTCTTTACACCAATAGTATTTTAAATCATTAATCCAAGACCCAAATAAATCTACCATAACATTATTAGATTTTGGTCCTTGAACTTGCAAAGGAGAAACATCAGGTTCAACTAATTTTATGTCATACTTATCTTTGCCTGCAACCCCCATTGCCCATAAAAGTAAGTCACTGTCAGATATTGAATACCACCAATGGTTTTCAGCTAGGCGAAGTAGAATTGGATCACTTAATATGCCGCCATCATAATTAGTATTTAAAACATATTTACATTGAGTGACTTCACAGTCAGAAAGATTTCTTGGAGTTAACATTTGAGTGAATTTAGTTGCATCTGGTCCAGTAATTTCAACCTGTCTCTCTACTGCAACATCCCATAACGTTACATCATTCACTAAACTCCAATAATCTTCTTCGGGAGTATTATAATAAACAGGAAAATACATATGATTATAAGTTGTATATTCTTTACAGCCCCATTTAAGAGTTGATTCAAAATAAGGGGATTTTCTTACCCTTGTTCCAAAACCTAGTTGAGGCTTTGGAGGATTATTTGTTGGTGTAGCCATATTGACTCCTTATTAAATTGATAAATTATATGATCATTTTTTTTTGTTCTGTCTAGAATAGAATTTATCAATTAATAATTTTTTTTAGGATAAATTTGTTATTATAATTAAGATATTAATTTGCTGTTTTCTGGATCATAAGCTGCTTGATGAAGAATATTTGCATTTCTCATAATACCTTGGATTTGAATTTTAAATTCTTTTGCATTTTCTGCCAACTTAGATTCGATATATGCAAATGCTAAGCTCTTTCTGACTCTAAAACCATATCCCCCTGAAGTGACTACACCGACAATTTTATTATTATAATATACTGGTTCATTACCTAATGCATCAGCATCATTAGTTTCAATTTCAAGATAAACTATTTTTATTTTAGTTCCTTTAGAAAGAATTTCTTTTAAAGATTTTGAACCTATAAAATCATCTTTTTTACTCAAATTATAAAATCTATCCATTCCAGATTCAATTAAAGAGATTTCACCAGTAAGTTCACTACCCCAACCCTTGTAGGCTTTTTCAATTCTTAAAGAGTTAACAGCATAAGTTCCAAAATTAGATATATTATATTTATTTCCTGCTTTCATTATTAAATCATAAAGATTTTCCATATCTTTAAAGGAATGGTGAAGTTCCCATCCTAATTCACCTATATAATTTATTCTTAAAGCTCTAATATAAATATTCCCAATATTTATTTCTTTAGCTTTTAACCAAGGAAACTTTTCATTACTTAAATCTTGTTCGGTTAATTCTGACAAAACATCTCTTGATTTTGGACCTGCTAAAACTAATACGCCATAGTCATTTGTAATATTTTTTATTTTTACATCTTCATTTTTTTCTTTATGCTGACAAAACCAATCCAAATCCCTTAATTCAGAAGCAGTGGAAGATAATACATAAAAAAAATTATTTGGAAAACGAGATATTGTCAATTCGCTCTGAATTCTCGCTTTTTCATTTAACATATGTGTTAAAATAATACTTCCATCTTTCTTTGGAATTTTATTAGCACATAATCTTTCTAAAAATTCTTCACTGTTATTGCCTGATATTTCATATTTAGAAAAAGTACTTAAGTCCAAAATTCCAACATTATTTTGAACATTTTCACATTCTTTCCTTACATAATTAAATGAATTATTTCTTTTATAGCTATAATTCTCCTTTTCATGATTTTTTGAAAACCATTTTGGTTTTTCCCATCCGTAATTATCAATATATTGAGCGCCCTGTTCTTCAAGTATTTTATGAATAGGAGTAGTTTTTACATTTCTAGAAACATTGATTTCTTCACCTGGAAAGGGAGTTGCGTATTGTCTTGTATATTCATCAACTGATCTTTTCCAAGCATAATCATGCTTTGCCCATCCAAGATACCTTCTGCAATCAAACTCAAGCATATTTATATCAGCATCTCCGTGAAC
>MDTE01029376.1_pt1 | contig 11376 bp, 9 predicted proteins | sample 811231 | NCBI WGS metagenome assembly MDTE01 (sample SAMN05326651, study PRJNA326480) | marine metagenome | isolation source: seawater | place: Indian Ocean: Red Sea | collected 2010
TCAGGAGCTTTTGTCGCTGGATTAGATGCAGGACTAACCTATAACACCTTCCCATTAATGGACGGCCAGTGGGTGCCGGCCGGTATCTTGGTAATGTCTCCTTGGTGGGTTAATTTGTTCGAAAACACGGCAGCTGTGCAATTCACGCATCGATTGATAGCAATTGGAACAGTTACATTAACGATTTTATTCTGGATCTTAGCATCCAGAGAAATCCTTGATGTTGGGGTATCTCGTGCCATCAACTCACTAACGATACTTGTTATTTGCCAATTGGGATTAGGTATTGCAACATTACTCACTGAGGTAGAAATTTTATTGGCTTTATTACATCAATTTGGTGCGCTATCGATTTTTACGGCATCAATTTGGGTGAAATATCAACTCGGTATTCAGATAGAATAACCGCACGATAGAATTTATATTTAGGAATAATACTGGTCTCTGCACCGATTAAAAAATAAAATCTATGCGTATATAATAAAACCTATACTCTTGACGTAATTCTTTTTGAACTGTAGTAACGCTTATGTGGTGATTTGAGCCCGACTGGCTTGCGGCCACATTAAAAAAACCGCTAAAAGGTCGGCGCCTTACGAAGCCCTGACCTAGGTGGTCGGGGTTTTTTATATTGGGCTCAGGACTGCTGACTTTATTAAAACAGCAGGAGGTAATGGCGATGGCAATGGAACCAAAAGAACAAAAATGGCGTACCCAAACCCAACTCGTACGAGGCGGTACAAGGCGCTCTGAGTTTGACGAAACCAATGAAGCAATCTTTATGACGTCCGGGTTTATTTATGAAAAGGCTGAAGATGCAGAAGCTGCTTTTAAAAACGAAGTCGACCGTTTCATCTACTCTCGTTACGGGAATCCTACAAATGAGATGTTTCAAGACCGCTTTTGCCTATTGGAGGGTGCCGAGGCATGCCGTGCGACCGCAAGTGGCATGGCCGCCGTCTTTGCCTCACTAGCGTGTTATGTTAACGCCGGTGATCGGGTGGTGGGTTCAAGGGCATTATTTGGATCCTGTCAATTTATTTTAACTGAAATTCTCCCCCGCTTTGGAGTTGAAGTTGAAATCATTGATGGAGCAAATCTCAGCCAGTGGGAAAAAGCCCTGAGCCAACCAACTAAGGCCGTCTTTTTTGAAACACCGTCCAATCCTGGATTAGAAATTATTGACATCTGCTCGGTTTGCCAAATGGCACACAACGCCGGAGCCCTAGTCATTGTTGATAATGTATTTGCCACACCCATTTTACAAAAACCTCTAGAATTAGGGGCTGACGTCGTGGTTTATTCAACTACCAAACACATTGATGGTCAGGGTCGTACCATGGGAGGTGCCATTCTCGGGCCGCAAGAATGGGTTGATAATGTACTCAGTCCATTTTATAGGCATACTGGCCCGTCAATGAGTCCGTTTAATGCGTGGTTGCTTTTGAAAGGATTAGAAACACTTGATTTACGAGTAGAAAAACACTGTAAAAATGCCATGGAAATTGCTAAGTTTTTGATCGAGCATGAAACTCCTAATAGAGTTCTTTATCCTGGTTTAGATTCACATCCACAGTATGAACTAGCTAAAACGCAAATGTCTGATTTTGGTACGGTGGTTTGTATTGATTTAAATGGCAAAAAGGATGAAGCCTTTCGTTTTATGAATGCGTTAAAACTGATAGATATTTCTAACAATCTCGGGGACACTAAAAGCCTGACCACTCACCCAGCGACAACAACACATCAAAGACTTTCCGAAGAAGAACGGGCTCAATTAGGTATTACTGATGGATTCGTTCGCTTGTCAATTGGTTTAGAGGATATTGACGACTTAAAAGAAGATATTGCCCAAGCACTATCAAAAGTGTAACGGAACACTTACATAACAGATATCTTTAATGGCGACATATTCTAATTCGCCGCCAGGAGAAATAAAATGTATGAAGCAACCACCAGAAGTATTCGAGTTTCAGTTGAACCGATATTTCTGGATGATCAGTCAGCTCCAGACGAAGATCACTATGTCTGGGCTTATCAAGTGCAAATTAGGAACGATGGAATGGAGCCCGTTCAGCTTTTAAATAGACACTGGCGGATAACTGATGCACGTGGTCAGTTACAGGAGGTTAAAGGCGAGGGTGTCGTCGGCGAACAACCAATGTTAAAACCTGGAGAAGCATTCGAATATACCAGTGGAACACCACTAGCAACTCCATCGGGTATCATGTTTGGTTCATATGAAATGGAAACAAAAACTGGTGAGCGTTTCGATATAGAAATCCCGGCTTTTTCTCTTGATAGCCCTTATCAAGCCAGACAACTGAATTAATCAGATTATAGAATATCTTCATCCCCTAAGGATAGCAGATAAACAGATAAATGGCAGAAGGACATAGAAAATGGAACCTTTAAAACGTGCTATGAATAGTGGTCCAATCGAGGTTACCAGTCGGCCGACCCAGGCGGAAGCAGAGGAAGCCGTTCGTGTTTTACTCCGCTGGGCTGGTGACAATCCCGCACGGGAAGGACTACTTGATACGCCTAGGCGAGTAACCAACGCCTTTAGCGAGTGGTTTGCTGGGTATGAAGTTAATCCAGAAGAAATTTTAGCACGAACATTTGAAGAAGTAGAAGGTTATGACGAAATGGTGGTCCTTAGGAATGTTCGCTTTGAATCCCATTGCGAGCATCACTTGGCACCGATAATTGGAAAGGCTCATATTGCTTACCTGCCTGATCGGCGAGTTGTGGGTATCAGTAAGTTAGCCCGACTGGTAGATGCCTATGGAAAACGCCTTCAAATTCAAGAAAAAATGACGGCCCAAATTGCAAAAACCTTAAGTGATATTCTCGAGCCGAAAGGAGTTGGCGTCGTAATCGAAGCGTCTCACGGTTGTATGACCACCCGTGGAATCCATAAATCGGGACTTACGATGGTCACCAGCCAAATGATGGGAGCTTTTCGAGAACAAGCACCTACACGACGAGAATTTCTTGCCGCAATTGGCAACCCTACATCTGGCTCAGGCCATATAGACTAAGGGTTAATTGCTGCAAATCTGCAGAAAAATAGTACGATGATTGACCTCAGACCTGCCTTATTTGTTATAGGTATTTTGCTAACCACCATCGCCGTGGCAATGCTAGCACCTTTCGCTGTGGATTTGTTAAATGGGCACCCTGACTGGAAAGTTTTTGCTGCTGCCGGTACTTTGACACTTTTTGTTGGTGGTGTTTTAGTCCTTACTAACCAAGCTCCAATAAGAAAACTTTCAATTCAGCAGGCATTTATTTTAACAGCGGCTAGCTGGCTATCAATTACGATGTTTGCAGCACTGCCATTTGTATTTTCAGAAGTTAAGCTTAGTTATACAGATGCCTTTTTCGAAGCAATGTCGGGGATAACAACTACAGGTTCTACTGTAATGACAGGCCTCGATGACGCCCCTAAGGGAATACTTTTGTGGAGAGCACTTCTCCAGTGGCTAGGAGGTATTGGCATAATTGTTATGGCTATCGCAGTTCTACCAATGTTGCGCGTGGGAGGAATGCAATTATTCAAAGTTGAAGCTTTTGAAACTCAGGAAAAAGTTCTTCCGCGTGCGGGCCAAATAGCAGCATGGATAACTTTTGTTTATATTGGCTTGACAGCAATTTGGGCTATCGGCCTTTGGATTTTAGATATGGAAAGGTTTCCTGCCGTAATACACGCGATGACAACTATTGCGACCGGTGGTTATTCATCGTCAGACCAATCAATAGCAGTATTTGAAAGTCCACCCATCGAAATTTTTATTACTGTCGGGATGCTGGTAGGTGCAATGCCTTTTTTACTTTACCTACGTATAATCCGTGAGGGGTCATTTGCGTTCACACGTGACCCACAAGTGCGATGCTTTATGGCTATTGCACTAATTGCATCTGGTGGAGTCATTTTTTGGCTTTGGACATCTAACGAAATGTCTTTTGATCGAGCAGCAGTAAGCGGTGCCTTTAATACGGTATCCATTATGACAGGCACTGGCTATACGTCGGCGGACTATCAAAACTGGGGGGCATTTCCCGTAGTAATTTTATTTTTATTAATGTTCGTCGGAGGATGTGCGGGTTCCACTGCCTGTGGCATTAAAATTTTTCGGTTTCAGGTTTTATTTTCGACTGTTCACACACAGTTTCAACAATTATTACAACCTCACGGCGTATTTGTACCACACTATAACCATCGGCCAATTGCTGAGGATGTGGTCCAATCAGTAATGAATTTCTTTTTCCTTTTTATAGGAACTTTTGCCGCTTTGGCACTTATACTAGGTGCACTAGGCCTTGATTATGTTACAGCCATTACCGGTGCAGCGACGGCTATTTGTAACGTGGGACCGGCTATGGGCCCAATCATTGGACCCTCTGGAAATTTTTCATCCCTACCTGATGCAGCAAAATGGACCTTATCGGCAGGCATGATTCTAGGCCGCCTTGAACTCTTTACTATTCTAATCCTCTTTGTTCCATCATTTTGGAAACGCTAACGCAGCCATTTCTGAAAATATTTCCGAATCTGGCTCTCCAATGAACGGTTTAGGTCATTCATCATAAATTCTAACATACGAAACCAAATTATCTCGCGCTCCGCCAAGGTCACATCTTCTGAAACAGTTTGGGACCTTTTAGCCTTTGAAGACACCGTTCCTCGCAAAACGCCCTCAGAATCAAATATTTCTATCTTAGCGGATAGGACAGCGTCGTATCGCTCGGATTGATCTTTCGTAAAAACTCCGCGAATTCCTCCACTTCTCTTTAATGGAACCTCAATAACGCTAGCATCTGTTACAGTCGCGCGGATTACAGCAGAACCACCAACCGCAGATAAACGATCTTTAAACCAATTACTTACGACCGTTGCAGGCAAAATGGGAAATTCTGTTTCTACATTAGGTTTTTTAAAAGCCGATTGATATTTTGTTTTTACGTCAATCTTCGATACAGCTAGCGAGATTACAGGAAGGTGTGTGTAACGAAGTTCAGGAAAAATCTTCGTTTTCTCTATCGCCTCGCAGGCCAAAAGGAATGCAGGTAATAGCAATACAACACAGCACTTCCGAATAAATCTCATAGCGCAACTCCTTAATTGAATAAAAGTGTTATCGCATTAACCAGATTTTAATTCCCTAAAAATATCGTCAATGTTATTTTTACAAAATCGGTAGTCGGCATTGCAAAATTCACAGGTTACCAAAACCTCACCATTAACTTTCATAGAATCCACTTCATCGCGCGGAAACGAAGCTAGTACATTTTGAATTCGTTCCCTTGAGCAACGACATTTCATATACAAATTAGAAGGTTCAAATACTCTAACCCCATCTTCAGAAAATAATCTGAAAAGCAAATTATGTGGATGTAAATGGGGATTTAGCAGTTCACTGTTTGTACAACTACTCAGGAAAACAACTGCTCTTCGCCATGATTCTTCAAAATCTAGGTCATCCTTTTGCCCTGCTAAATTTTGCACTCCAGCCGACGGCAATTTTTGTAGTAGCACACCACCACCACGCCAAGTAGATCCAACCTTATCTTCGACCTCTGAAACGACAACTTTAAGCGCCGCGTCAAGTTGAGCCGATTGATTTAGGTATTTTTGTGCACATTCTACCAACGTTTCTCCCTCTAAAGACACTACGCCCTGATAGGGTTCTGTGTCCGGGCCTTGATCAACAGTCAATGAAAAAAATCCATTTCCTAGGAAGCGCGATACCTTTTGTTGAGGCCCACTAGATAAATTTCCATTTAAATTTTTTAACTTTTCTAAATCGAACTTTGCTAAACCTCGCATATGGCCATCGGTTGTGACATCTACTATGAGCAACGTGATGGCCCCATCACCCTTAATTTGAATTGATAAAACACCATCAAACTTCAGTACCCCGGACATAAGCCCACCAATTACTTGTAGCTCACCTAACAGAACCGCCACTTCTTTGGGGTAATTCCCGGCAGTCAAAACCTTATTGATAGTTTCGCCTAAGCGAACTAACCGACCTTGGGCAACTCTGGTTTCAAGTTGAAATGGCTGTAACTTATTATCTGGTATTGACTTATTGTTCACCCCAGACACCAAACAAGTATTCCCTTTTGGGCATGCAACCGGTTTTCCGCTTCGTCCCATACAACGGATTGAGGCCCATCTATAACACCAGTTGTGACCTCCTCGCCGCGATGGGCCGGCAGACAATGCATAAAAATAGCCTCCGAACCTGCCTGGGCCATTAATTCACTATTCACAATATATGGTTCTAATAGTTTATAACGGTTTGTGGACGGCCGATTGCCCATTGAAACCCAAGTATCTGTAACGACACAATCTGCACCGCGAACCGCCTCTAATGGATCCTCAGTTTCTTTCACGGTTTTGCCTTCTGCGACAGCTCTTTCGACCTCTGATCGTGGAATGGAAAGTTCAGAAGGATATGCTAAGGATAACTCAAAATTAAATTGCACCGCAGCATGAACCCAGGTAACCGCCATATTATTTCCGTCACCAACCCACGCTATTTTTCGCCCTTCTATGCTGCCCTTGTATTCTTCAAATGTCATCACGTCTGCCATTAGTTGGCAGGGATGCGAACGGTCGGTAAGGGCATTGATGACAGGCACCGTAGAGTTGTTTGCTAGTTCTATCATCTTATTGGGGTCATTGGTCCTGAGCATAATTGCGTCGACGTATCGACTAAGCACCCGCGCAGTATCAGCAATCGTCTCTCCTCTACCGATTTGCATTTCATCTGGATTCAACACAACTGTCGAACCACCAAGTTGTTTCATACCAACCTCAAAAGATACACGAGTTCTTGTAGATGGTTTTTCAAAAATCATCGCTAATGTTTTACCTTTGAGTGGGGGTGAAACTCCTCTCCCATTTTTAAAATCAGAACCCAGCTTTAACATCCGCCGTAATTCTTTATTTTCTATGAGATCAAGATCTAGAAAATGTCTTAATTTCATGATGATGACATCCCTTCCCATGCGGAGGTCATCATCTTGACGCACTCGATAATATGTTCCTCGGTAATAATTAATGGTGGCAATAACCGCATGACATTGTCGCCTGCAGGCACGGTAAGTAAACATTCATTACGGCAAGCTTTAACAAAATCAGCAACCGGCGGAATACATTTAAGTCCGATCATCATTCCCATACCTCGAACAATTTCAAAAGCACCTGGATGATCATTGGAGAAACCGACCATACTGTCATACAGTAATGTACTCATTTCCCGAACATTTTTTAAAAAATCATCCTCCTGGAGAATATCGATAACCTCTTTTGCCACTGCCATTGCAAGTGGGTTCCCTCCAAAAGTACTGCCATGCGTTCCTGGTTTAATTCCAATAGCTGCTCTTTCCGTAGCTAAACAAGCACCAACAGGTATTCCGCCACCCAGTCCCTTTGCAAGAGACATTACATCAGGTTTGATACCAAAATTCTCATATGCAAAAAGCTTTCCGGTGCGACCAACCCCGGTCTGCACCTCATCGAAAAAAAGTAGCAGATCAAACTCATCACAAGTCTCCCGCAATCCCCTCAAAAATTCTCTAGTCGATGGTCGGATGCCGCCCTCACCCTGTACAGGTTCGACTATAACACCTGCCGTCTCCTCCGTTATCGTCTGACGTAATTCGTTGAGATTTCCAAAGGATACCTGGTCAAATCCGTCTGGCATGGGCCCAAAGCCCGAGACATGCGCATTATTCTTAGCAGCCGCTATAGTTGATAAGGTTCTTCCGTGAAAACTTCCTTCAAAGGAAATTAATCTATACCGTTCAGGCCGATTGACCTCAGTGTGATATTTGCGGATTAGTTTAATTCCAGCTTCAACCGCCTCCACACCGGAATTACAGAAGAATACTGTATCTGCAAAACTGGCGGCTACAAGTTTGGCTGCTAAAGTTTCCTGTTCGGGAATTTGGTAAAGATTAGAAACATGCCAAAGTTTTTCCCCCTGACCTATAAGTGTTTTGACCAATCTTGGATGATTATGTCCAAGCACATTTACAGCTATACCAGATGCGAAGTCGAGATAACGTATTCCAGACGTGGAAAACAGATGCGCACCTTCACCCTTCTCGAAAGCGAGGTCTGCACGACCATAACTAGGCATTATCACTGGCATCACTTTTCATCTCCTGCAAAGTTGCAACAGCATCCCTTTGACGAAAAAAGGGGGAGAATTATGCCTCAGTCATATTAATGTCAACGATCGCTTGAGAAATTATGCGAATTTATCCGTCTTATTACTCAAACTAGCTCTTCAATTTGTAGCCACTCGCAACAACCCGGAGACATATCATCCACAATAGGATGTTTAACCCCAAAAGCAACGATATACCGAGAATTAAGGAAACATCCGAATGTCCTATAAAACCAAAACGAAAGCCATCAATCATATAAAAAAAAGGATTTACCATTACCGCGTCCCTCCAAAATTCAGGAAGCCGTTCGATTGAATAGAATGTACCGGATAAAAAAGCTAGAGGCGTAATTATAAAATTACTTATAGAAGCTTGATGATCAAATTTCTCCGCGATAATTCCTGTAAGCAAACCAACCATCGACAAGATGGAAGAAGCGGCCAACAAATAAAATATTATTACCCAAATATTATGGATTTGAAGAGGCACGAAACCCCAGGTCGCTAGCCCCACGCAAATAGCTACCAATATACCTCTGACTATTCCTCCCAATACAAAGCCAATTATAAATTCGCTAGGCGATAAAGGTGGCATCAGCATATCAACAATATTTCCTTGAATTTTCGAAATCATTAATGAGCTGACAGTATTAGCAAATGAATTTTGTATTACCGCCATTATTATTAATCCAGGAGCCAAGAACTGGACAAAAGAAACGCCACCAATTGATTGGACCGCCCGGCCCAGCGCCAAACTAAAGACAGCCAAAAATAACAAGGTTGTAACTGTTGGCGCCAACAATGTTTGCAAACCAACTTTAAAAAATCGTTGTATTTCCTTACCGATATGTGTCCGAAGACCAATCCAATTTATGGGATCTAAATTGCGCGGTGGTGTTAATTCCATAATCTAGTAATTCTTTAATCTCCGTCGGTGAAATCCGACGCATCTGCATCAGGGCCCTGACTAATAGTCGGTCTCTTCCTTTTTATCTCTATTTGCTCTTTTTCATGAGTTGGGTCTTTTTCAGCTTCAACTGTCGTAATTCTAGCAGGCGGGGCATTACCGGATACGTCTTCTCCAAAATAAATTGTCCGGTGAGGAAAAGGCATCTCTATTCCGAGTTCATCGAAACGGTTCTTGATCCGACGATTGAATTCCCGTCCAACCACCCATTGTTTCGCTGGCTTGGTTGTAATTCGTGCCTTAATTACCACAGCATTGTCACCGAAGCTATCAACTCCAAGAACCTCTAAAGGTTCCAATATTAATTCTCCGTAGTGCTCATCTTTCAAAAGTTTTTCCCCCAATTCATGGAGTACATCAACCACCCGATCAGTATTCTCGCGGTAAGCAATGCCCACATCGAAAACATATCGTGAAAAATCTTTGGTCAAATTCTCGATAGTTGTCACCTCGCTGAAGGGAATAACATGTACAGTTCCTCCTGGGTCGCGAAGCTGTATAGTCCGCAATGTTAACTTTTCAACAAGCCCAGAATGGCTTCCGACTTTCACTACATCACCCACAGAAATGTGATCTTCGATTAAGATAAAAAGGCCAGTTATAATATCCTTAACAAGCGTCTGGGCTCCAAAACCTACCGCAAGGCCTATCACTCCGGCGCCCGCTAACAATGGACCAATGTTCAATCCAAGTTCAGAAAGAGTAACCATTACAACGAGGGTTATAAGTACAACTAAGATCGCTGTCCGCAGAAGTGGTAATAACGTCTTCGCTCGCGCTGACACATCTCCCTCTATTCGGGACAAATAGCGCTCCACCGCCGCGCTTATCATTTCCCAAATCATCACCGAAATTGCTAGCAGTATAATAACCGTGGCTAGACTACCCGTTATTCGTTGACCAAAGGGCGTACGCAACCAATCAAAAGCGTTCAACCCCCATGCCTCAAAAATTGTAAAGGCTGCCAATATGCCAACTACAACTGAGCAAGTTTGCATGATAATTGGTTGATATCTGTTAGCTCTTGCTTCTAATCCTGGGTACCTTTCCTTTACTTCTGGCTTTAAAGCAAAAATCTTGAGTGAAATTCTTTTAATTCCCAATACAACTATCTGCGCCGCAATGATGATTAACAAAGTAAGCAGCGTTGCCTGTAAAAGTTTTGTAAAACCATCCTCTACCGCAAGGGCCCAAACTACGTACATTGAAAATACATAAATAACGGCCGGCACGTGCCAAATTTCGGCAACGCGGTTCCAAAATAGCATCGTGGAACCAGGGTTCTCTTTAGTACCACGAAGCAAATTCACAACTAAATTACGGTTTTGCAAAATGAAAACTATTAACATTAAGGCTACAAACAAACCGATGATTTTTAAAAAGGCGTTAGCGCCCTCTAAGGGCAATCCTAAAATCTGGGAAATCTGGACTAGGGCGAAGCCATAGACAGTTAATTCTGTGAGCCGTCTTACCCAAATAAACAGATAATTTGCATCAACATCTTTAATAGGGATTATTCGAAGTGATCCCACTGAAGGAACCAGGATCATTCGTGCTAGTGCCATTACAACGCGGACCAACACGTTCGCTATAATCAAAGCCACCATAACTTGTTGGCTCATAAAGCCGGGATCCGATAATACTAATATTGTATAACTACCAGCTATAAATCCGAATATGGGCACCACATCTAAGGTCGTTCTTGCTATAAGGGCGGAGAATTGAACCCATAAGCTATCAATATCTTTTGTCTCCAAGACTTTGCGGGGACGTTTTATGATGTTTCTCAAAAATTTTTCGAGGACGAACCCGGCAGTTATTGATAATAGAACCTTCCATATTATTTCTACCCAATCTGACCGCTTTTCCGGATTAGAAACTTGTTCGGAAAGCCAATTGAACACGTTAGGTAAATCTAAGATCGCATTAGTACCGGCAACAATCTCTCCGCTTAGGAATTCCATGCGATCAGATAACAATTCGACCACATGTACTCCTATACCCGCTGGGGCACTCCGACGTTCACTAGATTTGGCATTTGCTTGCAGCAACATTTCCAAATGGCTAATGAGTTTCTCGCGATCATTGTCATTTTTCAGAGTTTTAACTAGTGCTGTTAACTCAGATTCGGAAGCGAGCGAGACACCGGTCTGATCGAGGTTCTTAGCAGTTTGTGCCGATGCCAAATCGCCAATAATCAATGCGACAAAAATAATTGAA
>MDTE01075980.1_pt1 | contig 11376 bp, 8 predicted proteins | sample 811231 | NCBI WGS metagenome assembly MDTE01 (sample SAMN05326651, study PRJNA326480) | marine metagenome | isolation source: seawater | place: Indian Ocean: Red Sea | collected 2010
ACAACCACGGACGAACGAAGTTAGTTGGAGAGTATTTCACGCGGTTCGGTACGAGCGCGCTCGCGGGGGGCGGCGGGGGGCGGCGCGGGATGCGTCGATCGCGAGCGGTGACTCACTTTTCGATGCCGTGATCGGCGGCGGCCTTGATCGCCTTGGTGTACGTCGCGGCCGCCTTGAGGTAGTCGCCGCTACGGAAGAACGTGTTGCCCTCCTCCTTCAGCTCGAGCATCTCCTTGTACTGGCCCTTGCCGGACTCGTTCACGAGCACCTGCTCGTAGAACCTGGTGAACTCATCGTAGTCCAGGGCGCCCGAGCGATCGGTGTCGAAGTCGTCCATCATGATCTGGGAGTAGCCGTCGAAGTGCTCCTTGGTGATCTCCACGCCGATCTCCCTGAGCACATCGTAGAGTTCGCCGATCTCGAGCGAGCCGCTGTTGTCCTTGTCGAACTTTTGGAACGCCGCTTTGATCTCCGAGTCCTTCGCTCGGGTGACGGCCATCGTGGGAGGCTAGGTGGCGCGCTACGAGCAGGCGGTGACAAGTGGGTGTTCAAGAGAGCGTGTTCCGATCGAACGGGCAGTGAGCCGGTGCTCGAGTGCAGTGACCCCCGCGCCGGACTCGGGGCTCGATCATCAAACCGTTTGCCCTCGCTTTTTTTCGACTGACGTTTGGACAGGTCAGCATACCTGAGCGCAAATCAGGGAGCGGAGATCTCCTGACATCAGGAGCTGTGGAATCGGGCGCGAATCCAGCGTGACGAATTTTATTGTCCCAGTCGCGGCGTGGGTGAGCCGCTGTTGTTGATACAAGGTGTCGCTGCTAAAGCTACTCGCGCCCTGCCTCGCCGAGGCGATCACTTCTTCTCCGGCTCGACCCTGTCGGTGACCAGGATGAGGTGGTACCCGAACTGCGTCTTCACCGGCCCCTGGATCACGCCCACCGGACCGTTGAACACGGTGTCATTGAACTCCTTCACCATCTGCCCGGGCTTGAACGTGCCCAGGCTGCCACCCTTGCTCTTGGACGGGCACTCGCTGTAGTTGCCGGCCTCGCGCGCGAACCTGTCCTCGAGGTTGTCCTGGGGGCCGTCCTGGAGCCTCTCCAGCAGCGACTGAGCCAGGGAGGGATCCTTCACGAGGATGTGCGACGCCGTCGCCTCCTCGCCCCCCACGAGCACCGCGAGGATGCCCTTGATGGCGCCCTGGGAGGACCACAGCACGGCCGCGAGGGAGGCGAAGATGGCGAGCGTGGGGATAAGATCGTCGCCCTCGGCGAGCTGCGCCACCTCGGACGCGAAGGCGGCCTGGGCGGACCCGAGGAAGGTCGCGGCGGAGGCCAACCTCGCGAAGGAGGACTTGGTCGCTACCGATTTGACAACCATCGGTGCCTTAACGGTGGGCTTGGCGGCCGCGGTGATCTTGGATGCGAGAGGAGCGCGCTGCTTCCTGGTGGCGGCCGCCACGCGAAGGGCGACGGGAGCGCGAAGGGCGACGATAGAGGTCATGGCTGCGTGTGAGAGTCGGTGCGGGTGCCGTCGATTGTGGACGAGAGCCGATCCGTTTTATCCGGAACGCTCACTGATTGGGTGGACCGAGATCTGCAAATGCCAGCCAATATAATAATTACGCGTCGCCTGGCACAGACCTTTTAGTCCCAGCCGCGCTTTCGCTGCCAGGCCTCGCTCCGCCCCTGTGAAGAGGCTCGAGACACAACGCACGCCGCGAGGTAGCTAGCGGCTCGCACAAACCCGGGAGGGTCGAAGGCCGGGTAAATGGGGCGTCAAGGACACAAAGGCCGCGAGGCGAGCATACATGCCGCGCTCGACGACTTCGTCACGAAGCTCAAGCGCAAGCGGCTCGGGGGCAGCTCGCTGGCGCTGGCGAGGCACACCACCGAGGTGCTGATCCACGCCGTGGCGGCGCAGCAGGCGCCCACGGCGGAGGGGATCATCGAGGGCGTGAGGGCCGTGAGCAAGAAACTGGTAGAGGCCAGGCCGCTCGGTGCGTCCGAACCTCGGAACCCGTGTGCCCTCGATATTCCCACCGCCGTCTCCCCGTCGCACTCCTTCGCTTCAAAAAACACGAACCCTCAACCCTATTTTCCCCATCCCGTCGCGTCCAACAGAGCTGGTCGTGGGCAACATGTGCAGGAGGGTCCTCCACATCATTCGCGAGGAGGCGGCTGGCGACGGGGGGAAGGCTAGTAACGCCGCGAGCGACGCTAACGACGCCAGCGACGGCAGCGACGACGAGGACAACTCCGTCCGCGGCGGAGCCATGAAGGCGTTCAAAGCCGAAGTCATCGAGGTCATCGGCGAGCTCATCGACGAGCTGGAGTCCGTCAACGCGCACATCGTCCAGCAGGCCCTCGAGCACGTCTCGCCGTCCTCCGTCGTGCTCACCAGCGGTGGCAGCGACATCGTCGAGGCCTTCCTCCGGGAGGCCAACAAGAAGCGCAAGTTTCAGTGCATCGTCGCGGAGGGGGCGCCCGCGCTCGTCGGCCATCAGATGGCGCGCGCCCTCGCCGAGAGAGGGGTGGAGACAACTGCGGTGGCGGACGCGTCGGTGTTCGCGATGATGTCCCGCGCCAACCTGGTGGTGCTGAGCGCGTGCGGTGTTTTCGCTAACGGGGGTATCCTGGCGCCCGCGGGTCACCACACGGTGGCGCTGGCGGCCAAGTCGCACAGCGTCCCGGTCGTCTTCCTCGCGGGCCTTCACGAGCTTTCGCCGCTGGGCCCCGGCGACGGCGCGTTCGACGCCAACGACCTGCTCTCCCCCGCGGACGTCATCGACTACACCGCGCTGGCGGATTGCGGGGCGGTCGGTCGTGGTGATGGCCCGGCGGCGAGCGAAGGGGGCCACATCATTGACGGGGACGTCGCGGCGCTGAGCGTCGCCAACCCGGCGTACGATTACGTCCCGCCCGAGCTCGTCACCCTGGTGCTCACCGACGTCGGCGGCGCGGTGCCCGCGTTCGTGAAGCAGCTGCTCGGGGAGATTTACGATCCCGCGGACCGGACGTTCTGATGGCGTGCGATCCCGCGCCGCGCGTGCGTGCGCGTAGATGTAGCTCGATTGTAACGGAACACCGCGTCGTCGGTCCGAGGCTCTTCCCGAACCCGAGGAGAACCCGAGGAGGACCGATGCGCCCGCGCCAAAATTGTCAACTCTCTCGGCGCCCGAAAAAGCACGCGGTGCAGGCGCGCGCAGGGCCGCAGAGTCCGCGGAACACGGGCAAAGATGGGCGAGGGCGACATGGACACGGATAAGAACGTCGACAGCGACGGGTTCTCGCTTGGCAGCGACTCCGACGCGGACGACCCGCCCGCCGCGGCGGTCGGGAGTGGAGCGGACGCGGGCGATTCCGGGGGCGCGTCGCGACCCCGGCCTCCGATGCCCAAGTTGGGTCTCGGGGGTATCGGGAACTCGGGCGCGGCAGCGGCGACGCCGCTGACCGCGCGCAAGCCTCCGGGCCTTGGACTGAGCCTCGGCGGCGGAGGAGACGCCCCGGCCAGCCGCAGCGCCGAGCCCTCCCCGCCGGACGCGGCCAACCCGAGCGGCGCCATCCCGAGAATGTCGCTCAGCGAACACAGGCCGGTGGGGCTCAACCTCGGCGCGCTGCGCGACAGGGCGAGGGAAGACGTCGACGAGGACAAGTCCGAGCTTCAGATTAGACGCGAGAAGTTCGCGCACTTCGAGAAGCACTGCACGGAGATCGTCCCCGGCGTGTACGTCGGCGGCGAGGGAGTCGCGAAGAATCGAGCCACCCTCGACGAGCACGGCATCACGCACGTCATCAACTGCGTCGGATTCGTCATTCCGAACTACTTCGAGCCCGACTTGGTGTACAAGACGATGTGGCTGCAGGACACCCCCGACGAGGACATATCCCCCGTGCTGTACGACTGCTTCGACTTCATCGAGGAGGCGACGGTCGAGCGCGGCGGCAGAGTCCTGGTGCACTGCTCGCAAGGGGTGTCCAGGTCGTGCTCCGTGGTGATATCGTACCTCATGTGGAGGGACGGGGGTTCCTACGAAGACACGTTCGCGGCGGTGAAGGAGAAGCGAGGCATCGCCAACCCGAACATGGGGTTCACGTGCCAGATGCTTCAGTGGGCCAAGAGGATCGGGACCGAAGCGGACCGCGCGCCGCCGCACAGGCTCTACCGCGTGGCGCCCCACAACGAGCACGACCCGACCTACCTGGTCGCCAAACCGTGCACCAGCTGCGATACCTCGCAGCTCGACGCGAGGGGCGCGTACGTGGTGGCGACGTCCGCGCGTAAGGCGTTCGCGTGGGTGGGAACCTCGCTGATTGACGAAGAGTTTCGAACCGTCGCGGAGAAGTTCGCGCGACAGCTGTACAGGTACGACGGTCTGGGACCCGCTGACTCTCGGGTGGTGACGGTGTCGGGCGGCGACGAACCCGCGGAGGTGCTCGAAGCCTTGGGCGTTCGAAGGCGGGACGGCGAAGGCGGCGGGTGGGAGGGCGCCGCGGGCGCGAGGCGCGAGAGCCTCGACGACGAATTCGCGATGTACGAGCGCGGAGCGCGATCGGAGATTGCGGCGAACAGCGGCGCCGCGATCCCGCCGCCGGAGTGGGCGCGGGCGCTGACCAAGGCGGGCGGCGCGGGCCTCGGCGCGGCGGGTAACCCCAGCCTGAGCAAGGGATGGTCGCTGAAGGAACCGGCGACGACGAGCGGATCGACTCCGTCGTCGAGTCAGTCGCCCGGGAGCCTTACTTCCGGGAACCTCGCGCGGCACCTCTCGCTACCTCCGTCGCGGGACGACACCGCGAGTCCCTCGTCGCTCGGCATCGGTGGGCTCGGGCTGGACGGCGCCGGGAGGGAGGGGCGGGAAGGTGTCGGCCTGTCGGAGTCGGAGCCGATGGACCACTCGCCCTCAAAGATGGATCACTCGCCCTCGCGGCGGGAGCGAGGCGGGGATGCGCGCGGCGACGGGCCCACTTTGCACGAGTGGCCGAGCCTGGTGAGGTACGATATGTACGACGGAGACGATTTGGAGTCGTCCGGGGTGTACTTGCTTCGAAAGGGTCGGAACGTGTACGTGTGGATCGGCTCCGGGGTTGTGCTGGAGGGTTCGGACAAGTTCGTGTCGGGCGGGAGGATCGGGGAGGAGGCGGCGGCGAGGCTGGGGATCCGGGGGGGCGCGCGCGTGACTGTCGAGGCGGAGGGTGGCGAGAGCGGGGAGTTCTGGGAGGCGTTCGAGTCCGGGGAGGCGTGATGAGGTCGCGCACGGGCGGATCCAAGCAGACGCCAGACGAAGAGTTTTTCACGCTGAGTGTGTGTATTTCTCATTTACAGCGAGGTTGCGCCCCCGTCGCCCCACCCCGCGCGCGTGTTGCCCGAACGGCAGCTCCTCGGCCGCGTGTCGTATCCGCCCCGTACGACGGTTCGTGCGTTTCGCCCCATCCCGATCCCCAAGACTAAAAGCTATGTACGCAGCAGACAAAGAATAGAATACCCCGGAAAAGTCAATTTACGCGAGGAAGCCGAGCTTGCCGCCGTTCTGCTTGGCGGTGCGTATGAGGTTCTGGCGAACCTTGCCGTCCGCGCCGATCTCCTTGCAGAAGTCGGTGATGACCTGCGTCACGGGGGCGATACGAATCAGCGAGGTTCTTCGATATCGGTTCGTCCGAGGCGGGCGAGGCGGGAGCGGACGGGTGCGCGTGTCGGGCACGCGCCTCCGCGTGTCCAAGGGCGGGGGGGATCTAAAACGTGACAGCTAAGATGTTATCCGAGTGCGGAACGTTGCGTCGACGCCGGTCCGAGCGCTCACCTGGGAGTGGAGGGCGATGGCCTTGCCGCGGATCTGGTTGAAACGCTTCACCCCGATGATGTTGCGCGCGACGACGACGATGGGCGCGAAAAGGCCGCCCTCGTTGGTGTTGCCCGCGACCACCTTGAGCGCGCCGCGCTCGGTGCGAGCACAGGGCTGGGCGGGCACAGCAGCGGCCACCCGGGAGCCCATCGGGGCGGACTGCTTGAAGCCGAGGCCGCGAGCCTTGGCGGCGGAGAGAGAGACGGAACCGGCGATGGCGGACATCGTTGGTATCACGAGTGTTCGGACTGCGTGCGTGTGCGTCGCGTGTAGTGTCCGCTGGCCGCCGCGTTCGACTCGTTTCTTTTGGCAGCGATGGAGGCGCCTTTTCGGTGCTCAACAGACCAAGTTTAACGGTTCACGCGTGCGAGGCCGATTTCCTGCCACAGGTTGAGCCACGTCGAGCCAATCACGCCAAAGGACGCCAGAAAAAAGCTTGAACCAGAAAACGACGAGTTAAAAAAAGTCGTGCCGCTTCTCTCCAGCAACAGTGCCCCAAAAGCTGCGCAAGCAGTGCCGTGCCTTGCCGAGCCCTTCGGCTGCTGCTCGGCCCGTGCTCGTTCTCGGCACTCACAACAAAACTCAAAATGTGGGATCCAACAACAGAGCGTGGGGCGCAGGTAAGGGGGGGCACGTCAGGGCGGCATGGACGAGACAGGGGTGAAGATGAGCACAATGTTGGACGACGGCGCGTCCACCGCCTCGATACCCTCACCGACGCACTGGTACGACGACCCGCAACGAGCACTCGGGGCGGAGCTGGTTGAGATTCTCACGAGGACGCCGTTCGTGCTGGTGCTCGCCTATTACGTCGGCAAGGCGTTCGCCAAGGCCAGGCTCCCGCGCATCAGCGGCTACCTCGTCACCGGTGTGGTATGTGGCTCGCACGTCCTCGGCATCCTGGGCCGCGGCGCCACGCGGAGGCTCGCGGGGCTCGATAACCTCTGCCTCGCAGTCATCGGCGTCGCCGCCGGATCCGAGCTCCACCTCGCGGACCTTCGACGCTCGCCCAAGCCCACGCTGATCATGACCGCCGCCATCACCGCGTTCTCCTGGGCGATCGTCTTCGTCACATTTTGCGTCGTCGCGCCGTCGTCCAACCTGGACTTCCTCGACGGGCTATCCGTCGCGCACGTCGTCGCGGTTGGCTCGCTCGCGGCGACGCTTTCAGTCGCGAGGTCGCCGGCGTCCGCGATCGCGGTGCTCAGGGAGATGGAAGGCCGGGGACCGTTCTGCTCGCTCGTGATGTCGGTGACTGTCGTGAAGGACGTGCTGGTGGTGGTGATGTTCGCCGTGAACCTGGAGCTCGTCGCCGCGGCGCGGCTGGACTTTTCGGCGGTCGGGGGCGGAGCGGGCTTAGGCTCGGGGAGCGGCGCGGGGGGCGGGCTCGGGGGAGGGGGAGGGGAAGTTTCGTTGACGGCGGTCGCCGCGCTCGTCGCGTTCATGCACCCCGTCTTCAGCGTCGCGACGTCATCGGGGCTCGGGGTCATCGCGGGGTTCGCGCTCGGGCAGTGTCTCAAGCCCCCGCGGACCCGGCTGCTCGCGAACCGACCGGCGCTCGCGAGGGCGGCTCGATGCGTCCAGACGCTGGCGCTGTCCGCGTCCAGCTTCTGGGCGGCCAAGACGCTGGGTCTGGAGCCCCTGCTGCTGTGCGTCGTCGCCGGGGCGCTCGCGGCGAACAGGCAGCACGTCACCGGCGAGGAGGAACGGGAGAGGCTCGAGTCGGTGCTGAGGGCGTCGATGCCGCTCGTCAACGTCGTCTTCTTCACGCTGGCCGGCTGCGCCGTGCACCTGACGTCCGTGTACAAGTCGTCCGTCGTCGCGACGCTCTTGGTGGGATCCAGGCTGCTCGCGCTGTACCACGCGGCGAGGATCGGATGCGACGCGATCGGGGCGCCGGAGAGTCACAAGCGGGTGGCGTGGATGGGATACGTGACCCAGGCTGGGGTGGCGTTGGGTTTGGTCAGGACCGCCGCCGCGAGGTTTCCGCAGTGGGGGGACGAGTTCGGCGCTCTGATGGTGGCGACGATCGTGATGAACCAACTCGTGGGTCCGCCCATGTTCCGAGCGGCCATCGTGAGCGTCGGAGAGAGCGGCGTGGATCCCGGGCCGACGCCTAACCGGGCGGCTTCGGAGCCCGAGGTTCCCTCCGAGGTTCGCTCCGCGTCGGAAGCTTGAGCCGGGGGATTCACGCGTCTACTCTCAGCGCGAGGACGATAGCCGTAGCGAGAGGGGGTACGCAGCACCCTCGCCACCGCCAACAGGGGAAGGGAGGCGCTCGCGGTGATTCACAAATCAGATTACAGATTACAATGGGGCGAGAGGCGCCGCGGCTACTCCGCGTCGCGACTCGCGCGCTCGCACGTCGCTTGTTACTCCTCCTCCATCGGGGGGAAGTTGCCCACGATGTCCTTGTACAGCTTGCCCTTGTTGCGGGACTCCCAGAGCGCGTCGAAACCGTTGTTCACGACCTGTGGGAATCGGAGGGGGGGTCATCAGAGACGTGATTCCTTGTACAGCGTCGGTCGTTTGCGGCGCGAGGCTTGATGAGAAAAAAAGCCCTAAAATCCGGGGGTCGCGCGCCCGAACGGGTCGATCGCGCGACGGCGAAGGATCTCGGAGGATTCGGGGGCGCGGCGGTGGCGCGCAACGTACCTTCTCGCCGACGAGAGCACCCGCGATGACGACACCCACGTAGACGCTGGAGCGCTGCGGTGGAGGGGAGGGAGAGATGGGGCGTGGTCAGGTGATCGTTCGAGTCATCCGTCGCGCGCGGATGCGGGACCCCGCGGGTCGTGTCTCCTCGCGCGGGTGACATGCAGGGGTCGAGGGTGCAACCGCGGGTGTACTCACCGACATGAACGTCTTGTAGAACGCTTCGAACACCATGGCGTTCAGAGTTTAGCCGTAAGCACGTGCCTCCGAGGAGCGCACCCACACAGTGCACCTCTCCGAGGCCACGGGCAGCAGGCACAATGCCGATCTCGGCTGCTGAGGGAAAAAATCTCAGGCGCCGATACCAGCAAAAGTATCGACCGAGGGAGAACTAATTTCCACACTTATTTCCATACTTTTTATACCCTAAACAACGAGTTATTTTCGCCATATAAAAGTATCAAATCAAAAAAGTATCGAAAAGTATCGGATCTACGAAGGTACCTTCGTATTTTTTACCCTAGCACGTTGAGTTAAAGTTGCCATATAAAATGCATGAATGAGGGTTTTCAAGATCGTATGGGCATTTGGTGAGAGAAAGTTCCTAATTTGGACTGTCGAACCACCTCGAGACGACATGGTCCCTTCTTGCGCGTCTTTCACGGTTCGACCCGCATTGCGCCACAGCGCGCGTCACGCGTGGAGTCGCGCGAAACCTTCAGCGTCCGGGGCTTCGGGCGGAATCGTCTTCTGCCTCCCCCAGGCGGTCAACCCAGGCTTCTGGGCTTGTGGCGAGCACCATGGCCTCGACATTGGCCAGGCTCTCAAAGTATGCAAAGGGCGAGAACACCACGAGCGTCTTCAGCCACGCCAAGGTACGCCGAGCTCTGAGCTTAACCCTTCACGCAGACTCCAGACGGGCGCGCTGATACCTTACCTACTCTTCCTCGCACCAGGCTGCTTACGTCGCTCAGACCGCCCCGAAGGAGTTCAAGGTGCGCCCCCCAACCTCCCGCATTTCGCGCGGGGAACTTCTGTCTCCGGCTCTGGGTTTTTTGAACCGCCGGGTTGAGGCGCGCGCAATTCCCCGCGAGGATCGACACCGGTGCAATATGTCCAGATCATCGGGCCGATGCCACGCGACTCGCGTGCCCTCAGTGGGAACCTCGTGCAATTCGCCCGGAGAAGTCCCCCGCCTTGGCACACGCCCTCGTGAAATCCTAGCGGAGCGTAATCAACCCGCCCGGGTCGAAGTCTTAACCACCCCTGGACTGACGGACCGTCCCGATTAACCTCCCCCACGCACAACAGCACATCGCCGTCGCGGTCGAGAAGGCGACCAACGATGATGTCGTCTCCCCCAAGGAGAAGCATGTGCAGACCCTGCTCGAGGTTGTCCGATCGGGCGCATCAGTAGCCGACGTGACCTTCCTGGTCAACTATCTGAACCATCAGGTCGCCGACTGCAAGTACGTGACCCAGATGCTGAAGACGCACGTCTTGCTCCACCGTCTCCTGCTGGACGGCGGCGAGGAGTTCCGCACGCAGATCATGAAGATGCACAAGTGGGTCTCGGAGGACCGGAACATGGACTCGACCCTCAAATGCCTCTTCTCCATCCGCGCGTGGAAGGACGAGGCCAACATGGCGGTAAGCGGATGGTGCCGCACCTACGCGTCTTACCTCGACGAATTCGTCTCAAACTGGGAGGATTTCTCCGATTTTGCGCGCGTCAACAAGAACCCGCAGGGCGCCGAGACCCAGATGCGGTCCCTCCCCGTGGACGAGCTCATTCGCAAGCTCCCCAAGGCGCAGCTCTTGATGCGGCGGATAATCGACTGCGAGGCCATCAACGAATCTCTCACCAGCAACGAGGTGGTCATCGCCGCCACCAGGCTCCTGTTCAAGGACTCGTTCAAGTGGTACCACATGTGCAACGATGGAGTCATCAGGCTCATCGACCTGTTCTTCGACATGAACAAGCATCACGCGGCAAAGGCGCTCGAGATGTACAAGAAGTCAATCACGCAGGGTGACGACTTATCCCGAATGTACCGCAACGCCGAGGAAAATTGGATCGCGTTTCGATCCGAGAAGTTTCCCGCGGTCGAGAACCCGCCCGGGTCCTTCCTGCAGACCATGGTAGAGTACGTCAAGAACGCTCCGGCGGAAGGGAAGGGACCGGCGCCGTCCCCGCAACAGGCCGCCGCCCCCGCGCCGCCGCCCGCCGCCGCCGACCCCGTGTCGGACCTCCTCGGCGGGATGAGCCTCAACACTCCGAGCCCTTCGCAACAGGCGCCCCCTCCGCAACAAGCGCCCGCCGCGGCCACCTTCGAAGCGAACGGAGGCGCCGGGGTCACGGGGGGTAGTGCGGGGTTCACCGGAGGAAGCGCCGGTTTCACCGGGGGCAGCGCAGGATTCACCGGGGGCAGCGCGGGATTCACGGGGGGCAGCGCGGCGCAGCAGGCGCCTTCGCCGACGGCGGCGCCCCCGGGCGATATCTTCAGCGCCTCCCCGCCGGCGGCGGTGGCGTCGGCTTCGGCTTCGGCGTCCCCACCCCAGGTTGATTTCGACCCCTTCGGGACGAGCGCCGCGCCGGCTGCGCCCATCCCGCCCCCCGCGGCTGGGGCGGGCGGGGCGCCACAGGGTCCGCCCAGCGCTAACCCGTTCGGCTCCAATCCGTTTGGCGCGCCGGAGCAGCCCAAACCCGCGGTCGACCTCGACTCGTTGTACGCGCAAGGTACGCGTTCGTCGTCCCAGCAGATGGGTGGCATGGCGATGGGGATGGGCGTGCAGCAGCCGGGGATGCAGCCCGGTATGGGGATGCAGCCCGGTATGGGGATGCAGCCCGGTATGGGGATGCAGCCCGGTATGGGGATGCA